>Ga0208323_1000040_pt1 | contig 97953 bp, 77 predicted proteins | sample June2015DPH_10_1_2_FD_184703 | JGI IMG/M metagenome (GOLD analysis project Ga0208323, IMG submission 184703) | Peatland microbial communities from SPRUCE experiment site at the Marcell Experimental Forest, Minnesota, USA - June2015DPH_10_100... | ecosystem: Environmental > Terrestrial > Soil >... | reverse complement strand
GTGGAAAAGTCTGAACGGCTGACTTTTCCACCGCGCTTGGAAATCCGGCAAAAGTCGCCGGATTTCCACATTCCCACAGCGCCGACGGCGACCCTCACCTCTCAACTGCCCAAAAGATTACACATCCGGTCTAACGGGAAGAGTTCCAAGGGGAGGCGGTCCCAGAAAGCGCCGCCGCGTAGGCGCAAAGCGAGGAACGATTTCATACCGGCGAAAGAACGTCATCCCCGCGAAAGCGGGGATCCATTTGCCCTGGATTCCTCCCGCAGGGCGGGACGGGAATGACGACGCTGGCGGGATTGACGCCCGCCGCCGGTTCCCTGGATTCCCGCTTGCGCGGGAATGACAGCGCCTCGATGGCGGCGTCCCGATTGAATCGGGACAAGCTCCGCCGCCGCTACGCACGGTACACAAGTTTTCCGCCGACGATTGTGGCTGTTACCTTTCCGCTGAATTTCCATCCATCGAACGGCGAGTTGCGGCTCTTCGAGCGGCCCTCGGCGGCGCGGTAGGTCCATTCGCGATCGGGATCGAAGATGGTGACATCCGCCGCGCCTCCCACCTGCAGGCGGCCGAGCGAAGGGTTCACGGTCTGATGGATGATGCGCGCCGGGTTGGAGCTCATCAGCACGACGAGATGCGCGAGCGAAATTCTGCCGGGGTGAACAAGCTGAGCGAGCGCCAGGGCAAGCGCGGTTTCGAAACCGATCACCCCAAAGGGCGCCTCGACGAGCGATTTCGATTTGAGCTCCGGCGCGTGCGGCGCGTGGTCGGTGGCGAGCGCGTCCACAGTGCCTTCGGCGATGCCGGCCAGAATTCTCGAGAGATCGACGGCGCTGCGCAGCGGAGGATTCATCTTCGCATGGGTCCCGTATTTTTCGACCGCGTCGTCGGTGAGCGTGAAATGATGCGGCGCCACTTCCGAGGTCACGCGCACGCCACTGCGCTTGACGATGCGGACCATCTCGCAGGCGCGCGCCGTCGAAAGATGCGCGACGTGCAAGTGCGCGCCCGTCTCTTCCGCCACCCTCAGGTCGCGATACACGCAAACGTCTTCCGAAGCGTTCGGGATTCCTTTCACGTTCAATCGCCGCGAGACCTCGCCCTCGTTCATGGCCCCGCCGGCGCTCAGGGCCGAGATCTCGCAGTGGTCGATGATCGGTACGCCCAGCGCCCGCCCTCGTTCCATCGCCTGCCGCATCAGCGGCGCCGTCTTCACCGGCCGGCCATCGTCGGAGAATGCCACCGCGCCCGCCGCCATCAATTCCTCGAAGTCCGTCAAGACTTCTCCCTCGCTGCCCATGGACACAGCGGCGATGGGAAACACGCGGGCCAAACCGATTTCCCTGCCCCGCTCGACCATGGCGCGCGTGGATTCAGGGCGATCGTTCACCGGGCGCGTGTTCGGCATCGCGCACACCGAGGTAAAGCCGCCCGCAACAGCCGCAGCCAAACCCGTTTCGAGTGTCTCGGAAATCTCGCCGCCCGGCTCGCGCAGGTGGCAGTGCATGTCAACCAATCCGGGAGCGACAATTTGCCCGCGAGCGTCGATGGTCTCAACGGCCGCATCATCGCGCGGCGGCGCACCAAGCTGCGGCGCCACGTACCGTCCGGCACGTGGCGGAGCAATTTCGCGGATGACGCCGTCCTCGATCAGCACGTCGAGCTCGCCGTTCAGCTTGTCCTCAGGCGAGAGTACGCGACCGCCTTTGATCAGTATGGATTGCATAGTGTTTCGGTATTTCGGTGCGTCAGTACTTCAGTGAATCAGTTTTCGGTTCAACCGCTGCTGTTGCCGACCGATTGCGTTACTGACCAACTGAAATACTGACATACTGACTCACCGCCTCACGGCGCGCCCACGAACGGAAAGAGCGGCAGCAGATAATCTTTCACGGGCTGGAAAGTTTGGCGATGCTCCGGGCAGGGGCCGTGCTTGGCCAGCGCCGCAAAGTGTTCGGGAGTTCCGTAGCCCTTGTTTTTTGCAAGCCGATATTGCGGATAGAGCCGGTCGAGCTCCACCATGTGCGCGTCGCGTTCCACCTTGGCCAGAATCGAAGCGGCCGCAATCGAGGCCGAGCGCGCGTCACCGTGAATGATGGCGCGGTGCGGAATCGGAAACCCGGCGGCATCGTCGCGATCCGCGAGCGGCATGGCATCGGTCAGGATGAAGTCGGGCGCGGGGACGAGAGATTGGAGGGCGCGAATCATGGCGCGCCGCGAGGCCTGGTAAACGTTTAGCGCATCCACGTCCTTGGCGGGGATGGCGATCACCTGAAAGGCAATCGCCTTGGCGCGAATCTCAGCCGCGAGTTCGTTGCGTTCTTCCGGAGTGAGTTTCTTTGAATCGTCCACGCCGCGGATAGGTTTTGTGGGATCCAGAATCACCGCTGCGGCGTAAAGCGGCCCCAGGAGCGAGCCGCGTCCGGCTTCATCGCATCCGGCTACCCACCGATAGCCGCGACGATGCGCCTGCGCTTCAAAGTGCCGGGTGCATCGGTATTCGCTTGCGTCAAGGGCTCGCGCCATAGGCGGACGCCGGTGATTGTACATCGCTATTGTTTCGGCTTCCAGAGCCCGATGGTGTTTCCCTCGGGATCGGCAAACCAGGCAAACGTACCGGTGGGAATCTCGACCGGCGGCACCAGGGTCTTGCCCCCGAGCGCCTCGGCCTTCGCGAGGTAAGCCTGAATGTCGTCAACCTGCGCGTAGAAAATCGTATAGTGATGCGGCTCGTGGCCCAGCGACGTCATGTGACCGTTGATGCCGCCGGCGCCCCCCGTGTCAATCATCGCCGCTGGGCCGGCGCGCTGCAGTTTCCATTCGAAGAGTTTGGAATAGAACTCTTCCGTTTTCTCCAGGTTCATGCATCCAATTTCAAAATGCACCACCGGCCGTCCCATAAACCCTCCTTTGTGTTGGCGTGAACGCAATAGCCTAACACATGGATTCACAACTTAGGCAAAGAAGATACAGGACTTAGGGGAAGACGTCAGTCGCGGCCGTCAGAGGGCATTGTTAATTCATGTGTTATTATCGACAGGATACACAGCCGGGAAGAGGAATTAGGAGGGATAGGAGCAATCGTGAATTTCAGCGAGAACGAGCTATCACGGAATCCTCGGGCGCTTCACTGGTTGGCACCGCGCGCGATCACTTCGAAGAGCACCTTCACCCCGCGGCGAATCTGCTCCACCGGCACGCGCTCGTTGGCGGCGTGCTCGGTCTCCTCGACCTCGGGTGAGACTTCAATGGGGATGAATCCGTAACAGTTGATCCCGAGCTGGCGGTACATCTGGCTCTCGGTGTAGCCGCTGCCCAGCGCCGGCGCCACCAGCGCTTGCGGATTGTGCTCGTGCACGACCTGCTCGATGAGTCGGTAGAGCATGGTTGAGGTCGGCGAAGAGTTCGGCGCGCGAAAGCGACTGATAGGCTCGAGCTGGATGCGATCGTCGTCCACCACTTTGCGAAGCTGCGCCAGGAACGCCTCCGGATCTTCGCCCGGCAACAGGCGAATATCAAAATCGCAGGAGGCGGTGTCGGAAATGACGTTGGTCTGCTGCGATCCCCTCATCACGGTGAGCGAGACTGTATCACGCAACATGTAATTGAGCTCTTCGTCCGCGGAGAGCTCCTTGGCGAACACCGGATCTTTCAGGGCCTGTCGGATGTCGCGAAATTGGGTGGCGCGCGGCTCTTTCTCCAAGGGCGCGATATTGCGGAAGTATTCTTCAACTGAGGGCAGCAGCCGTATCGGCGTCTCCCAATCCACGACGCGGTCCATTACTTTCACCAAGCGAACCGTCGCCGAGTCGGCGATGGGCATCGAGCCGTGCCCGCCGCGCGCCGTCGCCGTCATGCGAATCCAGAACGGCGCCTTTTCCGCCACGCCGATTTCGTAAAGGGTTTTGCCGTTGGGATAAACCAGGTTCGAGCCGCCTTCGGTGATCAGGTATTCCGCGCCGCGCAGCAGCTCCGAATGATTCTGGATCATCCACGCGCTGCCCGTGTCGCCGACTTCTTCGTCCGCGGTGGCGAGGAAAATGAGGTCGCGCTTCAGCGGCACGTGCTCGCGCGCTGCAATCAGCATCACCATGGCGTGGAGCAGGCCTTCATCCTTCATGTCTTCCGCGCCGCGTCCGTAGAGCTCGCCGTTCACAATCTCGCCGGAAAACGGCGGAACCTTCCAGTTTTGTGGGTCGGCTCTCACCACGTCCATGTGGCTCAACATCACCAGTGGCCGCAGAGTTCCGTCGCCCTTTAGGACAGCGAAAATGTTGGCGCGGCCGGGAGCGTAAGGGTAGATCGTGTTGGGAATGCCGGCTTGATCGAAGAGGCGATGGAAGAACTCCGCTGCGGCGATTTCGTTTCCCGGCGGATTTGAGGTATCAATGCGGATGTATTCCTGAAGGAGCCGAAGGGCTTCATCTTGATATGCCTCCCAACGAATGCGTTGGAGTGGCGCGTCGATTTGAGTTTCGCCGCTCCCCCGCAACGAATGGCCGAGCGCGAGGGTGATGAGAACAGCGATCAAGAGTGCCGGACGGAGATTGGCTATCATTCGCATTCAATATAACAGATATCATGCGCCTGAAGATCCAGAGCGCACAGCGCTGCTGTTGCCGCGATCAAACCGAGATTCTCTGTGAACTCTGTACTACTAGGGCCGAAATTCTTCTCGACGCGCGAAGACTTCGTTTTTCGCTTGCCACTTGCCACATGCTACTCGCCACTTCTGGCAAGTTGGGTTGCGGCTCCGCCGCGCTGTGTTGAGTCTTTTCCGATGGAGGACACAAAGGAAGCAAGCCCCGGACAACTCGCGGAGGCTCGGGGGCAACCGTCGCCCTTAGGAGATCCGGGCATCTCAAAAAACTTGCCTTTATCAGGTCAAAAGCTCTACATTCTGAATTTCGCAGGTCCGAGACGATCCGAAGCCGACGAGGGTTCTTCTTGCCGAAGCCCGGAGTTCCTCACATTTTCGTCACTCTCGCGGCGCCCACTCTCGGCGCCGCCGAGGCACTGGCCGCTCACGTGGCAGGGGCACCGGTGGGCTTGGAGCTGAGGCTCGACCATCTCAAACAGACCGAACAACTCGAAGCCGAATTGCACCAAATGCTCATGCGGCTTCATTTCCCGGCCACGATTGCGACCTGCCGCCGCGTCGAAGCCGGCGGACTCTTCGCCGGCTCGGTCGAGCAGCAACAAGTTGTCTTGATGGCCGCCGTGCGCGCCGGCTGCCAGTGGGTAGACCTGGAAATGGAATCGCTGAAGCGCGGGAACAGCGCAATGCTGCGCCATTTTCGCCCAGCGAAGTTGATAGTCTCCTGTCACGATTATCGCAAGATGCCGGCGCTTGGGGCCGTTTACAGACGTCTGGCGCGATTGCCGGTCCAGGTAGTGAAGGTAGCCGGCCAGGCCAAGCAGTTGCGCGACAATCTCCGAGTTTTCCGTGCGCTCAAGGCCAACCGCAGAAAAAGGCCGCGCTTGGTGGCGTTGGGGCTCGGTCCTTCCGGCATGCCATCGCGCCTGCTGGGGTTGCGATGGGGCAGCCGCTTCACCTACGCCTCGCCGAGCAACCAATTCGCCGCGGCTCCCGGCCAGCTTCCAGCCGAGGTGATGCGGTCGACTTATCGGGTGGAGCGCCTGGACCAACACACACAACTCTATGGCGTCGTAGGTTCGCGAGCGTCGGTCTCGCTCTCGCCCGCCATGCAGAATGCCGCTTTTCAGGCCAAGCATGTGAATGCGGTCTATCTTCCTTGCGAGACCGATCGCTTAAGAGATTTCCTGGAATTCTCGCGCCAGCTCGGATTTCTGGGCTTCAGCGTGACGATGCCCTTCAAGCGCGGCATCATTCGGCACCTCGACTGGCTGGACCCTCTGGCGGCAAGAATTGGGGCATGCAACACCGTCTCCGTTCGTCGCGGAAAGTGGATGGGATGGAATACGGACGCCGCCGCCGTAGTGGAAGTTCTAACCAAACGTTTGAGGCTGCCGGGAAGTCGCGTTCTGGTTCTGGGCGCAGGCGGAGCAGGACGGGCGGCCTCTTACGCCTTGCGAGCCGAGGGCGCAGACGTGATTCTCTCCGCGCGGCGCGAGGCCTCGGCGCGGCGACTGGCGCGCTCCATCTCCGCGTCCACGGTCCCGTGGAACAGCGCCGAGGGCCTGGAGGTGGACGCCGTCGTCAACGCCACGCCGGTGGGAATGGCGCCCTATATGGACTCGCTGCCCATCGACCTGGCGCGCCTCCGTGTGCGCGTGGTTTTTGACATGGTCTACTATCCGCTCGAAACGCGGCTGCTCGCCGAAGCGCGCGGACGGGGCTTGACCACGATTGCCGGTCTGGAGATGCTGGTGGCGCAAGGTGCCAGGCAGTTTGAAATTTGGACCGGCAAGTCCGCGCCGCGCGCCCTGATGGAGCAGGCGATCCGGCAGGCGCTGGAGAATTGATTCATTGGGCCAGTGATTCATTGAGCCATTGATCCATACACGGGGTTCGGGTTTCGGGTTTCGCGAACCCCTAATCCCGAAACCCGAATCCCGATACCCATGAACGCATGCCAACCCAAATTCGCTGAATTCAAGCGCCTCGCCGGACGCGGCAATGTTGTTCCCGTCTATCGAACGATTGTCGCGGACCTGCTGAGCCCCGTCTCAGCTTATCTGAAATTTGTGCCCGAGACGGCCCGCGCCTCTGCCGCCCACCCTTATAGTTTTCTCCTCGAAAGCGTGGAGGGTGGCGAGCACGTCGGCCGCTACACCTTTTTTGGAGTCGACCCGTTTCAAACCGTTTCCTGTCGCGGCAATCGGATCACGCTCACGCGAGGCTCGCGGCAGATTCACGAGACTGGAAACGTTTTTGATTACTTGCGCAGGTTGGGCAGCCAATATCGTTCCGCCACGATCGAGGGTCTGCCTCCCTTCACAGCCGGCGCGGTGGGTTATCTTTCATACGAAGCAGTGCGGATGCTCGAGCGCCTTCCGCCCCGCGTCGAGCCGGATGTGGAATTGGACGACGCGGTCTTCATGTATTTTTCGAGCCTGATTGCCTTCGACCACGTCAAACATCGCCTCTTCCTGATTGCCAATGTGTTGACGGATGAGGGCAGCGGGAATTTGAAGACCAAGTATGAAGCCGCGGTGCGTCATCTCGAGCGCTTGGAGCGCCAACTGATGCAGCCCCTGCGCTTGCCGCGATTCCCGAGGCCCAGCGGGCCGTTGCGGTTTCGCGCCAACATGCGGCGGGAAAACTACGAAGCGATGGTCGAGCGCGGCAAGGAGTACATCCGCGCCGGCGATGTTTTTCAAGTGGTGCTCTCGCAGCGGCTCGCCGTGCCGGTGCGCGTGCCGCCCTTCGAGGTCTACCGCGCCCTGCGCGCCATCAATCCTTCGCCCTACATGTACTACCTGCGGATGGGCGCGTCGACTGTGCTCGGGTCGTCGCCCGAAATGTTAGTGAAAGTGTCTGGCCGGCAGGTGGAGTACCGCCCCATCGCCGGCACGGCGCCACGTGGCAAGACGGAAGAGGAAGACCGGGAAAACGAGCGGAGACTTCTTGCCGACGAGAAGGAGCGCGCCGAACACATCATGCTCGTCGACTTGGGGCGCAACGATATCGGCCGCGTGTGCGAGTTTTCAACCGTCCACCCGAAAGAGATCATGTTTGTCGAGCGCTACTCGCACGTGATGCATCTCGTTTCGAGCATCGAGGGCAAACTTCGGCCCGACGCCGATAGCTACGCCGCGCTCGCTGCGTGTTTTCCCGCCGGTACCTTGAGCGGCGCTCCCAAAGTCCGCGCCATGGAGATCATCGACGAGCTCGAGCCCACCCGCCGCGGCCTGTACGGCGGCTCGGTGCTGTATCTCGATTTCTCCGGCTCCCTGAACTCGTGCATCGTCATCCGCACCGTGCTGGTGAAAGACCGGCTCGCCTACCTTCAGGCCGGCGCCGGCATTGTCGCCGATTCCGTCCCCGCCCTCGAATACCAGGAATCCATGAACAAAGCCAAGGCCATGCTCAAAGCGTTCGAGATGGCAGAGAAAGGTCTGTGAGTGGAAGGCGGAAAAGAGATTGTAATCGCAGGCGGGCCAGCCTAATATTTCAACAGCAGTTCGATAACCGGCGAGAGGAGCGCGCCCAACAATCTGAGGAGCAAGAATCGAATCAGAGGGACGTCATGCCAACGCTCGAAGAGCGCTACGTAGTGGACAAAGACGGAAACCGATTGGGTGTCGTCCTCGATATGGAGGAATATCGAAAGTTGCTGGAGGAACTAGAGGAACTGGACGCTATTCGCTCCTTCGACCGGGCGAAGGCTTCCGGTGAGAAGCCGATCCCGTTGGAAGAGGCGCTGTCTGAGATCGAACGGCACAAGAAATGAAGTACTCCCTCTCGATCCTTCCTCGCGCTCAGACGGAACTTTCCCGCGTCGACGATTCGTCCTACGGCAAAGGCCGGGACGCCATCCGTGAGTTGGCGAGCAACGCCAGGCCTGTCGGCTGTGCCAAGCTCACTGGCCGCGAAGGCTGACGGATTCGCGTCGGCAATTTCCCAGTCATCTACGAAATCGATGACACGCAAGAATCAGTAACGGTTCTCCATGTAGGGCATCGAAGGGATGTTTACAGACGAATTGGAACTGCTTCCCCTGCGTAGAGTCCTTGTAGCGGAGGTCGGAGCTTGCTCCGCAGGGCGGGGACTGCCGTCAATTCGACGCTCAGAGAGCGTCGCCATAGAAGATGAATGTCAATCAAGGAGGAACCATGCAGAGGCTTTGGCGAGTGATCACAGCGGGGTTGATCGTAACGAGTGCGTGGGGGACGCTCGACCTCTCGAGTGCCTGGGCGGACGATTCCTCAGCACCGCCCAAGTTGCGCCTGCCTGCCGATGTGGCAGGGCCGGTTCGGTACCGTGTAGAGCTGACCCCAATCCCGGACCAGGATACTTTCAGCGGAGCCATCGACATTGACTTGCAGTTTGCCAAAGCGACATCGGTCCTTTGGCTGAATGCCGAGAAGCTGGCGATTAAGGACGCGACTCTCACCGTGGGAAGCGAGAAGCTTGCCGCCAAGGCCATCACCGAGCCGAAAGACTATGTCGGCTTTGCCTTTGATCGCCCCGTTGGACCCGGCGCGGCGACGCTGCACGTTAACTATCAGGGCGAGGTCAGCCGCAAAGATCAGCAAGGTATCTTCCAGATGAAAGATGGAGACCGGTGGTACATCTACTCGCAGTTCGAGGCGATCTCGGCCCGCCGGGCCTTCCCCTGTTTCGACGAGCCGAGCTACAAGGTTCCTTGGCAACTGACCCTGCACATCAAGAAGGACCAAGTAGGAATCTCGAATACTCCGATCGTTTCCGAGACCGCCACGGACGATGGCATGAAGACGCTGAAGTTTGCCGAAACCAAGCCCTTGCCGAGCTATCTGGTGGCCCTCGCTGTGGGCGACATGGAACTGGTGGACGCCGGGACGGCGGGCAAAAAGAATACCCGCATTCGTATTGTCGTTCCGCGCGGCCGCAGCGCTGAGGCCAAATATGCCGCCGAGACAACGCCCGCCATCGTCAACCTGCTCGAGAACTATTTCGGCATCCCTTATCCCTACGACAAGCTCGATGAGGTCGCGGTTCCGCTGTTCGGTGGCGCCATGGAGAACGCCGCGATGGTCACTTACGGGTCCGGCATCATCCTCGCCAAACCTGACCAGGACACGCTCGGGCGCCGGCGCGGCTGGGTGAGCGTCGCCTCTCACGAATTGGCCCACCAGTGGTTCGGCGACCTCGTCACGACGGCTTGGTGGGACGATATCTGGCTCAACGAAGGGTTTGCTTCCTGGATGGCCAACAAAAATGCGAATCAGTATCATCCGGAGTGGAAGACGAACATCTCGGAGCTGAATGCCTACCAGGGAGCAATGGATAACGACGCTTTGGTGAGCGCGCGACAGGTGCGGCAGCCCATCGAGTCGAACGACGACATTTCCAACGCCTTCGACTCCATTACCTATAACAAGGGCTCGGCGCTGCTCAACATGTTCGAGTCGTACTTGGGTCCAGATAAGTTCCGCGACGGCATTCGCCGCTACCTCCAAAAATATGAGTGGAAGAATGCCACCTCGACCGAGTTTCTGTCGGCACTCGCAGGCGACGACAGCAGCGTCGCCTCGGCATTCTCCAGCTTCCTCTACCAGCCGGGCGTGCCGTTGGTCACTGCCCAGCTTGAATGCAACGGTGGCACCGCTCGGCTTGATTTGACCCAACAGCGCTTCTTCCCACTCGGCTCCGCCGGGACAGCAAACCAAATCTGGAAGGTGCCGGTGTGCGTGCGCTACCCGGCAGGGGCCGGCGAAGCTCGCCAGTGCGTGCTGCTCGATCAAAAGTCGGCGGAGCTCGAACTCTCCAAGGCCACTGGCTGTCCGGGGTGGGTGGAAGCGAACGCCGACGCTGACGGGTACTATCGCGTTCTTTATCAGGGAGACCTGCTTGGCGACCTCCTTAAGAATAACGCCCAGGCACTCTCCCTTCCTGAGAAAGTGGCGCTCATTGGTGACATTTCGGCCCTCACCAGCAACGGCAAGATCCCGCTGGCGAAGGCGTTGGCGCTCGCTCCGGCCCTCGCCGGGGATTCGGCCCGCCAGGTTGTCACGAAGACTATGGAGATCACCACGGGCCTTCACGAGAGGTACCTGGTATCCGAGAACCTACTGCCGCGCTATCGCCAATACCTCGAAGACCTTTACGGCGGACGAGCGCGGTCTCTTGGCTGGAAGGCAAGTCCGGATGAGAGCGACGAGACGCGCCTCCTGCGCCCGCGGGTTCTCGGCGTAGTGGCCAACGAGGCTGAGGACGCGGAGGCGATTGCGGAGGCAAAGCGGCTGGCAGCGGCTTGGCTCAACGACCATAAAGCCGTCGCCCCGGACATGGTGGGAGTCGTGCTCTCGACTGCCGCCCGCCATGGCGACCACGAACTGTTCGATCGGATGCGCGCCGCAGCCAAGCAGGAAAAAGAAGAGAACTTCCGGGGAACATTGCTCTTCAGCCTGGGGCTTTTCCAGGACCCCGCCATCATTAAGACGGCCCTGCCGATTGTGCTGACGGATGAATTCGACAATCGAGAATCGCTGGGACTTCTCTTCGGCGTGTCGCAGTCAGCGAAAACGCGTGACCTGGCGTATGATTTTGTCAAACAGAACTGGGATGCTTTGATCGCCAAGCTCCCCACGGATGTAGGGGCCTACCTGCCCTACGTCGCTGGAGGCTATTGCGATACCGGGCATCACCAGGACGCGGAGGCTTTCTTCAAAGCCCGCTCCACCAAATACACCGGAGGACCTCGCATCCTGACCCAGATGCTCGAAGGCATCGACTTGTGCGTGGCCTATCAAAAGGCTCAGGAGCCGAGCGTGACCGAGTTTCTCCAGCAGTACGGAAATGCGCGCTAGACGCAACGCCTTAAATAATGGCGCGCGGAGGGTAGTTTAGTAACAGGTTATCTCCGGCCGTTCTTAGGCGATCAGTAGCCCCCGGCATCTTCGACGAAGTGGTACTCGCCATCCAGAACGCCTGAAGCTTCTCCAGCTTTAGCGGCCTCGGGATTACTGATGAACTCCCGGGCCTTGTCCATGCTCGCCACCGCAAACATAAAGAAAATGTCGTTAGGCTCCTTTAAGCTGCGCCAGATGTCGATGAGCCGAAGGCCGGCGCCTCGGTGGGCTGCTGCGTGAGAAGCAAAAATTGCCTTCCACCGCGAGAAGTCCGCAACGCGATTGCGACACAGCAAGTAAGTCATCGGCACCTCCCGGATTCTCGACTCGCCTGACGATCAGGGGAACCCTGGACTCCTCGACCGCCCAGATTCGATCCAGGATTTCCGTATTGCCTTCCCGGCCACCTGGCAGAATACACCTATTCGGATTCAGTGGAGCGTCTCCCTTGACGCCGCCCTGCTGCTGGAATGGCTTGCTGAAAGCAAAGGACTTACGCAAAATTCTAAATTTGTCGTTTGCATGTAGCAATTCAGGAAGAGTGGCAAGCGAGAGACGCCATCACCGCTTAGCCGAGAGCTGTCAGTAAACTCTCGGGCCACACGAAGGCTTGCTGACAACTGGTGGCTGATTGCCGACCAGCGGGCAAACAAGAGCCATCAGCCGTCAGTCGTCGGCTGTCAGCAAACCTTCTGTCGGAAACAAGGTTCGGTGGTAACGGATTGCTGATCGCTGATGGGTGACTGTGGCGTGATGGTGGTCACAGCGTCTGGCTCGGCGTCTTGGGAGGATATAACCGAGGGCTACGGATGGGAGCAAGCCCCGCCGATTCCCGCTTGCCCGTCGGTGGACGGGTTGATCGCCTGACGGATGCGGGAATGACCTCGGGGGCGGCCACCAAGGGCCTTCAATTCACCGTTCAGGGAGTAGAAACTGAAATGGCCTACATCATCACCTCTGCCTGCACGAAAGACGAAAAGTGCGTAGACGTCTGTCCGGTTGACTGCATCCACCCGCGCAAGGACGAGCCGGGATTCGCCGAGGCGCCTCAACTTTACGTCGACCCCGTGAACTGCATCGATTGCGGGGCCTGTGTCCCGGTGTGTGAGGCCTCGGCAGTTTTTCCACTCGAGGAAGCGCCGGATGAGTGGAAGAGTTTCGCCGAGGTCAACGCCGCGCACTACAACTGAAAGAGACCGTGGCAAGTGGCGAGTGGCGAGCGCCAAATTGTCGATTTTCGATTGCCGATTGCCGCTCGCGGCATTCAATCGAAAATCGGTAGCCAGCAATCGGCAATTGCTCGCCACGGGCCACTGCTCTTTTTCCACGCTTGTCACCGTTGGCACGCCTGACCTGCGCCACAATGGTTTGGATGGTTGCGGTTGTCTTTGCGAGTTTCCTGCCGGCCCGCCGCGCCAGCCGCGCAGACCCGATGAGCGCGTTGCGCGAGGAGTAACGCTCGCCAGATGCATCCAACAGTGCGGCGGTGATAAAATAATCGGCGCAAGCTGGACCCATGGCCAGGAAGGCTGCACTTGCGCCTTTACGATATAATTTGGAACGAAAAGTTCGTTTTCAAGATCGAAGACAAGCACAGCGTCAGCACCGAAGAAGTCGAGGAAGTCCTGTTCTCATGTCCCCATGTTCGGCGCGCGGCAAGGGGAAAAGTGAAGGGCGAGTACCTTTACGCGGCCTATGGCCAAACGGCGGCAGGGAGGTATTTGCTGGTTTTCTTCATTCACAAAGCTCGGGTGGCCGCCCTGCCAATTTCGGCTCGTGAAATGACGCGGGCAGAGCGGAAATACTTCCATGAGCAAAAAGAAACAAGTTGATCCCATTCCTAACGAATTCGCCGGCCCGGAGGAGGCGGGGGAGTTCTGGGACAGTCACGATACCACGGACTACCCAGGTGTCTTCCGTACGGTCCGGGTTGTGGCGAAGCTGCGCAATCGCCATTACGAAATTCCGATTGAGGCCGATGTCGTCGAGGCCCTTGAAGCGCACGCCCGAAAGGCAGGAGTCACCTTAGGGCATCTCGCGAGCGAACTTCTCCGGCGGCAGCTCAGGCCCAGCGCCTAAGCCTCTCCCGCTCATCGCCTGGAACTCTTGAATCTCACCTTTGCTTTAGGAACGTTCCCTCGCGCAGTTCCTCGAAGGCCTGGCGGAGTTGCTCCTGAGTGTTCATCACGATGGGGCCGTACCAGGCGACAGGCTCGCCGAAGGGCTTGCCTGAGACAAGAAGGAAGCGAATCCCATCATCTCCGGCCTGCACCATGACTTCGTCGCCGCGGTCGAAAACAATCAGCGACCGATTCTCGGCCTCCAAAGGCGGAGTCGTGTCCAGCCAGCCCACCGATTCGGTGGGCACGGCGAGCGGGCCCGAAGCGTTGCAGAACTTTCCCGACCCAGCGAACACGTACGCGAAGGCGTGGCGAGTCGTCTCGACCGGAAGGGTCTTTCTCTTGCCCGGAGGCACTGACACATCGACGTAGATCGGCTCGGCGGCGGTTCCGTCCACCGGTCCGGTCTTGCCCCAGAAGTTTCCGCAGACTACCCGCACCCGCGTACCGTCGTCGTCCGTGATCTCCGGAATCTCCGGCGCTTTCACTTCCTGATAACGCGGCGCCGTCATCTTCAGTGACGACGGAAGGTTGGCCCACAACTGAAAGCCATGCATTCGACCGACTTGATCGCCCTTCGGCATCTCCTGATGGATGATGCCGCTCCCCGCTGTCATCCACTGGACGTCGCCGGCGCCAATGACGCCGCGATTGCCCATGCTGTCGCCGTGCTCCACGTTTCCCGCCAGCACGTACGTGATGGTCTCGATGCCGCGATGGGGATGCCACGGGAAGCCCGCCAGATAATCCTCGGGAACGTCATTGCAGAAATCGTCGAGCAGAAGAAACGGGTCAAAGTCGTTCGTGTTGCCGAAGCCGAACGCGCGGCGCAGGTGCACGCCCGCACCTTCCAGCGTGGGCTTGGACTTGATGATCCGCTTGATGGGTCGAAGGGACATGTTGGCCTCCAGTGCTGAGAAGCTTCAGCCTGTTGAACTTAGCGCGCAACAGGTTCTGAGCGTACTCAATATGAGATTCCCGAATGCGTCGGTGGTTACATCGACCTATTCGGTGGAATTCTTGTGCGCTTGGAAAGAGAGCGTCAGGCGAGGGAAGCTCCATCGCGCATTGCCTCGCGGGCGATTCCCGTTCGGGACAACTTCGCGAGCAGGCGGGCTTTCACCTCCGGCCATTCGGCATCGATGATGCTGTAGTAGACGGTGTGCCGAATGCGGCCGCTCGAGGTAATCATGTGGTTGCGGAAGATGCCTTCTTCCTTGGCTCCGAGGCGAAGGATGGCGTGGCGCGAGCGCTCGTTGAGCGAGTCAGTTTTCAATTCCACCCGCAGGCAGCCGAGTGTCTCGAAAGCGTGACGAAGCATCAGGAATTTCGCCTCAGTGTTGGCTGCCGTCCGTTGCCACTCAAGGCCTAGCCACGTCGAACCGATTTCGACATGACGGTTCGCTCGGTCAATGTTCATGTATCGCGTGCTGCCCATTACTTTTCCCGTGGCGCGTTCGAGCGTGGCGAACGGCAAAGCGGTTCCTTCGGCCTGGGCACGCAATGCTGTCGAGATGTACTCGCGCATCTCCACGGGCGTGCGAACCTGATAGGGAATCCACCGCCAAAGTTCTTCGTCGAGGCCGACTGCACACAGCGCGGCGTGATGCTCGAAGGAAAGCGGCTCGAGGCGTACGTGCTCGCCTTCGAGGGTCACCGGGCGGATTTCCATAACTCCCTTCATGCCGCGTGATCTTCCCACAGCGCGCGATAGTAGCGCATCAACCGCACTGGCTCGCAGCTCGCGGGGATTTCGGCGAACGTGTAGCGGTTATAGCCGACGCTGCGAAACAGAGTGAAGAGTTCGCGCCACGGATAAGGTCTCTGCCACGCGGGAAAACCGGCCGTGGTTTGCTTGGGCTGCTCCCTCGCCGTGCCGCCCCAGGGCGGCAACGTCCGCCAGAGCTCATTGATGTGGCAGCTTCGCAGCCATTTCTTCACTTGCTCGAAGCTGGGCTTCACGGAACCATCCACCACGTCCGTGTCGTTTGAGTTCCAGCAGATGCCTACCGCCGGGTGATCGGCCACCTCCATAATGCGCTGGATATTCGGCGGTTCCTGCGTTCCCTCGCCGTGAACTTCAACCCAGATTTCAACTCCGTGGTCGCGCGCGATGTCGCCGCACTGGCGCAGCGCGCGGCCTATCTGATCCAGCGTCTTTTCGTGCGGAACATCTTTGGGGAAACCGTTAGGCCGCACCTTCACGCCCATGCAGCCGAGGTCGCGGGCCAATTCCACGAACTGCTGAGTCTCTACAATACTGTGCTGAACAACTGCGGGGTCCGGCGATTGGTATTCGCACGTCGAGCCCAAGCTCACCAAGCGCACGCGAGAATCTCCGAAGCGCTTGCGTACTTCCGCGCGCCTTTCCTTGGAAATCGACGGCTCGACACCGTGGCGGTGCGTGGTGCGCAGTTCGACGCCTTCGAAGCCCGCGGCCTCGCAGTTTTGGATGATGGTCTCGATGTCCCAGTCTTTGGCAAGCTCGTAGGTCACCAGGCCGAGCTTAAAATCAGGAGGTGAACCGGCTAGCGTCGCTGGGCCGAACGCCAAGCCACTGCTTAGAGCCTCGTCACTGGTTGCCGCGCCCAACCCTGAAAGTCCGAGCGCCCCCATTTTCAAGAAAGATCGCCTATCGAATTCGCTCATAACATCCTCCCCGTAGAACTAGTGCCGTTCCAACTTGTTACGCCTTCGTATTGCACCTACGTCTTGCGCAAAGACTCTCTGAGTGGCTGAAAACTGTTTGCTCAAAAAAGTTGGAACGGCACTAGCACCCATCTCCTTCGCAGGCTGCGAAGACTTTGCGCGCTGTGCAGGGCCGGCGCCCGCCCCAGCCCTACAAAGGTGGGGAGTTTGGTCTGCGCGTTGGGCGGCGGCCGACAGCCGGCTGGCGCGGTTGAAAATGCAGATCACTATAGCGGCTGGATGAGGCCTTTCTTCACGGCGTAGAGCACCAGCTCCGCGGTGCGGTGCAGTCCGAGGGTCTCCATCACATGGGCGCGGTGGACGGCCACGGTATTCGCACTGATGTTCAGAAGAGAGGCAATTTCTTTATTGGATTTTCCCTGAGCGATCAGCAGCAAGACCTCTTTTTCCCGCAGCGTCAATCGTCCGTGAGCGTCCTTTTCAGGGTCCTGGAAGGATCCCGTCTTCAAGCCCTCGAGTACCAGATTGGCAATGCCCGGGCTCAGATAGGATTCGCCTGCCGCCAGCGCCGTGACGGCGCGCGTGAGGTCGATCTCGATGGCATCTTTCAGCATATAGCCTTTCGCACCCACTTCCAGCGCCTTGCGAACGTAATTTTCGTTGGAGTACATGCTGAGAATCAAGATCTTCGTCTCTGGATTCGCCTTCAAAATCTCCGCCGTCGCTTCCAGGCCTCCGAGATCGGGCATGGAGAGATCCATCACCACCACGTCTGGTTTCAGTTCTTTGCACTGCTCGATCGCGGTCAGGCCGGTGCCGGCTTCCCCTACGACCACGATCCGAGGGTCGTCTTCCAGGATGCGGCGGAAACCCTGCCGCACCAGGACGTGGTCATCCGCCAGAAAGATCCGGATTTTCTTCTCGGGACTCGTTGCTGCCATGACTCAAACCACCTTTCCTGTTGCAGTCTGCACGGAGGGTTTCCGCAAGGGAACGCTAACACTCACGACGGTTCCTTCGTTGGGAGCGGAGCGGATGGTGAGCGTGCCATTCAAGTGCTGGGCGCGTTCCTGCATGCTCATCAGCCCAATGCCGTCGCCGGTCGCCCGCTGAATATCCTGGCGGACAGGGAAGCCCACGCCATTGTCACGAACTTCGAGCCACAATTCAAGAATCGAATCTTTCAGCGTAACCCAGGCAGAGCGCGCCTTGGAATGGCGCGCCACATTGTTGAGCGCCTCCTGGACAATCCGATAGAGGTGAATGGCGTCCTCGCGGGGGAAGAATCCGTTGGTGAGTTTCCCCTCGAAGTGAACTTCAATTCCTGTCTGCCGGGAAAACTGCTCGGTCAGCCATTCCAGGCTTCGGTCGAGGCCGAAATCATCCAGGACAGCGGGTCGGAACATCTGGGAGCGATCGCGGATATTTTGAAGCGTGTCCTCGACCACGTTCTTCACCGTCCTCAGATCCTTCAAAGCTCCCGCGTCTTCGGCCGGCGTCCTTCGTTCCAGGCGCCCCAGCATCATGCCGATGGCGGTGAGAATCTGGCCGAATTCGTCGTGTAGATCGCGCGCCACTTGCCGCAGCGTCTCTTCCTGAAGGTTGATGAGCTTCCAGGAGAGTCTGCGCAGTTGTTCGGATTGCGATTGCAGCCTCTCCGCGAGGTGACGCAGCCGTTCGAACGTTTTTCGGTTGGCCTGGAAGGTGTAAAGTCCGGTGGCCAGCGCGAGCAGAAAGAGAGCTCCGATGACGATAAGGATTTGTTGCTTCACGCTGCCGTAAACGGCGCTGATTCTCTCCCCCGCTTCAGCCTGAGCGCGGTCGTTCAAGAGCAGCAAGCGCGCCGCGATCTCGGTGATAATGGCGCGCTTGTTCTCGAGATCGGTCTGGATGAGTTTTCGCGCCGCTTCTTCATTGCCGCTCTGGGCGAGAGCGAACACCTGATCCGCGACAATGCCGAAGTCGGCGAGCGCGCCGCGGAGCTGCGCCCGTTTAACGTCGCTGGGCGCCGTGCTGACCGCAAACTGGCTCTCCTGCCGCGCCGCGTCGCTCATGTCGTTGCGAAGGCGGGCGAATTCAGGGCGCCAATCGGCGATCGGCACCCGCGATTCGAGCACGGCCATGTCGCTCGTGGACTCGGCCAGCAAATAACCGTCATTCTGCAAGCGAAGAAGTTGGAGCGAGGCTTTCCTGTTTCTTTGAACGACATTGGCCTGAAAGTCTTCCAGGCCTCGGACCTCGTGAATGGAATAAACCGCGAAGACCACAAAGATCGACAGAATGATGCAGAGTCCCGCCCACAGCCGCGTCGATGGCGAGGGGATCTCCTTCAGCAGGTCGTGCTCGGTCTGCGATTCGACCATCGTCTAGCTCCGCCTTCCCAGAGCAGTATCCGCCACAATTCCCTTCCCCTCTTCAACCACATAGGCACGATCGGCGTCCAGCCTTCGCAGTTCCTGCTTCAAGCCGCTGGGCCACTCGAGCTGTACCTTCTCGATGGATCGATATTGGCCCAACCCGAAGGTGACACTGCAAGCCGATTGCGAAAGGTAGCTCCCCCCGCTCTTGACAGTGAGCCAGCGAACGCCCTCGGGAGTCCAAATGCGGACATTGGTCCCGATTCCGTCGCGATTCGACTTGGTGCCCACGGTGCGGAAGCGGATGCAATGGCTCGTGCCACCGTCATTTCGATAGAGGTAAGCAGGGCCGTTATTGGTTGTAATCAGAACGTCCAGATCTCCGTCATTATCGAAATCGCCGTAGGCGGCGCCGCGGGAAACTTTGGGACTGGCAAAAGAGCTTCCTGCCTGGGCGGCCAAGTCGCGAAACTGGCCGTGCCCTTCATTGTGGAATAAATGCGGCGACTCGGCGTAACTAATCGAGGATTCCACGCGCGCAATCGACGGCTCGATGTGGCCATTGGCCACCAGCAGGTCCAGGCGGCCGTCCAGGTCGAAATCGAAGAAGAAGCAGCCAAACCCCAGGGTCAGCCGCGTGGATTTTCCCACCGCCGAGTTCGGCGCCTCGTCCACGAAAAAACCGTGCCCTTCGTTGCGATAAAGTCCGACCATTTCCTGGGAGAAGTTCGTGACCACCAAACTGGGCAACCCGGAATTGTCATAATCAGCGGCGTCGGCACCCATGCCCGCCCGAGCCACTCCGTCCTCGCTGAACGCCACGCCTGCCATCACCGCGCCCTCGGAAAAAGTTCCGTCGCGGTTGTTGTGATAGAGCTTGTTCGGCTGGGTGTCGTTGGCGATGAAGACGTCGGGCCAGCCGTCCAGGTCATAGTCAAGCATCGTCAGGCCCAGCGACTTTGAAGTGGGGTCGTGAAGACCCGCCTTGCCGGTCACGTCTTCGAATGTCCCATCGCCGCGATTGCGGAAGAGCCAGCACGTGGCGCCGGGATAAGCTTCCGGCGTGCAGTAAGACTTGGTCTTGCCGTCCAAGCTGCAGTAAATATCCGTCTCCGGCGACCATTTCACATAGTTGGCCACCAAGAGGTCCAAGTGACCATCGCGATCATAATCAAACCAGAGCGCCGAGGTGCTGAGGCCCTCGTAGCCGGCCAAACCCGCCTGTTTGGTTGCTTCGGTAAAGGTTCCGTTGCCGTTGTTGTGAAACAAACGATTCTGGCCGTAACAGGTGATGTAGAGGTCGGGATAGCCATCGTTGTCGTAGTCCCCCACTGCCACGCCGATGCCGTACATTTCGATGTCCAAGCCCGCCGCCTGCGTCACGTCGGAAAAAGTCCCATTGTGCTCGTTGCGGTAAAGCTTCATGGTGGTCCGCCGAGCTGGGTTTGAAGGGTGCTGCGGCCAATCCATGCTGTTGATCAGCAGAATATCAAGCCAGCCATCGTTGTCATAATCGAGGAACGCGCAACCCGCGCCGAGAGTCTCCGGAAGCAACTTCTTCCCGAAGGCACCGCTGTTGTGCTGAAAAGAGATTCCGGCCTGCTGAGTTGCGTCCACGAGATGATTTGAGATCTGCCCTGCTCCTGGGAATTGAGGGCTTGGGATTCGCTTGCTCCTCCCCGGCCAATAGTATTCGTAAACCAATCCTCCCGCAGCGACAGCAGCGCCACCGCCAACCAGTGCCTTTAGAATGCGCCTGCGATTCATTAGATCAAACCTTAACGCAAGGGGTGATTTGGGTCAACTGGGTGCGCTCTCGCGGCGGTCGAGCAACGTGGTTATTTTCTTTAACTTAAGGTGAGCGAACAGCGTAGTGCATTTATGTGATGAGACTAATTCCTAGAGGTTATTGACCGTCGTCGTGGCCCCGCTTAGTGTTCACCTTTTACTTCTGGCAGATCTGAGTTCTCAATCCAGCGTCGGACAACCAAGGGTGTACAGGGTCAGCCTGAGATAGCCCGCCAAACACGGGACGCTCCCTTTCCGTGAGGAGGAAAACCCATGAAGCGTCGAAGAGGAATTCTTGCTGTCACTCTGCTGATGATGTTCACGGCTTCCGGCGCGGTTGTAGGTCAAGCCGCGGACCAGACTGCGACCGTCAAGGGCTGGGTGCTTGACTCAGCTTGCGCATTCACCCACAACCTGAGAAAACCCATCAGCACCTTATGCGCGGTGAGCTGCGCCAAGGCCGGATCGCCACTGGTAATTCTCACTGACGCGGGAACGATTTATTGGCCCATCTCCGGCGAGATGCCGGCCAAGGGTCAGAACGATCGCTTGATGGAATACGCCGGGAAGAGAGTCTTGGTGACCGGGAAAGTGTTCACCAAGGGCGGCTCGCACGGAGTCGTGATTGAGAAGATCGAAGCGGTAGAAGCAAAGAAGTAGATTGAGAATTGGAGCGAAGAATTCGCTTGGAGTCCGAAAGCCAAACACCTTCGAGGATTGGGAAGTGCCTTCTTGCTCTGGGGCTAGTTCTCGTCGCTAACAGCGCTTATCTCGCTGCATTCGGCGATCCCAACCTGTTCTATGTTGCCAATAGTCTGATCCATCCGCTGCTGGGCATCATCGTCGCCGCTTTTTTCGTCGCCTTCCTGGCAAAGAATCGAGATTTCTTTCAAGGCGCTCTGGGCGCGGGTTCCGTGCTATTGCTGGGTTTGATGACGGCTTTCGGCGGATATCTCGCCGTAGTCGGCATGACGCGCCCTCACAGTCTGGCGCTCTACATGCACGTCAGCTTCGCCGTCGTCGGATTATTCCTGCTCCTGGTTCACCTTCGCCGGCGCTTCACAACAGCGAAACTCGAAAATCGAAACTCGAAACTCGAAGACAATGGAAGACTCTCTTCACACGTGGCGAATCTCCATTCTCCAGTTTCCAATTTCCAGTTTCCATTTTCGAATTTCGATTTTCGAATTTCGATTTTCGTCATGACTGCGGCACTGGCCTCCTACGTTGCCGTGGCGCTCTACCACCACTATTCTCCGGATTCCCGATATGTCATCCGCAATCCTTCCGCTCCACCGCTCGCCATGGAAAGTGAAGGCGGTGGCGCGCAGAGCTTCATGTTTCCGAGCTCGGCGCAAACCTCGGACGGCAAGCCGATCAAGTCCGAATTCTTCATGGATTCGCAAGCTTGCAAGAAATGTCACGAGGACATCTACAACCAGTGGAACAGCTCCATGCACCACTTCGCGTCCTTCAACAACCAGTGGTATCGGAAATCCATCGAGTACATGCAGGATACTATCGGCATCAAGTCCTCGATGTGGTGCGCGGGTTGCCACGACCACGCCCTGGCCATCTCGGACATGATGCAGAAGCGGCCCATCCGCGAAGTCGAGTTCACCCGGCAAGGGCAAAACGGACTCGGATGCATGTCCTGCCACGCCATCGTTCATGTGGGCGGGACGATGGGACAGGGCGACATCACCTTCGAATATCCGTCGCTCTCGGAATACGCCGCGAGCAAAAACCCTGTGATGCGCTTCCTGCACGACTACCAGGTTTATCTTGACCCAAAGCCGCATCGCAACGCGTTCCTGAAGCCCTTCCATAAAGAACCAGATCAGGTGGCGAAGTTCTGCTCCGCCTGCCACAAAGTTCACCTGGACGTGCCCGTAAACAATTACCGCTGGATTCGCGGCTTTAATGACTACGACAACTGGCAGGCGAGCGGCGTATCCGGGCAAGGTGCCAGATCGTTTTACTATCCGCCCAAATCTCAGAATTGCGCCGATTGCCACATGCCGCTCGTGCGCTCCGGCGATCTTGGCAACATCAACGGCTTCGTGCACTCGCACCGGTTTGCCGCCGCCAACACGGCTGTGCCCACGTCTTACGTTGATGAAACTCAGGTAGCCGAGGTCGAAAAATTTCTGAAAGGCGCGTTGAGTGTGGACATTTTCGCTCTGGCAGAAGAACCGAGTGACGCTCTGCCTGTCGAAGCGCAGACGCGCGCGCCGGCAGGCGAAGGGCCACGGCTGGCCAGCACATTTGCAGTCGGCGAGGAATCGGCGGGCGGCATGGCTGGCGTCCCGCAAGGCGGGATGGGCGCGCCTGCGAAGTTGATGGCGCCTCTCGGCCGCGTAAACGCGAGGCTGCGTCGCGGCGACACGGCGCGCGTCGAGGTCGTGGTCCGCACGCGGCGCGTCGGACACTTCTTCCCTGCCGGCACGGTGGACGCCTTCGATTGCTGGCTTGAGCTTCAGGCCCGCGACAACAGGGGCCGCGTCATCTTTTGGAGTGGCGAGGCGACCGACAATGGAAAGGGGCCGGTCGAGCCGGGCGCGCACTTTTATCGTTCCCTGCAATTGGATGCTCACGGCAACGTCATCAACAAGCGGAACGCATGGTCGACGCGCGCCGTCATGTATGCACACCTGATTCCTCCGGGGGCGGCGGATACAGTTCACTTCCGCATGAAAGTTCCGGAGGATTGTGGAGACCAGATCACCTTGACGGCGAAACTGAATTACCGCAAGTTTAGCTGGTTTAATACGCAATTCGCCTTCTCTGGTGCGCGCGATCCTTCCGACCCGCATCCCGATGTGACCAAGAGCTACGATGATGGCCATTGGGTGTTCAATGCCGACTTGTCGCATGTCTCGGCAAAGTTCAAGCAAATCCCAGACGTGCCCATCGTAGTGATCGCTGAAAACAGCGTGAGTGTTCCCATCGTGGCCAAGGATTCGCCGCCCTTTGCCGAGACACTCAAGCTCGACCCCAACGACCGCGAGCGTTGGAACGATTACGGCATCGGGTTGCTGCTTCAGGGCGACTTGAAGGGTGCGGAGCGCGCCTTTCAGACTGTCACCGAGCTCGATCCCAAGTACGCGGATGGATTTGTCAACGTGGCGCGGGCGCGAATTCAGGAAGGCAACACCGACGCCGCGAAACCTTTCTTAACGAAAGCCATCGAGCTGAATCCCAAGCTGGCCAGCGCCCGATACTTTTATGGCCTGGCGCTCAAGACCGATGGCAAGTACTCCGACGCGTATGACCAGTTCGCGCAGGCGGCAGCGCTTTATCCCTTCGATCGCGTAGTGCGAAATCAAATGGGACGCATGCTCTTCTTGCAGCGCAAATATTCCGACGCGGTGGCCGAATACCAGAAAACTTTGAGCGTCGATCCGGAAGACCTCGAAGCCCACTACAACATGATGCTCTGCTATCGTGGCCTGAATAACGATGAACTCGCCAGCCGGGAAGAAAAACTCTATTTGCGTTTCAAATTCGATGAGGCGTCGCGAGAGATCACGGGACCGTTTGCGCTGAAACATCCCGAGGACAATAACGAGGCACAGCCCATCCATGAACATCTGTCGGTCGAGCTAGGGCCAGCGGAAGGCAGTAGGCAGAAGGCAGTAGGCAGTAAGCAATATGCGGAGGGCAGGAGGCAGAAGGCCGAAGTCAGCTGGCGGAGGGAAGAAGTAGCGAGAACGGCAAAGATGCCGGTCCCGCGAGGGGCGGGACAGGCACTACGGGAGGCGGGTCCAGGTGAGCAAACGTTCGCGCCGTCATGTTGGTCCCAGGGTTTGGGTCCTTGCCGCGTTAATCATCCTCGGTGCGGGCACAATCGTCAGCTTGCTCCGTGCGGTCGTCGCCGCCCCTGCGCCTGAACCATTCGCAACTTCGACTCCCGGAGGCGCCGTCCACTTCGTCGACATCACACGCCAGGCGGGAATCAACTTTATTCACAACAACGGCGCATTCGGCAAGAGATACTTGCCGGAAACGATGGGACCGGGATGCGCGTTCATCGACTACGACAACGATGGACTTCCCGACATTCTGCTGATCAACGGCAAAGACTTTCCTGGCCACAAATCCAAGCGCAGCACGATGAAGCTTTACCACAACAATGGCAACGGGACGTTCACCGACGTTACGGCGCGCGCGGGCCTGGACATCGAAATCTACGGCATGGGCGTGGCCATCGGAGACTACGACAACGACGGCTGGGACGACATCTACATCACCGGCCTCGGCGAAGCGCACCTCTTTCATAACGAACACAACGGGACGTTCAAGGACGTGACGAAAGCGGCGGGCGTGAACAACACCGGCTATGGCGCCAGCGCCGCCTGGGTGGATTACGACAAAGATGGCAAGCTCGACCTGTTCGTCACCAACTACGTGAAGTGGACGCAGGAGGGGGACATCTACTGCACGCTGGATGGCCAGCACAAATCCTACTGCCGGCCCGACGAGTATAAGGGCGACTCCTGCCGGCTCTATCACAACCTGGGCGGCGGGCGTTTTGAGGACGTCACCCAACGCGCCGGCCTTTACGATCCAACGTCAAAAGCTCTGGGCGTGGCGGTGATCGATTACGATCTGGACGGCTGGCCGGACCTCGCCGTCGCCAACGACACGCAGCCCAACAAACTCTACCGCAACAACCACAATGGGACTTTCACTGAGCAGGCCGTTCAGGCAGGTATCGCGTTCAGCGAAGACGGCATTGCGCGCGGCGCCATGGGCATCGATGCCGGTGATTTCGACCGCTCGGGCTTTCCCAGCCTTGCCATCGGAAATTTTTCCAACCAGATGATCGGCCTCTATCACAACGAGGGAAACCGCTTCTTCATCGACGAAGGGCCGTCGTCGGAGGTAGGCCGCGCCAGCCTGCTCTCGCTTTCCTTCGGACTGTTTTACTTTGATTACGACCTCGACGGCCTCGAAGACCTGTTCGTCGCCAACGGCCATATCGAGCCGGAGATCGCAAGAATCCAGCATCAAGTGACTTACGCCGAGTTGCCGCTGCTCTTTCACGATGAGGGACGCGGGCACTTCAAGGAGATGGGCAAGCAACTGGGTTTCACGCGTGCGGTCGTGGGCCGCGGTGCTGCCTACGCCGACATCGACAACGACGGCGCGCCCGATGTTTTGTTGACCACCAACGGCGGCCCGGCCTATCTGTATCGGAATGTGGGCGGCAGCGGAAACAACGCGATCCGCATCAAGACTGTGGGCACTCGGACAAACCGCGATGGCATTGGCGCGGTGGTGCGCGTTCACGCGGCCAACGGCGACAACTGGCAAACCGTCCATTCCGGCTCGAGCTACTGCTCGCAGAGCGAACTGACCCTCACCTTCGGGCTGGGCAAAGCAACCCAGGCCGAACCGGTCGAAATCATTTGGTCCAGCGGCCAACACGATACCCTCAGAAACCTCAAGGCCAACGCGACTTATACCATTGAAGAAGGCGGGAAGATTCTGTCCGCGAAGCCGTTCAAGCGGTGAAGCCGTTCGCATCGCTCAGCCGGTCTCCGGAGCGCGCAGCATCGATTCCGCCCAAGCTCTGACTTTCCGGACACAATCAAGCGCCCAGGAACGGTCAAAATCGTGCAAGGGCTGGGTAAGAAGTTCCGCGTACCGGAATACCGTTGCAAAAGGGGTCAGCCGGTCGGTTTCTTCCAGCTGTTCCGGGAACGCAATTTTGTTTTCTCGCAGGAGATCGACCAACTCTGTCAGATCATGGATGCGGGGAAATGGAACCGAACGATGGGCGAGCACCTCCTTGATCAACTTGTCCACTGCTTGTTGCGCATGGAAGCCGATGATTTCATCCGCGCAGTCTGGATCGGGGGCGAGTTTTTCAACCGCGAATTCATCGGCTTTCGCTTTGCGCAGCAGGACGTCAACGGGTTGGGGTAGTTGCATGAAATACCCGGCCCTCATGGGCCGCCTCGTATAGAACCGTGTTTGGTGTATCCGCCCACCTGTCAAAAGTCTCCTGGCTTACCACAATGACATCTGCGGCAACCCGAACGGGGCGAATCGCTCGGCGAAGACGCACCATCTCGCCCCACTGATCTGTTACTGTCGGCTCGACAACCAAAATGTCGAGATCGCTGTTGCGCGTCGTCTCCCCACGCGCCGCGGAGCCAAAGACGATGATCGTAGCACCGGGCGCGGCTTGGCGCAGCAGTTCCACCGCCTCGGCTATGGTCTTTTCATCTATGGTGCGACTTTCGGTCACGCCGTCACCTCGTGCCGGAGGCCGTTGATCGTTTTGGGCTCTCTTCGGCTTCCGCTTTGGAGACCATATCATTCCGCAGCGTATTCTGGCGCGCTCTGGAGGCAGCGGGCCGGTATTCGTTGGCGTCCGAGCGCGCCGCCGGGTCCGCCCTGTATGGTCGGCTTCAGCTTGGCCATCTCCGACGCTCGCTCAATTTTCTTCTCCACCAAGACTGCGAACGCATATACTAACTCCGCTCAATCGGTCTCAATTCTTCGGGGGTTAAGAATTCCAATGGGGAAAATTTTGCCGCGTTTATCGTTGATGATTTTCATGGCGCTCGTCGCCGCGAACATTTCCGCTTTCGGCCAAGGCAAGACGAGACCTTGGCTTTTGCAGTCGCCGACAATCAGCAAGACCAAAATCGCTTTCGCCTACGGCGGTGCCATCTGGATTGTGAGCCGGGATGGCGGCGAGGCTGAGCGCTTGGTGACCGGAACGGGACAGTTGGGCGGTCCCATTTTTTCGCCGGACGGCTCAATGATCGCGTACACCGGCACATACGACGGGAACACGGACGTCTATGTGGTGCCTGCGTCGGGGGGCGAGCCGCGGCGACTGACTTATCATCCGGGCGCGGATGTCGCCGTGGGATGGACGCGCGACGGCAAGAGCGTGTTGTTCCGATCTCATCGCGACAGCCCGACCGACTCGGACAAGCTCTTCACTATGCCCGTGGAGGGCGGGTTCCCGACGGAGCTGCCGCTCCCCATGGCAGAGACCGGCTCGTACTCACCCGATGGCAGTCACATCGCCTACGAGCCATTCTTCCAATGGGAGCCGGACTGGAAGCAATATCGTGGCGGTCAGACGACCGCCATATGGATTGCCAACCTGGCGGACTCGAATGTGGAGAAGGTCCCGCGCGAGGGTTCGAACGACCGCGACCCGATGTGGGTGGGCGACAAGGTATATTTCCTTTCCGACCGCGAGGGCCCCGTCACGCTCTTCGTATACGACACGAAAACGCACAAGGTGGAGCGGACGGTGGCGCACAACAGTTTCGACATCAAGTTTGCCTCCGCCGGGCCGGACGCCATCGTCTACGAGCAGTTCGGCGCACTGCACCTCTTCGACTTGAAGACGGGCAAGACCAAGCGCGTGGAAGTGACGCTGGCAGGCGATATGCCGCAGGTGCGCCCGCACTTTGAGAAAGTGGCGAAGCACATCGAAAACGCCCGCATCTCGCCCACCGGGCAGCGCGCGGTCTTCGAAGCGCACGGCGAGATTCTGACCGCGCCGGCCGAGAAGGGCGATATTCGCGACATCACAAACACGACAGCGGCCGCCGAGCGCGATCCGTCGTGGTCGCCGGACGGAAAATCGATTGCCTATTTCTCCGATGAATCCGGCGAGTATGCGCTCCACATCGCGCCGCAAAACGGCTTGGGAACAGTGAAGAAAATCGATCTCGGCCAGCCGCCTTCGTTTTTCTACACGCCGACCTGGTCGCCGGACAGCAAGAAAATCGCATACAACGACAAGCGGCTGAACCTGTGGTATGTGGACCTGGACCACCCTACCCCGGTGAAAGTCGACACGGATTTGTATGACACGCCGCTTCAGGAGTGGGACGAAGCGTGGTCGCCGGACAGCAAGTGGCTGACCTACACCAAGCAACTGCGCAATCACCTGCGCGCCGCCTTCGTTTATTCGCTCGACGACCGCAAGGCCACACAGGTGACCGACGGCATGAGCGATGTGATCTACCCGGGCTTCGACAAGAACGGCAAATATCTCTACTTCACCGCCAGCACCAATATGGGTTTAACTACCGGGTGGCTTGACATGACTGGTATTGCCCACCCTGTGACGCGCAGTGTGTACGTGGCGGTGCTCAAGAAAGACCTGCCCTCGCCTCTCGCGCCGGAGAGCGATGAGGAGAAACCGCCCGAGGCCAAGAAGGACGAGAGCGCGTCGAGCGCTTCCGACAAGGACAAGGTTAAATCCGAGAAAGACAAAGACTCGGACAAAGACAAGGATAAGGATAAAGACAAAGATAAAGAGAAAGAAAAAGCGCCCGCGAAGGTCACGATCGATTTTGAGAACATCGGCCAACGCGTGCTGGCCATGCCGATTCCGGCGAAGAATTATCAGGGTCTCACGACCGGGAAGGAGGGCATCCTCTACCTCCTCGAAGGCGCTCCCATCGAGGTCGAGTATGGACCGCCGAGCTTGACGTTGCAGAGATTCGAGCTGAAAACGCGCAAGACGGAACAACTCGTGTCGGGGATTAGGGCGTTCGCTCTTTCGGACAACGGCGAGAAAATGCTTTACCGGCAGGGCGACAATTGGTTCATCGTCGCGGCCGATAAGGCGCCCACCAAGCCGGGCGACGGCCAGCTCAAGCTGGACGAAATGGAAGTGAGAGTCGATCCTCCGGCCGAATGGAAGCAGATGTATCACGAGATCTGGCGCATCGAGCGCGATTTCTTTTACGATCCGGGCTTCCATGGGTTGAATCTGGCTCAAGCGGAGAAAACCTTCGCGCCGTACGTTGACAATGTCGCCAGCCGCGAGGACCTGAATTACCTTTTCCGCGAAATGCTTAGCTACATGTCGGTGGGCCACATGTTTGTAGGCGGCGGTACGCAGCCGGAAACGCCGACGGTAAAGGTCGGGCTGCTGGGAGCTGACTATACCCTCGATAACGACCGCTACCGGTTCGCGAAAGTATTCAACGGCGAGAACTGGAATCCGCAGCTCCAGGCGCCGCTCACGCAGCCCGGCGTCAACGTGACGGCGGGTGAATTCCTGTTGGCCGTGAACGGCCGTGAAGTACATGCCACTGATAATGTCTACAGCTTTTTCCAGGAGACGGCCGGCAAGCAAGTGCAGCTCAAGGTCGGACCGAAGCCCGACGGCACCCAGTCGCGGGAGGTGACCGTGGTGCCCGTGGGTGATGAGTTCGGACTGCGTCATCTCGATTGGGTGGAGAACAACCGGCGCAAGGTCGATCAGTTGAGCGGCGGGAAACTAGCTTACGTCCATCTGCCTGACACGGCGCTGGGTGGATTCACCAGCTTCAACCGATACTACTTCGCGCAAATCGGGAAAGAGGGCGCGGTGCTGGACGAGCGTTACAATCACGGCGGCGACCTGGCGGACTACATCATCGACTCCCTCCGCCGGCCCATCATGAGCCTGGTAGCCACGCGCGAAGGGGAGCCGTTCTCGTCGCCCTCGCAATCGATCTATGGGCCGAAGGTAATGATCATTAATCAATTCGCGGGCTCGGGCGGCGACGCCATGCCGTGGTACTTCCGCAAGGCGGGCATCGGCCCGTTGATTGGCGAGAAAACCTGGGGCGGCCTGGTCGGAATCGGAGGATATCCGACGCTGATGGACGGCGGTTTCGTGATGGCGCCGCGCTGGGCCATCTACGGGCTGAAAGGCGAATGGGAGGTGGAGAACCGCGGCATCGCACCCGACGTCGAGGTGTGGCAGGACCCGAAACTCATTCGCCTCGGGCACGATCCGCAGCTCGAAAAAGCGGTCGAAGTTGCGATGGAGCTGTTGAAGAAGAATCCGGCGGGGAAATATGCTCTGCCCGCGTATCCGAATTTCCATCCACGATTGCCGAAGGTGACGGAGTGACCATGGGCTCAATGCCTGCATCGGACGGAACCGCGTCCTCTTCCGGTGTTCAAACTCCCGCCACCGATTCGCCGGAGAGTGCGGCCAAGAAGGGCCGGGGGATTCGTGTCGTGGTGGTCGGAGCCGGCGCCTTCGGCGGCTGGACGGCGCTCTGTTTACAGCGTCGCGGCGCCCGCGTCACCTTGATCGATGGCGGCGGCCCGGGAAACTCGCGGGCCAGTTCCGGCGGCGAAACGCGCGTGATGCGAGGCACGTACGGGCCGAATGGCGTCTACACCAGGATGGCCGCGCGCGCGCTGCAATTGTGGAAGGAGAACGAAGCGCGCTGGAAGTCGAAACTCTATTACCGCACTGGCGTCCTGTGGCTGGCCTCCAGTGACGACCGTTACCAGAAGGCCGCGATCCCGCAATTGGGCGAGGCCAAACTCTCCTTCGAGGGACTGCCGGTAGACGAGGCCGCCAAGCGCTATCCCCAGATCAACTTCGAGGGTGTCAAGTGGGCGTTGCTGGAAAAGGATGCAGGGTATCTTGAGGCGCGCCGCGCTTGTAACGTGGTGCTGGACGCGTTCCTGGCCGAGGGCGGCGAGTACCGCCAGCTTGCGGTCGAGCCAGGCCGTACCGATGGCAAAGAAATGCAGGCCCTCTCCCTCTCCGACGGGACAAAACTTTCCGCCGACTACTACGTGTTTGCTTGCGGGCCCTGGATGGGCAAATTGTTTTCTGACGTGTTGGGTCGATTGATCAAGCCGACCCTCCAGGAAGTCTTCTTTTTCGGCACTCCGCCGGGCGATCGGCGATTCTGCGAAGAGGGTATGCCCGTCTGGCTTGATTTCAGCGAGCGCCGATTCTACGGCATTCCCGGGAATCGATGGCGTGGTTTCAAAATCGCTTCCGATCTTCGCGGGCCGGAATTCGATCCAACGTCGGGCTATCGGATGCCTTCGCCGGAAGCGCTCCAGGCGGCGCGCGATTATCTGAGCTTCCGGTTTCCGCTCCTCAAAGGCGCGCCCGTCCTTGAGTCGCGCGTGTGCCAGTACGAACAGACTCCGGACGAGCACTTCATCATCGACCGGCATCCCCAAGCCGCCAACGTGTGGCTGGTTGGCGGAGGATCGGGCCACGGCTTCAAACACGGCCCCGCCATCGGTGAAATGGTCAGCGACCTGCTCCTCAACGGAAAGCCTCCCGACCGTCTCTTCGCTCTTTCCCGCTTCGCCAAGCCTCGCTGATGGTGCAGAACGTTCGATCGGCGCCGAAGGCGTCACTCGAACACTGCGATCACTCGGCGGTAAGCAGTGGCAAGCTGGGGCTGCAAATAAATGGCTCCGGCTCCCAAAAACATCAAGAACCATACGACGATGGGAACGGACACGAGAAGAGGATAGAGGTTTTTGAATATCGTCAACAATGGAAACGCAAGAAGAACGGTCTCCACAGTGAGTACGGCGCTTGAAGTGGCCAGCAAACCGTATCTGAGGAAAAGCACGCCGAAGAACGCGGCTTGCAAGGTGGCGACAATGTAGTAGGCGCCACGGGGAAATGCCATTGCGCCCGCCAAACTGAATCCGAGGGCCAGCCATAGGCCCGCGAGTGCCGCGATGAGCACTGCGACCCGCGCGCTCACCTTTGCCAGCAGGCTCAAGGGCAGAGCCACCAGAAGCCAAGGAACTAACAACGCTTCGGCCAAAATAAAGACCACGCAGAATAAAGTCAGCACCAAATCTGAACGAGCCTCCCTGAACCCGGTCATGATGGTGGACCTGAGTACTTCAAAGGGGTCCAGGAAATCAGTCGCTCTGAACGAGATCATCCCTACGAAAGCCTTCCTCCATAAGCCGCCCAGCGACATGAGCGCCATCCACGCGGAGCTAAAGATCATGCCAGCGAAAACTCCTCGCAGAAGTTCCAGGCCTGCGGTTCGGACGCGAAAAGAGTCGCGCCCAAGGGCCAGATAATTTGAAACTTGAATGGGGAGGCGTGTGCGCGAGTAGTACAGGACCACGCTCGGGATTGGATAGCTTAAAAGCGTGCCAAAGCAGAAAAACACTGCGGAAACGAGCAACACGGCAGGTGCATCCCCAAGAGTAGTGATTTCCACAATGGCGGAGGGGACTGCTGCCGCACACAATCCGACCAGCAGCGCGACGATAACATTCTGAGAAGAACGCCCCTGCCTGTATACCTTCTGCCAAAAGAAGAGCGTGAAAACAAAAATGATTATCACCCACGGTGCGATTACATATCGCCCGGGGGGGTTGAAAACATCGAAGTCGAAATCAGATGTGAAGTGTAGGTACCGAAATAAGCTCATTATCACGGAACCATCAACCCGGGCCCCAATGTTTTCCACCAAGCCGCCAGATTTCATCGGGAGTCGCCACCTGAAGGTGGTGCCGTCTTGCAACACAGAGGGGGGCTTGACCTCATCAGGTTCCTTCGTGGAAACATCTATTCCGAAAAAGCTGGCCAGCCCTCTCCGCGCAACATCTTTCATCGCGGCCAGAGCTGCTGCATCGGGTGGAGGCTTCGCTGGCGAATTACGTGCAACCTCTGACCAAGAAGAAAGAGACAGCGGTCTCCCTTCGGTGTCGATTCTGTAAGACCAACGGATGTTACTCCCTCGACCGTGAGAGCTTGCTAGCTCCCCCATCCACATAGCAGACTCCCGTCCGTCGGCAAGAACCTGATGTGCTTGCCGAATCCCGACCGTTGAGGCCAGACCGTAATAATCCCAGGAAAAAATCCAGAAGCGGGCTTCGTGCGGCTCCAAGTCCAAGTTCAATTTCTTCAGCATCTCCACGATGATTTGTTTTTGCTGCTCCTCGTTGACCTTGACTTCCATTACCGGCGCGGGATGGAAGCGATAAAAGAGAACAAAGAACAGCGCCGCAGCGACAACCGCGCTGAGGAGCAGCGTCCAGTCGGAGCGTTGCCAATAGGCAAGACGAGGCGGAAGGGGAATTTCCGCACTTTCGGCTTTTGGTCCTGCGGCTTCCGGCGTTTCGGTGAGTGCCGCTTCCAGTTCCGCGACCGACTGGAAGCGTTGCTTTGGATTCTTCTCGAGGCACCGCAGGATGACGCCATCGAGGAAAGGAGGCAGGTGCGGTTCCACCTCGCGCGGCGGGGGCGGCGTCTCGTGGATTTGCTTGAGGGCGAGGGCGATGGGGCTCTCCGCCTTGAGGCCGGGCCGCCCCGTAAAGATTTCGTACAAGATCAGGCCCAGCGAATAGATGTCACTGCGAGCGTCCGCCGGTTTGCCCTCAGCCTGCTCAGGACTCATGTAGGCGGGCGTGCCGGTGATGACGCCGGTGATCGTCGTTGTGTCGAGGGAGCGCGCAAGACCGAAGTCCATTACTTTGGCCTGGCCCGAGCGGTCGATGACGATGTTTTCCGGCTTCAGGTCGCGGTGGACGATGCCTTGCGCGTGAGCCTCGGCAAGCCCCGCGCAGACTTGGCTGGCCCAGGTCAACCCGCCGCGCAACGAGACGCCCCCGGGCCGATTGAGCACGGCGCGCAGGCTCTCGCCCTCGACGTACTCCATGGCGATCACCACCGTTTCGCCAAAACGGTGCAGGTCGTAGCTCCGGCAGACATTCTTGTGGGTGATCTTGCGGGCCAGACGCAGTTCGGATTTGAAGCGCTCAATCAACTCCGGCCGGTTGGCTATCTCCGGCTTCAGGATTTTGAGTGCGACGATTTCATTCATCTCGCGGTCGCGGGCGCGATAGACGATGCCCATCCCGCCCCGGCCGAGTTCGGCCAGCAGGTCGAACCGCTGGGCGATGTCGCGCGTGGCGCGGTCGCTAAGGCAAAGCTCGGCGGCTGGTTGAGACGGCTCGGGCGTGACGTCAATTGTAGCCGCCTCATCGGGCCCGAGAGGGGTCTTCAGCAGCTCGTCTTTTTTGTCCTCGGCGCCTGACATAACCGGTCGCGAAGAAAAGGGCGTGCGACGCAGTATATCGCGGACTTTTCAGTACCAGATATAGAAAAGTTCGCTACGTAGGTTCCTTGCACCCGGTCTATCGCCGAGCCCGTTGCGTCGGCCGTCTCGCAGCAAGGCTATTCCTAGAGAAGAACCGCGGACCCCAAGAACGGGGCCCGCGCTACCCCTCTGCACGCGCACCCCTATCGATGGCACGATCGTTCACACACCTGATATACTCGGGCTTAACATGGCCGTAGTCATCTCAATGCTCCGTGGCGTCAACGTTGGAAGCCACGGCAGGATCAAAATGGACGCGCTTCGCGCGCTCTATGAATCTCTTGGACTGCGAGACCCGCAAACCTACATCCAGAGTGGCAATGTCGTTTTCAGGACGGAAGAACGGGGCTTGGTTCGACTAGCGAAGCGGATCGAGGACGCGATCGAGCGCAAATTCGGGTTTCGTCCCGACGTGGTTCTTCGAACTTGCTCGGAAATGAGGGACGCGATCCGAAGAAACCCATTCGCGACGCGGCGCGGCATCGATCCAAGCAAACTCCTGGTCACCTTCATGGCCGGTAATCCCGACCCGGAGGCTCGCGAGAAGGTCCTCCGGATCAAGGCCGAGCCGGAGGAGTTGCGCATCGACGGCCGCGAGCTCTACATCTATTTTCCCAACGGCATGGCCCGCCCAAAACTCTCGTGGGCGGCAATCGTGAAGACGCTGAAAACATCCGGAACAGGCAGAAACTGGAACACCGTCAGAAAGCTGCTGGAGATTGCGGAGAAGATGGAAGCTTCAGAAGCTGGAAGGTGGAAGACAGAAGCTAGAAGTTAGAAGCTAGAAGACTGAAGCTGCAATCGCCCCACCACACGCGGCGCCTCAGAATGACACTTTTTGTCTGAGACCTTCTAGAGTCTTTTCCTGAGAGATCTAAGGGTTTTCCCGATTGACGGGAGTACAGTTAAGAGTTCAGAGTTGAGAGTTCAGAGTGATGTCATTGAGTGATTGAGTGATCGGGCGATTGAGTGATTGAAGGAAAGTGGAAACTGGAAACTCGAAATCGGAAACTGGAAATTCGAAACTGGAAATTAGAAACTCGAAAATGAAGTCGGGCAAAATCCGCATCGCGGCTAAGCACGTCGGTCAGACGAAGGATCAAGTTACGAACGAAGCCGGAATGTCTCTTAGATTCAAGCAGATATGCCCAGCGGTTCAAGCCTCTACTCCCGAATTGAATAAGAATGGAAACTGGAAATTCGAAACTCGAAAATCGAAGACCCAGCGGCGTGTGGTTCTGCCTGGCGGGAGGGTGTGGCCACGCAAGACCCTCTGCGGTCAGTCGTCGGCTTTCAGCAGGGAAGGTGGAAGCAAAAATGTATGAAAAATGAGGTTCGAAGCCACCATGTTATTGAAAATAAAGGAAGTCGATTTGGAACGAACCCAAGAACGAACCCAAAAAAACCGCGAACGAAGCCAAATTCCGCCTTGAGGAAGGTAGACGGCGAAGATTGGCCGCTCAGCTACAAAGACGTGGCGCCATACTACGACATCGTCGAGGAATACGTCGGCATCACCGGCATTCTAGAAGGCGTTTACGAACTGCCGGACGGCAAATTTCGCCCGCCCATGGGATTGACTTGCGCCGAAACGCTCCTGCGCAATCGCGCCAAAGCGAAATTGGGCCGGACCGTGACCCTGGGACGGAGCGCCAACATCACCAAGTCCATTCATGGGCGTGCGCCGTGCCACTATTGCGGCCCGTACGAGCGCGGGTGCGTCACGCACTCCTATTTCAATTCCGCTTTCACCACGGTGGCCGACGCGCTGGCGACGGGCAAGTGTACGCTCGTATCCAATGCCATGGCCTACAAGTTCCAACAATCGCGCGATGTGAAGAATTTGTTTGTGATGGACGGAGCCGGATTCACCTCCACCGCTTGTCAGAACCCGACGCTGAACATCATGGCGTTGTGCGTGAGGTCGTGCGACTATTTGCTCGGCGAAATGAAACGGGGCAATATATGAGGACGGAATTGGGGATTCGGAGTTAAAGGTCCGGAATTAGAGTTTCAGGAAGGAGATCTGAGATGAAGGTGCGTCATTATGTGAGTGTCGCTTGCGTGGCCATTCTTGCTGCGGGTGTAGTCTCTCTTCGCGCCCGATCTCGCGAATCCCAAAACCCGAACCCCGAACCCCGGGCTGCGGAGCGGCCGCCCATTCTGGGCGTGGCTCACATCGGGCTGAAGACCGATGACCTCGCTGCGGCCCGCAAGTTCTATGGAGGAATCCTCGGGTTCCAGGAGCCGTTCACACTCGACAAGCCCACGGGCGGGCTGATGCTGACCTACTTCAAAGTCAACGATCATCAGTACATCGAAGTATTTCCGGAGCTGAAGAGTCCGACCGAGGATCGTCTGTCTCACATTGCTTTTGAGACCGCCGACGCGCGCAAGCTGCGCGACTACCTTGCGAGCCGCGGGGTCACGGTGCCGAGTTCGCTTCAACCGGGCCTGGACGGAAATTTGAGCTTCATGGTGACAGACCCCGATGGCCACTCCGTGGAATTCGTGCAGTATGTTCCAGGCTCACTAGAGAGCCTGAACTTCGGCCAGTACATGCCGCGCACCCGCATTTCTGACCACATCGATCACGTCGGCGTGACCGTAAAGGACCAGGCCGCCGCGGATCGTTTCTACCGCGACATTCTGGGCTTTCACGAAATATGGCACGGCGGCATGACGGACGATCGCACGGACTGGGTCATGATGCGCGTGCCCGATGGAAAGGACTGGGTGGAATACATGCTCAATGTGCAGAACCCTTCGCCCCGGACTTTGGGCGTGATGCACCATCTGTCGCTGGGTGTTCCGAGCGTTGAGGCGGGCTATCGCACCGTCGTCGAACGCGGCCTGAAGCCTGACAAACCGCAGATCGGACGAGATGGCAAGTGGCAGCTCAATCTTTACGACCCCAACGGCACCCGCTCGGAATTGATGGAGCCCAAGCCAGTCCAGACCCCGTGCTGCTCTCCGATTACCGAGTAGGGGCAAGTGGCATGTGGCAAAAAGAGTAGTGGCGAGCGGCAAGCAACTGATTGCCGATTTTCGATTGCCGATTGGCGATTGAAGACAGCGAATTCTTAGTCCTCATCAATCGGCAATCGGCAATCATCAATCGAAAATGACATGCCACTCGCCACTGTCCTTAAAAGTTCTCCAGGATATCGGTCACCAGCGTGCGAGCCATGTCGCGGGACAATCGGTCCAAGGCGGACTGGTCCTCTTCGAAGAGCTCTGTGGTTGACTGGCTAATTTGGTACTCTTCTCTGAAAATATAATTCGGATTCGAGAACAGAACTTTCTTGGTGTGTGAATCTGTCAGTTCCACGTTTGCGGTCACCTGGATCTGAAGGGTCGTGGCGCGGCCAGTGGTGAGATCGAAGGTGACCACACCGGCGCGGACGTCGGTCACGGTGCCTTTCAATACCGCGTCGGCCTCGGAAGGATCGGGCGTGACGCGGAATTTCGTCCGCTCGATGAACTCGCGCGTGACGGCCGACGCAAGCCTCTGCTCGATGCGGAATCGTGGGGATTTGTTGACGAAGATCGGAATGGCAACGGTCTTGACGTCCGGCGGGATTCGGGCGCCGCGCCCCGCCACTTGATAGCCGCAGGATGAGCAGAGAAGGCAGAGGGCAGAAAGCAGAAGGCAGAAAGCAGAAGGCAGTAGGCAGAAGGCAGAGCGGAGTCGGCAGAGAAAGCGGAGATGGACAGATCGGAAGCTTGTTAGCATATCGCGAGGAGGTTGAATTCAGTTCGCCTTCGTTCCCTTAGCGCACTGGCGCCGGCTTGTCGCCGAGCGAGCTCTCAGCGATTTCCACAGCGTTGACTGCGGCGAGGCGCAGATTATCCGCCGCCGCCCAGATCCAGACGCCCGCCGGATGTCGTGCGTCGGAGTGCAGCGCGTCCACCAGGATTTCGTCTGATCCCGCTGCTTCCACTTGAGACGCAGCTTGCTCAGAAGGCTTTCGCACGTGAATCGGATCGCCCGCCAGGACTTGGGTCAATGCTTCCGGGGCTGCCGGCTGCGCCAGTTGAACGTAAAGCGAGTAAGCCGTCGAGTGAAAGACGGGCGCATGAATCGAGCGCAGAGCGGGCACGGGAGCACGTTGACCAAGATAGCGCGTTAGTTCCTCTCGAATCCGAGTTTCAAGATCGGCCGCGTGCGCTTTGCGCCCACGACCGAATCGCGGCAAGAGGTTAAAGGCAAGTTGCGCTCCGAATACCGCCTGCGGAATTTTCTGGAAACTCAACAGGTTCGAAGTCTGCTTCTGAAGCTCTTCGATGGCCTGCGAGCCCATTTCGGAAGCCGGGCCGAAAACATGCGCCACTACGTTCTCCACCGGGAAACGCGATGCCAGCCGCAACAGGATGGTGCTGATGACGATGGTTGCCGGATGCGGGGAGACGAAAAACCTGGAAGGCGCCCCGCCCCGCTCTGCGCGGTCGGCTCTCGCGCCGTCATGCCGCTCCAGGGAAGGAATCCTCAAGACGCCGCCCGACTCGCCGGCGAGAGTTTCGCGGAGGTCGATCACCTTGCAATGGGTCGCCGTGGCAAGTTGCTTGGCGGACTGGAGAAAGCTCAGTGCATCGGCCTCACCGGCCTTTTTCGGCGCGCGCAGAGGGGCAGCGAGGAAGGCGAAATCCAGTTCGGCCTCGCCCACGTTGGCGTCTGTGATGCCGATATCCCCTTCACCGGTGAGATCGAGGACGGGCAGGTCAGGCTCGGCCTCATCGAGAGCGTCTGGCGCAACCAATCTTGCGATCGGAAAGTGCCGCTCTTTAAGCACCGCAAGCAATTCTTTTCCCAGGAGCGAAGCGGAACCGACCACCGCAATGCGATAGCCCTCGGCAGCAGGTTTCATGAAACATGGACCTCTTGGGGTGAAGGCTCATGCGGCCGAATTCTTGAAACGAGGCGAGCGACAGGACCGGATAGTCCGTACAGGAGAGCGAGCGCTAAAAGCACAGGTTCTGAAAAAGCCCAGATGCCATAGATGATGAGGCCGATGAGAATGATAGCGAGGTAAGAGCGGCGACGGCGTAAATCGAATGCCTTAAAACTGGGATATCGAACCCGGCTCACCATCAAGAACGCGAGACCTCCGACAATCACCAGCCAGACGATGCCGTAAATCCAATCGGGGATTGGATATTTGATGCAATGGACCAGGGCGGCGATGACCCCCGCCGCGCCCGGAATGGGAAGGCCGACGAAATGCTTGCGGTCGCCGGCAGGCTTGACGCTGTCGATATTGAAGCGCGCCAGACGCGCTGCGCCGCAAATGACAAAGGCAAATGTGACGACCCATCCGGCCTCACGCAGGTGCTGGACAATCTGTGTGCCCGCCACTTCTTCCACCGGCCGGATGCCCCAGGCGAACGCCAAGAAAGCCGGAGCAACACCAAAAGTGACGACATCCGCAAGTGAATCGAATTCGCGGCCGAAATCTGAAGTCGCGTGAGTGAGGCGGGCGATCCGCCCGTCAAGGCCATCGAAAAGAATCGCCCAACCAATCGCTTTGGCGGCGGTATCGAATGCCAACCGGACCTGGTCACCATCCATGCCGGTCGCTCTCAGTGTCGAAAGGATGGCGATGTAGCCACACACCAGCGTCCCGACCGTGAACAAGCTGGGCAGCAAATATACTCCACGGCGGAATCGCCCTTTCCTTTCCGGCTTTGAGACTCGGCTAGCGAATTCCAGCGAATATCCTCCGGCCTTCGACGCTTGGGCGGGTGTCATGGTTGATCGGCGGCCGCGCTTTGGCGGGACATTGCTACAATCGTGCTACCCGCCCGAACATGATCGCCTACTCTGACGTGCAATTCAACCTCAGGTTCGATAATGAGGTCAACGCGCGAGCCGAATTTGATCAGCCCGATGCGTTCTCCTCGTTCGATCCGGTCGTCCGGTTTCTTCCAGAATACAATGCGGCGAGCCAGCAGGCCCGCGATTTGTTTCACCACCACCATACCTTGCTCGCCGGTAATTGTGAAGACGTTTTGCTCGTTTTCGATCGAGGCCCGGGCTTGCGATGCCACTCGGAAGCTGCCCTTGCGGTAGGTGACGGCGCCGATGGTCCCGGCGATGGGGGAACGGTTCACGTGCACGTCCAGCGGAGACATGAAGATACTCACGCGGCGCATCGGCCGGCCATCGAAGGATTCATCGCGCAACTCGACCACCCGGCCATCGGCGGGCGCGACGATCGCACCGGGCTCGCTTGGGATGCTGCGTTCCGGATCGCGAAAGAAATTAAGGACAAGCACGGCGACAAGCAGGAAAAACGCGCCGAGCACGTAGAGCCCGAGCCCCATGAGTCCGCCGGCCACCAACAGCAGCGGCAATCCGTACCAGTAGCCCTCCTTCACCATAGGACCGTGCTTCTCGACTCGATTTCCCCTTCCGGATAAGAGGGTTTGGGTGCATTCCTGGACGCTACGCCGCGCACACGACCTTCCCTCTCGCGGCCTGGCTGCCGCGAAGAACTAAACGGGCGCCCTCGGCCGCAAACTGCGGTGCGGGCGCCCCCAATCACCATTCGCAATCGTTCAATGAATCCGAGCCTGCTGCTGGACCAGCCTTTCCATCTCGTCTTTGACGCGCAGCTTCAACTTCTTCAGGCGAACCTCTTCCAGCTTTTCATCTTCGTTCAGGTAAGTTTTGGAGGCTAATTTTTCCAGCTCAGCGGCGTAACGGGTGTGTTCTTTGCGGAGGTTCTGATAATCTTCGTTGGTGGCCATCAACTGCTCCCGGACGGCCTCGGCTAGGGTGCTCACGGGTGTGTCACCTCCAGTTTGAGATCCATATTCTGGCTTCAGCCTAGCACGGCGAACCAGGCCAATCAAGCGCGAAATCGCGGAAGGCACGTTTCCTCAACTGCTGTTACCGGAAGCGTTAGATCGGCAAACGCCCACCGCACTCAGGGCCTCGCCTGGACAACCTCGGGCGTAAAGAGTTCCAGCGACAACACGTAGGCGTCGTCAGGCGGATCGCGATAATAGTCTTTGCGCAGAGAACGCAAGCCGAAGCCCACCGAATAGTAGAGGCTCAAAGCCGCCTCGTTGGACCTTCGGACTTCGAGGAAGATGCGCTTGGCGCCCACTTTCAGCAGGCGTTTTCGAGCCTCTTCGAGTAGTTCACGCCCCACGCCCTGATTTTGGTGTTCGGGATCGACGGCGATGTTCAAAAGCTCCGCCTCGTCGATCAGCCGCTGGAAGGCGGCAAAGCCCAGGAGTTTGGGCGGCGTCATGGTCTCCAGTTCGGCCACCAGAATCATTCCGCCCGGCCCGGTGGCCAAACGCAAATAGTCTGCGTCAATCCACCGTGACGCCAAGGGATTCTTGTTCTGGACGGCGAGCAGCGTTTGCAGGTCCTCGCGTTCGAATTGCCTGATCTTCATTCGACTCCGAAAGAACAGTAGGCAGCAGGCAGTAAGCAGTAGGCAGTGAGAAATCTCTGGTGGCGGGTCTGCCTTCTGCCTTCTGTTCTCTGGCAGATCATTCTACGCCATTCTCACGCCGGACGGATACGTAGATGTCATCCTGGCCATCATGCGTGCCAGTTGAGTTCGGCATCCGACCGCCGAATGTAGCAGGCATCAAGCTCGGCGGGCGATTGGGCTTTGCCTCCGCGGCAGGCTTCCGCAGCCAGCCGCGCGATACTTTCCAGAAGACAGTCGGAGACGGTCTGCCACTCAAACCGATTGGAAAGGTTCGATCGCAAGGCTTGCGCAGCCAAGTCATGCTCTCGCACGATGCAAGCGACCGCTCCGAGCGGAACGGTCGAGTTCAGCCGCTCTTCCAGCAGATCCTGAAGCAGCTTCGGCTTGACGACTAAACCGGCGTCTTCCACCTGGTCAGCAGCGCTGATGCCATTCGCGCCCCGGCGAAAAAGACCCACATAAAACTCGCCCCGGCGCGCGTCCATGATGGCGGCGGCCCATGGGGTTGTCGGTCGCGCCTGGTGGACCATCGCCTGGAGAATCGAGACACCGACGACTGGCCGGCGAAGGGCCGTCGCCCAACCTTGCGTCGCAGCCAAACCGGTGCGAATTCCTGTGAACGACCCGGGGCCGTTTGCGGCGGCGAAAAGTTCAATGTCGTGCAAGGTGAGGGCCAGCTTAGAAAGTTGGGCGCCCGCTTGTGCCAGCGCACGGTCCACTGCCTGAAAAAGCGTCACCGAGTAGCCGGACGACCCCAGGTCACGAACGGTTGCCAGGCACTCGTCGTCTCGGAAAAGAGCCACCCCGCCATGTTCGCTTGTGGTGTCGATCGCCAGAACCAGCATCTCAGTTAATTATAAGCCAGGATTCGCAACCACCCACGACAAGCGCCGCACGGGACGGAGTTATTCAGATATTGCGCAGCTCTCCTTCGGTCATTCCGAAATAATGTCCCAATTCGTGGAACAGAGTGTCGCGGACTTGACGGCGAATCTCCTCATCGGTCCTGCAAATGGCCTCGATGTTTCTTTGGAAGAGGTACACTCGGTCCGGAGGCGAGGCAAAAAAAGTGCTCTTCTCGGTGCAAGGCACGCCGTGGAAGAGGCCCAGGAGCAAACTGCCCGGTTCCGCCTCTTCCGGCGGCAAATCCTCCACAATGATCGCCACGTTGTGCAATTTGCGGCGGAATGCTTTAGGCAGCCGCCCAAGCGCCTCCTCAACCAGATGTTCAAACCGTTCGTGGTCCACAGTCTCCAACCGCCGCCGAGCGCCGCAGCTTGGAATAGCCGGATTTTGCAGTGTGTTACAATAAACATTTTACACCAAGCGAAATTGTTGGCGTGGATGCCTCGATGAGGCTTGCTGCTGAAGGAGTTTTCAGCATGGACACCATCACGATGACCCAATCGGAGCTCGAGAATCTCGTCGAGACCGTGGCTCTGGAAGTGCTCCGCCAGATGGAACCGGCGCCCGGCGCCTGGCTGAGTGAAGAAATGGAGTGCGCTTGCAATCACGTGGCGCGGTCGGGCGCGATCCAATGCGTCAACGATCAACCGGCCGAGGTGCGCGCGTTGGCCCGCTTGATGGACCACACGCTGCTCCGCCCGCATGCCACCCGCGGCCAGATCGAACAGCTCGCCGATGAGGCCCGGCAGTGGTGCTTCGGGTCGATCTGCGTGAATTCCACCTGGGTGCCGGCGGCCGCGGAGAAGCTGCGCGGCTCAGGGGTGAAGGTGGCAGCGGTAGTGGGTTTTCCTTTTGGCGCGACCGTAACTTCGGTGAAGCGCGCCGAAGCGCAGGCCGTCATTCTGGCGGGCGCGGAAGAAGTGGATATGGTGATGAACGTTGGCGCCATGAAATCGGGCGATCTGGAAGCGGTGGAGAACGACATTCGGGGCGTGTCGGAAGTGTGCCACGAAGGCGGAGCCCTCCTGAAAGTTATTCTGGAGAATGCCTATCTCACGGATGAGGAAAAAATCGAGGCTTGCCGGATTGCGAAGAAAGCGGGCGCTGATTATGTGAAGACGTCAACGGGGTTCGCGCCCTCCGGAGCAATAGCCAGCGACGTCCGGTTGATGCGGGAAACCGTCGGGCCGGAGCTGGGTGTGAAGGCGGCGGGCGGCATTCGCACCCTGGCTGACGCTGTCGCCATGCTCGACGCCGGCGCCACGCGTCTCGGGACCAGCGCCTCGATTGCCATACTCGAGGAGGCTATCGCCGCTATGGCCGGCCGCGCGTCGCAATTGTTTCCCGCGCCAGCGGCAACGTCGCGGACGCCCCAAGCCTACTGACGAAGTTGGTCAGTATTTCAGTCGTTCAGTATTTCAGTCGGGCAGTCGGGGGCTGGGATGCTGAGGTACTGACATACTGACGTACTGAAATACTGACCTGCTGATCTCATGCCTGAAACGGTGAAAATCCCGGCGAGAACGTTGGAGCTGACTGAGCTCTTGACTTTGCTCCTCGAGGTCGGTGAGCGGCTCAACTCCACGCTGGATCTCGACGAGTTGATGGTGCGCATCGCGGAGGTGGTGCGGCGCGCCATTGATTATGAGGTCTTCGCCATTTTCCTGCTCAACGAAAAGACCCAGGAGCTCCGCGTTCGATTCAACCTCGGCCATCCGGAGGAGCTGGTGAGGAACCTGCGGATCAAAGTGGGCGAGGGCATTGTGGGGCGCGCCGCGCAATTGCGCCGCTCGGTGCTGGTGAATGACGTCACCAAGGACCACGCCTACATTCAATCGTTGCCCGCCGTGCGCTCCGAACTGGCAGTGCCACTCATCACCAAGAATCGCGTCGTGGGCGTGATCGATCTCGAAGCGCCCTGGCCCGATTTCTTCACCGAGCAGCATCAGAACCTGCTCGAACTCCTGGCCGGGCGCATGGCGATGGCCATCGAGAATGCGCGGCTCTATCGGCACAGCGTGCGCCAGGCCCGCACGCTCCATTTGCTGAACGAAATCAGCCGCGAGCTGAGCTCTGTTCTGGTGTTGAAAGACCTGCTCCGCAAGATCGGCACCCTCACCAAGCGGCTGATTGATTATCACCGGTTCAGCATTTTGTTGGCCGACGAGCGAGCGCACGTTTTCAACAATGTGATCTCGCTGCGGCAGGACGAGCGCATGCCGGAGAAGTTCACGGTGAACTTCGGGCAGGGCCTGGTTGGGGCCGCCGCCGCGGCGCGCCAGACCGTGGTCGTACCCGATGTCAGCAAGGATCCTCGTTACATCGCGTTGAATCCCGAAACGCGCTCCGAAATGGTGGTCCCGCTCATCCATCGCGATCGTGTGATCGGAGTGGTCGATATGGAGAGCCCGCACCTGGGTTACTTCACCGAGGAGCACGTTCGGATTTTTTCCACGCTTGCGCCGCAAATCGCCATTGCCATCGAGAACGCGCAACTGTACGAGCGGGTGGTGCGCAGCGAAATGCGCCTGGAACGCGACTTGCAGCGAGCCCAGAACATCCAGATGCACTTGATGCCCGGGCTGGTGCCCTCCATCCCGGGAATCGAATTGGGATTGCGTTTCCAGCCGGCGCGCGAGCTGGGCGGCGACCTCTATGAATTCCTGAATTACGGAAGAGAGCGCCACGCCTTGGTGGTCGGCGACGTGAGCGGCAAAGGCGCTCCGGCCGCCCTTTATGGCGCCATGGTTAGTGGCATCCTCAGGAGCCTCGCGCCCCTTCGATTGGCGCCGCCCGACCTGCTGCGCAAACTCAACCTGATGCTTTTGGAACGGAAAATCGAGGGCCACTTCATCACTCTCACCTATGCCGTTTGGGAGCCGAAGACGAGAGCGCTTCACATTGCCAATGCCGGTATGCCGCTGCCGATCCTCGTCCGCAACGGCCGCGCTCAGCCCATCCGTGTGGAAGGCGTTCCTTTGGGACTGCTCGAGAATACGGACTATGAAGAAAAAATGCTGACGCTGGAGAAGGGCGATTTGTTGGCCCTCTACTCGGACGGCTTGGCGGAGGCGGCCAAACCCAGCCACGAAGAGTTTGGCAGCCGCCGGCTCGAAAACCTGTTGCGTGAGAATGTGCAGCGCCCGGTAGGCGAAATCGTGGAAATGCTGTTCGGCGAAGTGAGCCGCTACGAAGCGGGCCACCCCCAGCGCGACGACCAGACCCTTTTGCTGGTGAGGGCGAAGTAGAAACATTGAGCGATTGGGTGATCGGGCGATTGAGTGATTCAAGAAAGAGGCGCTGCTGGGATCAGCCTCTGAACGCGTTGGCCCAATCGGCCCATCACCAAATCGCTCAATCGCCAAATCACTCAATCTCCAGCCATGAGTTTCTTTCACTACGTCGGTAACAATTTCCGGTGCGAAGAAGTCCCGCTCCGAGAGGTTGCGGAGCGTTTCCGTACGCCAACCTATGTCTACAGTCAGGGCGTCATTCTGGAGAACTTCCGCCGGATTGAGTCCGGGTTGCGATCGGTTTCCGCTCTCGTCTGTTATTCAGTCAAGGCGAACTCCAATCTGAAAATCCTCGATTTGCTTCGGCAGGCCGGAGCGGGCTTTGACATTGTCTCCGGGGGAGAACTCCTGAGGGTGCGCAAAGTCGGAGGGATGCCGGAGCACATCGTCTTTTCGGGAGTGGGCAAGACGCAAGCCGAAATCGACGCCGGGCTTCAAGCCGGCATCATGATGTTCAACGTGGAGTCGGCGGGCGAACTTGAGGTCATTGAAGCTCGAGCCCGTCACGCTGGCAAGCGCGCGAGCATTGCCATTCGTGTGAACCCCGACGTGGAGGCGGAAACGCATCCTTACGTGGCGACCGGCCGGGTGATTCACAAGTTCGGCGTCCCCAAAGAAGAAGCGATGGCCCTTTATCGCCGCGCCGCCGGCTCCGAGCATTTGCAAGTGCGCGGCGTGGCCTGCCACATCGGATCGCAGATCCTCGCCATCGAGCCGTTCTTGCAGGCGCTCGACGAAATCTCCGGCGTCGCCGAGCGGCTGCGCGCTGAAGGAATCAATGTCGAGTTTCTCGACTTGGGTGGAGGGTTCGGCATCCGCTATGAAGACGAGCAGCCTTTGGACGTCGAAAGGCTGACTCAGGAACTGGGCGGGCGCATGCGTGACCTGCCCTACCGCTTGATTGTCGAGCCCGGCCGCGCCCTGGTGGCCGAAGCGGGCATCCTCCTGGCGCGGGTTTTGTATTTGAAAGGGAACGACCAGAAAAGCTTCGTCGTGGTCGATGCTGGAATGAACGACCTGCTGCGTCCGGCGCTTTACGGTTCGTACCATTCTATCTTGCCAGTGGAAAAGCGGTCGGAGGGAAATCTGCTCGCCGATGTCGTCGGACCGCTGTGCGAAACGGGAGACTTTCTGGCACAGGATCGCACGCTGCCCAAGGTGCGCCCCGGCGATCTGATCGCGGTCATGACCACCGGCGCGTATGGCTACGTCTTGACTTCGAATTACAACAGCCGTCCACGGCCAGCCGAGGTCCTGGTTCGCGGTGACCAAGCGGAATTGATTCGCCGGCGCGAGACCCAGAACGATTTGATGGCAATGGAATCAAGCCGGTAAGCGTAGGGATTTTCTGCGGTCGCCCAATCGCTGAATCACCCAATCACTCAATCTTACCGCGATCCCCACTTGAGTTTCTGCCGCAGGATCTCGAAATAGTCTCTCTGCGTCGGATGGACAAGCTCCACCCAGGAGGAAGCTTTTTTCATGCGCACAATATCTTCGCTGCGCGCGGCGATGCCGACTTGCCCATCCACCGTGAGATAAGAGGACTCGCGCTGGCTCTTCACCACCACTTCGATGTTGACCGAGTCGGGAAGGACGATGGGCCGATCCGTAAGCGTGTGGCCGCAGATAGGAGTGATGATGAAGGCCGGAACGCCGGGAGATACCACCGGGCCGCCCGCGGCCAGAGAGTAGGCGGTCGATCCGGTGGGCGTGGAGACGATCAGCCCGTCCGACTTGTAGTTGGCCAAAAACTTGCCATCAACACACACTTCGAAATCGAGAATGCGCGCGATGGCTCCTTTATTCAGCACGGCGTCATTCAGCGCCAGGAATGAAGCGATCACCTCGTCGGCGCGAACGATTTCGGCGGCGATCTGCACGCGTCGCTCTGTGTGAAATTCTCCCGCCAAAACTTCCTCGAGCGTGGGATACAGCTCGTCGCGAGTGGTCACCGTCAGGAAACCCAGGCCTCCCAGATTCACGGCGAGGATGGGGACGGGCTTCCCGGCCAGCGCTCGCGCCGTCGCCAGCAGCGTTCCATCGCCTCCCAGAACGATCAGCAGTTCGGCTACGCCGGACATTTCATTCCGGGTCAGACATCGGGCAGACTTCCCAACCGCTGCGCCCGTTTCTTTGTCAACGTAAACCTCAATCTCACGCTCCTCGAGCCACTTGAGCAGCGGTGGAACGACCGCGGCGACTTCACCCTTCCCAGGTTTCGAGATGATGCCAATCTTCTTGAACTTCATCGTAGTATTTCAGTACTTCAGGGTTTCAGTATTTCAGTTACTCAGTTCCTCAGGACTGGCCGTGACTGACCGACTGAACTACCGACGAACTGAAGTACTGCCCACGGACGACTGACAGGCCTTCGATTCTAACCAGCTTTTCGCCAAAGCGCATGCAGGAAAAATTCGCGATTGCCGGAAGCACCCGGCAGGCTGCTTTCAACCGAGGCAAGCCCCTCAAATCCAAGCTCGAGAAGCTTTCTGGAAACGCGCGTGACCGCTTGTTGATGAAGCCGCGGATCAGAAACCAACCCGCCTTTCCCCACCTGCTCGCGGCGCACTTCGAACTGCGGCTTGACCAGCACCAGGACCTCGGCGCGCGGTTCAAGCAGCGCGGGCAAGACGGGGAGAATCATGGTGGCCGAAATGAAGGAGACATCGATGGTCACCAGTTCGACACGCGAGCCGAGCGCGGCATAGTCGAGGTAGCGGGCGTTCGTATTCTCCAGCACCACGACCAACGGATTGCTGCGGAGCTTCCAGTCCAATTGGTTTGTGCCTGCGTCGACCGCAAAGACTTTAGCCGCACCGCTCTTCAACAAGCAATCGGTAAATCCTCCCGTCGAAGCGCCAATGTCCAGACAGGTTTTTCCATTAACCTCCACTCGAAAATGGTCCAGCGCGTCGGAGAGCTTGAGCCCAGCGCGGCTGACGAAGGGCGAAGCTTTACTGAGCAACCGTAGCGAAACTCCTTGGGCAATCCGCGCACCACACTTCTCAACCTTTTGTTCGTCGACCAGTACTTCGCCGGCCAGGATTATCCCTTGCGCGCTCTCACGCGAGTTCGCTAACCCGCGCGCCACGAGGAGATCGTCCAGCCGCAATTTTTCATGGTTAGCTCGACCCATGGCGAAAACCAGAAGGCAGAAGGCAGAAAAGAACGGCAAATGGGTCATGGGAAATGGTAAATGGGAGATTTCAAATGGCTGCCATTTCCCATTTACCATGGTCCATTTTCCATTCGAAGCGACTCTGATTCTGTGCGCTCCAATTCTCCGCTGCCGGCTGTGTTCCTGCCTTCTGCCTTCCTCTTTCTGTTTCACTTATTCCGGCTCGGGCTGATCGGAGCGTTCCCGCCGGGGGCGGCTGGGCTGCTCCGGCTCAGGCGGCCGCGCCAGGGGCTTGGCGAGGTCATCGAGCAAGTCCGGCTTGCCCTCCGCGCGCACCAGATGCGGGTATTTTTCGCCGCCCTGATAGTTGATAGTGTGCGTGCTGTAATAGTCCTCGTTGAGCACCAAGAATCGGATGGTCTGCGCGCTGGTCTTGCTGGCCTTGAGCGCGTCCGCAAGCAGGTCGGTGGTGAAGGCGCGATCGTTGATCGCCACCACGCGCATGCCGGGCAGGATGCCGGCCTGATAAGCCAGCCCGCCCCAAATCGAATCCGCGACGCTGCCATCGCCGCCGAGGCGCAACCCGATGGAGTAACGCGCGTCCACGCCTCCGCCAAATCGGCCGCCCGCGCCACCACCGCCGCCCCTTTCTGGAGGCTTGTCATTGAACTCCACTTTCCAGCCGCCCATCTCGATGCCACCCACCGGCGCCGCGGGTGAGGTGGAACTCACCCGTTCGCGCAGAAAGTTTGCCCAGTCGTACGCCACCACGCCATTCAGAGTGCTCACCAGTTCGTCAAAAGTGTACGGCTTGAGTTCCGGGCCATTGTTCGGCCCGCCGTGAAAGGCGTGGCAGAAATCCTCGATAGACTTCTTACCTTGGCTTTCACGCCGGATGATCATGGCGACTTCCAGCCAGAGCAGGTCGCCTTCGGGATAATAGTCTGCGCCGCGCTTCCAGTTGGACTCGCCTCCGAACGCGCCCCGAAACATGCCGGGAATGGCGTCGGCGGTATCTTGCAGAGGCCGCCACGTGCGTCCGGGACGGCCCGGCCCGAGGTCGGCCGCAATCGAGGCGAGGTTGTCGCGATACTGTTCCGCAGTCGACAGGCCGCTCCGCGCCGCCAGCAGGGGCCCAAGAAAATCCGTCAGGCCTTCGTAGACCCAGAGCAAATCGGTCTGCATCGGCGTTTCGTATTCGGGAGTGCTGAGTCCGGCCGGCCGCCGGAACTTGCCATTCCAGGAATGCATGAATTCGTGCGACAGCAGACCGCCCACGCCGCGTTGTCCGGGAGGCGAAAGCAGGGCGCGCTCGCCGGTGCGACTATCGTTGGACTCGTGGTGCTCCAGGCCGAAATGCGCCACGTGATCGCTGAGCGTGAGCAGAAAGTGGTATTCGCGATAGTGGCGCGCGCCAAACAGCTTGCCGGTCTCCGCCACCAGATTGGTGAATTTCTTCTGAAGCTCGGGGGGCATCTCCAGCGCGGCCGCGCTGTCGGCGACCATGTCGATCTCGTGATGAATGGGCTCCCCGGGCGGCGTCACATCGACGGCCCGGTAGAATTCACCGGCAATCACAGGCGAGTCCACCAGGTGGTCGAGCGCGACGGGCTTGAACGTGACCTCGTTACCCGAGGCATTCTCCACCGGCAGCGCCGTTCCGTATTTCCAACCTTCGGGCAGCCGCAGCGTGGGCTTGAACGTGATCTGATCGGCGTGAAGTCCCGCCGGGTAGAACAAGTCCTGGTTCCAACTCACCACCACCAACTTGTCCGTGGCCGAAGCGCCGGCGCTGAAACCGCCGGACGGCGGTTCGAGGTACTCAAACTCGGCCTCGAGGCTGTCGGCCCCTTGCGGCACGTCCACGTGAAAGGTGAAAACGTCGAGCAGGTCACGCCGCCAGGGTATCGTCTTTCCGTTGGCGGTGAACTTCAGGCCCGCGACGTTGCCCACCGGGCCGGTCGGCTCGTGCTCACCGGGAATCCACTTGGGATAATAAAGCGTCAGAGGGCCGGGCTTGGCCGGCATCACCATTCGCGTTCGGATGATCTTTTCCGGCGCCTGGGTGGCATCGACCGTCAGCGTAATGGTCGGACGCGACTGAGCGTTCAGCCAACTCGCGCTCGAAGCGACGAGCATCACGAGAATCAGCGACAAACGAAACCGGGCGGATAACATACAGTTGCTCCTCAATTGGAAGGTACGGACGCGCACCACAGTATAAACCGGTTTCCGCCGTAGGGGTTTCGCTAATCTGGTCGATCCTGGAGATTCTCCAAGCCATGAGGCGAGGACTCGACGCTGCCCAAGTGCCGCCTTTCGTCCCGAACTCCGCCCCAATCGTCAGGTATCTTCTCGCCACTCAATCCTTGTTTTATCGGATTGCCTCCGCGAGAGTGCTCGCTCACAGTCCACAACGCACAAGGTAGCTGTCCGCATGACGGGTTGAGAGCCATCACGAAGGGGGCATCAAAAGCGAAACCGCTGGGGATCCGGGGGACGCCGATTGATTCAAGCGCAACTCGATCGGAGCCGATAACCATGATGGAGGGCGTGGTCTGATGAAACGGGGTCAGACACCGCTTCATGGCCGGCATAAACACCGCGGGGAATCCAGCCGTCATGGTACTTGCGGTAGAGGAGGAATCCGGTGTGGGCACTCGCTGAGTATGGGGCGTTCCTGGTGCTCATGTTGCTCGGAGGAGGATTCTCCTTCGTATTAATCGCCGCCATTCTGATCATCCTGGAAGGCGTGAACGCGGCCACCCGCACCCTTCGCGTTCGATAGCTTCCATAGCTAGCCTATTTAACTGGTGCCTAGGCCCGCCCCCAGTGTGCCTTCCGCGCCTCAGAGAACAGTAGGCAGTTGGGGAAATTAGAAATCAGAAATTAGAAATCAGAATCAAAGACTCAGCGATTGAGGTTCTGCTTTCTGCTTTCTGCTTTCTGCTTTCTGCTTTCTGCTTTCTGCTTTCTGCTTTCTGCTTTCTGCTTTCTGCCTTCTGCCTTCTGCCCTCCGCGCCCCTCGAAGCAAGCGACCTCTGACACGGACGTTGCTGGCGAGGCCGGCGAGGCTTGCAGTTTCTCCGCGCCGCTTGTTAGCACCTGTTTGAAAGGGAGCCACTCGTCATCGGTTTTGCCTTCCGGCGTGAGCCCTTCGCTTGTCATCCTGAGCGAAGATTTCATGAGCCTTCGGCTCGCCACTATGCATGAAAATGGCTTGGATTCCTCCCGCCTTGCGGGACGGGAATGACCGTCACCCCCGCGAAAGCGGGGGTCCAGTGCTGGCGACTAAGTCGTTTGTTTTCATCGGGCGCTCCGGCTATCTTCATGGCAGCTTTTATAAACGAGGTTTACGTCCGAGCATGAAGATGCTTTAGAGAACGCTGGACCTTTCAAAGACGCCGAATTCACATTGGGACGAAGGAGTCCGCGTGGCAGTTTGGGCGTCGGAGCGTGAGGCACCTCCCATTGTCGCCCGGGCTTTGAGCCCTGAGCACGCGAAGCAGCTTGTAGCTGGCCGTCGCTCCCTCGAAAGGCCCAATCGAATAGCGGAGGCGAATCATGAAAGTACTTCTGGAACGAGTGGCGGGCTTGGACGTGAGCGAAGGCGGGATGGCGCTGATGAATGCAGTGGGCTGGGATGTAGGTCAAGGATTGGATCTCGAATTCGCGCTGCCCGGCGTCGCGGGACTTTTGCGGCTGCGTGCCAAAATTGTGCGCAAAATGCCGCCCGATAGCATCGCCGTTTCCTTTGTTGACCTCTGGCCGCACGACCGTCAGGCCCTCCGTAGCTATATCAGCGGGTTGGTCAGATCGTGGTAGGGGCGGCCCTCATGCCCGCCCATGGGCGATCACAAGGGCCGCCCCTACGCGCTTCATCGTTCATCCTTTTTTCAACTTGGACCAGACCACCGAAGACACCAGTCCAAAAGCCTGTCGCCGCCTCCCCTCACGTGGGCGTCGAATTCTACCGATGAGATAGTTGAAGTGGCACGCGTCGCTGTCTCCCGGGAGGTTTCGATTGGACTTTCGACCGAAGGCTGGTGAGGCGATGCGACTCATCAAGGGACGACCCGCGGTTCCTGGCGCCCAGTGCTGGCCGTGCTTTCCAGCCACGCTTCCTGGCCGCACCAAGCTCTCGCGCCATGACGGGTTGCGGGCGGCATTTGACCCTTCACCCAGGCACAACTTCTTCATACACAAATGGGGCGCAACGTCCACAAAAGACCCACATGATATTTTCAGCCCTGCGCCCATCGTCACATTGACGATCTCCGATTGCCGGTTAACTCTGAGGAAGCCAAATTCTTCAATCGGCATTTGGCCTTCAGGAATCGGCGAAAAAGGCGGGGCCTTTCGGTTGCTGTCCCGCGCCGCGGTGGCGGTCCAACTCCTAATCCTAGTCCTCGTCCTCACGGCGGCCACTCGCGCCGGGGCCCAGACTTCCCCTGAAGCGCAACCGACCACCCGCGACCTGATCAAGATCAATCTTGAAGACCTCGTGAACATGCAGGTCAATACCGTCTACGGTGCTTCGAACTACACGCAGCCGGTCACCCATGCTCCCGCGTCGGTGACCATCGTTACCGGGGAAGAGATTCGCAGATATGGCTACCGTACCCTGGCTGACATCCTGGGCAGCGTTCCGGGACTCTTTCTCACTTACGACAGGAACTACACCTATGTCGGGATACGAGGAATTGGACGTAACGGCGGTTACAACGACCACTTCTTGCTCTTGGTGGACGGTCACCGAACCAATGACAATGTTTATGACGAAGCGCTCATCGGCACGGAATTCCCGGTGGACGTCGATCTCATCGACCGCGTGGAAGTGATCCAAGGGCCGAGCTCATCGATTTACGGCAGCAACGCCTTCCTGGGTGTCATTAACGTGATTACCAGGAAGGGCGAGACAACGACGGGCCTCGAAATGTCCGGCAACCTGGAGAGCTTCGGAACCAAGCAGGGCCGCTTCACTTACGGCAACAAGCTCAAGAATGGCCTGGAACTGCTGCTCTCGACCTCCTTCTACGGAAGCAGCGGTCCAAGCGAGTTGTATTTCAAGGAGTTTGACAGCCCGGCCACGAATTACGGAATCGCCCACAACCTGGATGACGACGCGTTCCGGCAAGCCTTCGGGAAAGTGTCGTTTCGCGATTTCAGTTTGGAAGGGGCTTATGGCACCCGGGAAAAGGGAGTTCCTACGGCGTCCTATGGCACGGTTTTCAACGATCCTCGCAACCGGACGACGGATTCGAGAGGATATCTCGAACTTGTTTACGATCACAAGATTTCCAATCAATGGGAAGTCGTCGGCCGACTTTCCTACGACCAGTCTGATTACCGCGGCGGTTATGTGTACGATTACTCTCCGTCTCAGCCATCAACGCTGGATGTGGATTACAGCAACGGCCAATGGTGGACCGCCGAGGCCCAGCTTTCGCGAGTACTCTTCGAACGGCACAAACTGACCTTCGGATCCAAATTCCGCCGCAACTTCCAGCAGGAGCAAGGCAATTACGACGTAAGTCCTTTCCATCGATACCTGAGTGACGACCGCAACTCCAACATCTTCGGGATTTACGCGCAGGACGAATTCTCCCTGAGCGAGAAATTGATTCTCAATGCTGGCGCACGATACGACCACTATGCCACTTTTGGAGGGACTGCAAACCCGCGTCTGGCGGTGATCTATAGCCCGCTGGAGAAAACCACAGTTAAGTTTGTCTATGGGACGGCCTTCCGCGCCCCGAACGTGTACGAACTCTATTACGCTGCTCCCCCTAACGTCGCTAATCCAAACCTCAAACCCGAGACCATTCGGACTTTCGAGTTCGACGCGCAGCAGTATCTCGGCAAGCATCTGAGCATTTCGGCTAACGTCTTTCAGAATCAAGCTCACAGCCTGATCGGAAGCCAGATGATTGCCGGCGGCTCGATCCAGTTTCAGAACATCAGCTCGGTATTGGTGAGGGGCGTGGAAGCGGAACTGGACGGGAAGTGGGCGTCAGGCGTGAGCACGCAGCTCAGTTACACTTTCGCCCCAGCCCACGATGCTCAGACAGGAAACCTTCTTGTCGATTCGCCACGGCAGATGGCCAAGTTCAATCTCCTTCTCCCCCTTCTCAAGAGGAAAGCGACCGCCGGCTTCGACGTGAGCTACTACAGCAGCAGAAGGACACTGGCTGGAAACGAAGCGAGCGGCTTTGTTCTGCCGAACCTGACGCTCGTCACTGCGCCCGTGGGAAAGGGATGGGAGGTGTCTGCGAGCGTCTACGACCTCTTCAATACCAAATATGGTTACCCCGGCGGTGATGAACACGTGCAGGACATTCTGTACCAGGATGGCCGAACGTTCCGGTTGAAGCTGACGTACACGTTTCGGGGCTTTCACGGTCGCAGCAAATGAGGAGAGAACCGTTGTGATTGCCGATTGCCGATTGACGATTGACGATTGGAAGAAATCCCTGCGCCGCGCGCTGTTTTCATTGGTCAATCGGCAATCAGCAATCGTCAATCCATTGCGCCGCCTCAGCCTGGCCCTTGTGCTTGGAGCACTAACCAGCGCCGGCGGGCGAGCCCAGTCGGTCAGCGAATATCAGATGAAGGCAGCGTACGTTTACAACCTGGCCAAGTTTGTGGACTGGCCTGCGGAGGCTTTCAAGACCGGCAGCGATCCGCTCACCATTTGCGTTCTCGGACAAAGCCCCATCCTGGTTACGCTCAATGAAGCGGTGAACGGAGAGTCGATCGATGAGAGGAAATTGTTGGTGCGGCAGGTTTCAGAAGTTCAACAGGCGAGCAACTGCCACATTCTCTTTATTGCTTCGTCCGACCGGAAGTATTTACAGGCCGTCCTTCGAGATCTGAAGACGCCAGGGGTTCTGACTTTGGGGGAATCAGCAGGCTTTGCCGAGGAAGGTGGAGTGGTCAACTTCAGGCTGGAGGGCAAGAAGGTTCGAATTGAAATCAACTTGAACGCCGCGGGACAGCAGAAGCTCCGGATCAGTCCCAAGCTTCTCAGCCTGGCGCAAATCGTGAAGAAGTAAGAGATCAAACAAGGTGCAGAAAGCCGTGACTCATCGTAGTCTCTCCATCAAGCAGAAGCTCCGGCTCATCATTATGGTCACGGTGGGCGTAGCTCTGGTGCTCGCCTCCCTGGCGGTGGTCGGCTACGACTATTGGGCATTCCGCGCTTCAATGCGGAACGACCTCGACGTTTTGGCGGAGATCTTCGGCTCCAACACTACCGCTGCACTTAGCTTCGCCGACCAGAAGGCAACCGAGGAGATTCTTTCCGGACTTAAAGCGAAGCGGCACATCGTCGGCGCCTGCATCTACTCGCTCGACGGCGATCTGTTCGCCACCTACCGGCGCCAGCCGGAGACGCAGGGCTTCGCATGCCCTGGGCTTCAGCCGGAGCATAGCTGGTTTGAACCGAGCCGGCTGCTGGTGTTTAAACGCATCGTGCTCCGCGGCAAGCCTATCGGGACAATCTATCTGGAGTCGGACCTGGGGGAAATCCAGGCAAGGTTCAGAAGACTTGCGGAGATCGTCTTCGTTATCCTCCTCGTCACTTCGCTCCTGGCGCTCGGACTGTCCTCAAAGCTCCAAGAAATCATCTCGGAGCCCATCGCCCATATCGCGCAGACGGCCAAGATCGTCTCCCTCGAGAAGAACTACGCCGTGCGAGCCATCAAGGAAAAGGACGACGAATTGGGCCAGCTCGTCGATACCTTCAATGAGATGTTGGGCGAGATCGGGCGCCGGGACGAGGAGCTTCTGAGGCATCAGGACCGCCTCGAAAATGAAGTAGCCGCCCGCACCGCTGAATTGGTGGAAGCCAAAGACAAAGCCGAGGGGGCCAACCGCGCCAAAAGCGTGTTCCTCGCCAACATGTCCCACGAAATTCGCACCCCCATGAACGCCATCCTGGGCTATTCCCAACTGATGCTGCGCGATTCCTCTCTGGGAATGGCAGCGAAAGTAAATCTGAGGATTATCAACCGAAGCGGCGAGCACCTGCTGGATCTCATCAACGACATTCTGGTGATGTCCAAGATCGAGGCGGGCCGCATGGTGCTCAGCCCGGTGGCGTTCGATGTTTCCCGTCTTGTGGAAGACCTGGCTGCGATGTTCCGCTTACGGGCCGAGGCCAAAGGGCTTACGCTCGAAGTGTGCGTGGACGGGGAATCGGTGCGGCACATCGAAGCCGATCAAGGCAAGTTACGCCAGGTGCTGATCAACCTTCTTGGTAACTCACTGAAGTTTACGGAACGGGGCGGGATCAAGCTTCGGGTGTTGATGGACCGGAGGAGTGATCACCAGCTTTGGCTCTCAGCCGAGGTTGCGGACACCGGAGCCGGCATCGCGCCAGAGGAGCTGACCGAGCTGTTCCGGCCGTTCGTGCAAACCCAGAGTGGGATCGCGTCGCAAGCCGGAACCGGCTTGGGGCTTGCGATTAGCAAGGAATTCGTCCGACTGATGGGGGGCGAGTTTACGGTGAGCAGCGAGGCGGGGAAAGGGTCCGTCTTTCGTTTTGAGGTCCCGGTTCAAGTGAGCGCCGGCGGCGCGTGTCCGGACCAAAGAGCACACGGCCGCGTGATCGGCCTCGAACCCGGAAAACCGGCGCCTCGGGTGTTGATTGTCGACGACGAACCGCACAACCGGGGCTGGCTGAACGAGTTGTTGACCTCAGTGGGTTTTGCTGTACGCGAGGCAGATAGCGGCGTGGCGGCCATCCGGCTTTCGCAGGATTGGAAAGCTGAGCTCATTCTGATGGATATGCGCATGCCCGGCATGAGCGGGCTGGAGGCCGCTCGCGCCATCAGCACCAATGCGAATGGAAAGCGACCCGTGATCATCGCCCTCAGCGCCAGCGCGATGGATGAGGACCGGGATGCCGTGTTGCAGACGGGTGTCGTGGATGATTTCCTTGCCAAACCGTGCCGCGAAGGCGAGTTGCTGCAAATGATGCAAGCGCGCCTGCGGCTCAGCTATCTGTATGCCAGCGAAGAGGCCCCGCAGACCGGGGACTCGGTGCGTGCTTCGGCGTTCGCTTTGGGCTCCGTAGAACTGAGTGGTCTGCCGGCGGATTTAATTGATGCCGTGTCCGAGGCCGTCTCGAACGGCGACAAAGACCGCTTGGAACAGCTCATTCAAAAGGTCGGGGAACAGGACCTGCAAGCCGCGCAAGCCATGAAGGAGCTCGCGGACAAGTACGAGTACGATGCCCTGACGCGTTTGCTGGAAGGGACGCGCCAAAAAACTGGATAACTGACTTGGGAGGGAAAAAATGATTCAACCCGAGAAAATTAACATCATGGTGGTGGACGATCAACCGGCGAACCTGAAGCTCCTGGAAGAAATGTTGAAACAGCAGGGTTACGGAGTACGGTCGTTTCCGAGGGGCCGGCTGGCGCTCGCGGCCGCGGCCCACTGCCCGCCCGACCTGATTCTGCTGGACATCAACATGCCGGAGATAAATGGTTTCGAGGTTTGCCAACGGCTGAAGTCCGACCCGGTGCTTGCCCGCATCCCGGTGATTTTCCTCAGCGCTTTGAACGAAACTGAAGACAAGGTCAAGGCGTTTCGAGCTGGCGGTGTGGATTACGTTACGAAGCCATTCCAATTCGATGAAGTGCAGTCGCGCGTGGACACTCACCTGAAGGTGAGCCGGCTTCAGCACACCCTTGAACAGCACAATTTTCACTTGGAAGAGCTGGTGCGCGCTCGCACGCATGAACTAGCCGAGGCCAACGCGCGATTGATGATCCTGGACCAATCCAAGAGCGACTTTCTGAACCTGATCTCGCATGAGTTTCGCACACCGCTGAACGGACTGCTGGGAGTCGGGCAACTCTTGTTGGCCGAGGCCAACTCCGGTTCCGAGGGGGACGAGCTTCGCGCCATGTTCGAGGAATCGCAGCGAAGAATCCTGACGATTCTCGATCACGCCTTGCTCCTGAGCCAGATCGAAGTGGAGGCGGAGAAGTTCGTGTGCGCACGCGCCCCATTCGCCGCGGTCCTGACCGGCGCGATCGACAAAGCGGCCGAGTTTGCCCTCGCTCGTGAGGTGAGTTTGGAGGCGCCGCCAGCCACAATAGCTTTCGTGCATGGCGACGAGGAACTGCTGGTGACGGCGCTTCAAGCGCTGCTGGAGACGGCGGTAAAATTCTCCAATCCGGGTGGAACTGTGCGGCTCGCGTGCCAATACACGCCCCACGTCATCCAAGTGACGGTCGAGAGCCGCGGGCGCACCGTACCGGCTCACGCTATCTCGAGGTTTTTCGAACTCTTCGCCATCGGTGATGCCATTACGCCAGGCGGTGATCTCGGGCTCGACGCGCCCGTGGCCCACCGCATTCTCAGCCTGTTCGGAGGCTCGGTCGCCGTTGAGAATCGGCAACCGTCCGGAATACAACTCACGGTGTCCCTCCAGTGCGCTCCGATTCCAGCGGTCGCTGATTCTCAATTGCAGGCTGCGTGAGTCTCGCCCTCGGGCCAAGACTAGTGCGGGGCCGAACTTCTTTTAGTTCGCCAAATATCTGGCCGACTGCAAAATCAATAACGTAGCTGCTGGCCTCCTGCCAAAGACGTTCTCTGCAAGGCTCCTGTCGTTCGCCAAAGCCCCATCGGTGTGAAAACAATTGACTTTTCCCGGCGCTGGCCCTCACCTGGATACCGTGTTCGCGCTGCTCCGTTCGCTGCTTCGTCTTCTCGTTTCGTCTGCTAGCCAAATCATGACCTTTATGCCGTAGGTCCTTCCTCGAGCAAAGGCCCGCGGCACAAAAACGGCGACAGGGCCTCATGCGGCGAAGCATGCCCAGCTCATGGCAGCGGAAGGGCTATCACGTGATTCTCTGGCATGGTGCTGAAATGGCTGTATTGGAAGTAGTGCAGAAAGAGCCGGAGGCGTTGCAGTGGACTACTGGTTTTCCGAGCACCGAGAGGAATGAGGAGCTATCGCTTGCGGGAATTAATCTAAGCTTGCGAACTGGTCGAGCTGCCTGACCGAGCACTCCACCCGACCGTGCCCGCTTCGCCCCGAGTGGGCTTGGTCGGTCACCGAAAACTTGAAGAATATAGAAACTAGTATAGAGTTCTTACCGCGTCCTCGCCGATGACGCCGCCAAGAGTGTTTCCCTTTTGAACCGATGAAATTGGCTTCCTTTTAAGCCGGCGCTGACACCGGCTCTCGATGCGGCTCAACTCAGCCCGTGCAGAAAGGGCACACTGGCTTTCATCGCGGCGCGGTCGTCCATCTCGACAAAGTAGTTCTTCACCCCTCCCGTTCGGGCGGCGGCGAAGGTTCTCTTCCAATCCACCACCCCCTGGCCCAGCGCCACTTCTTTCTTCTCCGTCGGCGACCAGTCCTGAAGGTGCAAGGAAATGAACCGGCCGGGGTATTTCTCGAGATAATCCGCCGCCTGGTAGCCGAGCCGAACCACCGAGACCTGGAACTGCATCTTCACGGCTTCGGGGTCGAGCTCGGCCATCAGCTTGTCGTAGACCAGTTGCCCGTCGAGTTTCTGGAATTCGAAGTCGTGATTGTGGAAGCCGAGCTGTATACCCGCCTTCCGCGTGTGCTCGCCAAATCGATTCGCTTCATCGGCGGCGCGCATCCAGTCTGCCATGGTCGCATTCTTCGGCAACCAGAACGTGGCCACGATCATCTGCTTCAAGCCGAGCTCCTTCGCCCAAGCGAGCCGCTCGTCCAAATGGTCCCTAAACTCGCCGACGCCAAAGTGGCAGCTTTCGCAGTTCAGGCCCGCGGCATGGATCTTCTCCCGAAGCTCCGAGGCCTTCATGCCGGCCAGTGGCCCGAATCCCATGTTCTCGTAGCCGGGCGGCGAGCACATCTCGATGGCCTGGAAGCCGTCCGCCGCGAGTTGCCGCAACGTCCCATCAAAGTCCTTTCCGATTGATTCCCGCACCGGCCAGGTTTGGCACCCGATCGGCAGCCCGAGCGGGTCGGCTTTGAGATCGGCCGCGCCCCGGGTTAAGTATCCGGCTGCCGCTAATCCCATCACACTCGTGCCCATGAACTTTCTTCGCGAAATCGTCCTCACTGGATTTTCCCCCGATCTGAACGGATTGCGTTCGTCCTCAGTCTCGAGCGTGGCGGCGAGCTGCGGCCACCCGCAACATAGCCTTGGGCTCGCTACTCCCGGCAACTGCGGGGAGTTCACGTCGCCACATGGATTTCTCGAGTTGCCTAAAAGGCGGAGGCATCATACCGAAAAGATTCGGTGCGAGCAAATACGCACGCGCCCGGCGCGAAATTGTCGCAAGGCCAGAGTGGTTAGGGATTGCTGATCGCCAATCCGCGATCAAACTGGCGACTGGCAATCGCCAATGTCACGGCGGCAACCGCGCTGCTTGCCGTTTGCCACGTTCCGCCTGCCATTGACCTTGCAGTGCTTTGTTTTCATACACATTCCGGCTTCGTTTTTCCATTAATTACCCATATTTTCAATAACATTTCTGCTATTTATAGCTCGCAGTTTAAGATTTTCGAAGCCGGAAATTCGGACCGCGGAGGTGGAATCTCGGACTTCGGCGTCGAACTCGGATAATTAATGTGAAAAAACGAAATTCGAAGCCACCACGTTATTGAAAACAAAGGAAGTCGATTTGGAACGAACCTAAATACGAAGCTATTTTCAAGCTCTTTTCGACGTAAATTTGCTGCGATTTGGGGCCTCTTTGGGTCCGTTCGGGATGGAGCGAATGGAAATTTCTAAAAAGGGCGAGACTTGGGCTCCCTACGAGTCTCAGGCGAGAACGCTGCGGAGGGCCTAGCGCGGCCTTGGGCCGCAACCGAACTCGGCCGAAGTGGCGAGTGGTCCCGCGGACACGGGAGCAAGTGGCAAGCGGGGAAGATCGAAACTCGAAAATCGAAATTCGAGACTCGGCAGGCGGGTGTTAGTCGGTGCCGAAAATTATCTCTTGACAAATGGGGGCGAGTGGTTATACTCGGAGTAGGAACTGGGAAGAAGGAGTTAGGAGCTAGGATTTGGGTCTGGAGGGTGTTGCCCGTGGTCAGTTGTCAGTGGCGCGCAGAACACTGGGGATTCGTGATTAGGAATTGGTGGACGAGGCGGTGGCCAGGGTCGAGTTGAAAGCAGGGAACTCCGAATCTTGGATTCCGAAGGATGGGGAACGAAGCCGGAATGTCTTTTGGAATGAGTACTATAGGCTTAGCGGTTACGTCACTATTCCCGATTGGGGCGGGACGGCGAGAGCTACGCTGAAAAAAAAGATGTTAAAAACGCGGTTCGAAGCCACTATGTTGTTGAAAACAAACACAAATTCCTTTGGAACGAAGCCATTTTTTAGGTTCAAAGCCATTCTTGCTCGGAAGCTCAGCGCCGCTATGTTATTGAAAGGAAATAAGCCGGCTTTTGTCCAAAGGCCGTGTTTGTGGTTCGAAGCCATTTTTTAGGTTCAAAGCCATTTGCGGGAAGAGGGATGTGAGAAATTGGGATTTGGGGTGGCAGGCTGGTGAGAAAAGACTCCGACGATCTCATCCCTTCTCCCGCCCAGCGGGATCAGAGCTTGCCCTGAGAGCAGCGAACGGGGCAGGCTCTGGGCACAGCGAAGGATCTCGTGTTTCTCCGTGCGCCGCGAAGAAAATCGGATTCAGCAGCACAGCGCGGCAAGGCCGCAGCCAAACTTGTCGAAAGTGGCGAGTGGTCCCGCGAGGCGGGAGCAAGTGGCAAGCGAAAAAATCTTCGCGGCAGAACAAGGTCCCAGCAACTAGTGCTACAGGATACTCACTCAATTGTGGCCCTTGTGATATAGTCGCCGCTGCTGAAGGGTCGGGGGCTTGCCGCGGTACCGCAAGGCGGGAGTGAACCCGATACATGGTGTGATGATGGCACTCGTTGACCAAATCGATAAAGACCTGATCGCGGCGATGAAAGCCAAGGAAGAGTTGCGCCTCTCGGTGCTGCGCATGATGAAAACCGCTTTGAAGCTGAAGCAGACGGAGACGGGCAAGGCGCTCGAGGACGCGCAGGCGCTCGCGGTGTTTCGAACTCTCGTCAAGCAGCGGCACGATTCCGCCGAGCAGTTCCGCGCCGGTGGCCGCGAGGCGATGGCCGCCAAGGAAGAAGCTGAAATCAAGATTGTGGAAAGTTATTTGCCCGCTGCCGCCACGGACGAAGACATGGACGCCGCCGTGGCCGCGGCCATTGCGGAAACCGGAGTCACCAACTCCAAAGACATGGGCAAAGTGATGAAAGCCGCGATGGCCAAACTGGCGGGCAAGAACGTCGACGGCAAACGCGTGAGCGAGAAAGTGAAAGCTAAACTCGGCGCGTAGTGGTGGCGCGCTCGATGTGGCAAGGGGCAAGGGGCGAGTGGCAAGAGAAACTACGCGGCTAGCGGTTAGTGGCTAGTGCCGTTCCAACTTTTTTGGGCAAACAGTTTCCAGCCACTCAGGGAGTCTTTGCGCAAGACGTAGGTGAAATACACTGGCGTAACAAGTTGGAACGGCACTAGTCGCCAGGGACAACAAGCCCCAGCTGAGGGTTACAACTATGAGCACTCAAGTCACCGAAAGCGGAGCCAGCCGAAAGAAGCACACGCCGTATGTGCCCGAAACGATGGAGATGAAGGAGTTCACGGTCCGCGCGGTGCTGATCGGGCTGGTGATGACGGTGATCCTCGGCTCCGCCAATGCCTATCTCGGCTTAAAGGCCGGGATGACGATTGCGGCCACCTATCCCGCCGCGGTGATCGGCATGGCGGTACTGCGGCTCATGAAGGGGTCGCTCCTGGAAGAGAACATCGCGCGAACGGTGGGCTCGATCGGCGAGTCGGTGGCGGCGGGCGCGGTGTTCACCATCCCTGCATTTGTGCTTGCCGAAGTGTGGCCAGTTTTTGACACCGCGCATGCCTACTGGAAGTCAGTCGCCCTGATGGCGGTCGGAGGCACTCTCGGAATCCTTTTTGTTACGCTGTTGCGCCGAGTCATGGTCGAGGACCCGGAACTACCCTACCCTGAATCGGTCGCGGCCTCGGAGATTCACAAGGCGGGCCAGCGGGGATCGAAAGCGGCAAAGATCCTGTTCGCCAACATGGGTTTTGGCGCGGTGATGTACTTCCTGTCGCAGATCAACCTGTTCTGGTACACGCGTTCGGTGCTGGTCCGCATCCCTGCCATGGTGAAGGGGCTGCGGCTCGGCCGCGGGGGCCCGGCCGTGGCCGCCGGCGGGATGAGCACTTTTACGACTCCCGCCATCAGTCCCGCCTACCTTGGGGTGGGCTACATCATCGGGCCTCGCCTGGCGGCTCTCAACTTCGCGGGGGGCGTGGTGGCCTGGGGACTTTTGGTTCCACTTCTCATCTACTTCCTTGGTCCCACGCTGCCGGCGACGCCGGCTGAGGCCAGCGCAATGGATTACTGGGGTGGAATCGCTGGTGGAGTGTGGTACTCGATCGTGCGGCCCATCGCCGTGGGCGGAATGCTGGTGGGCGCTTCCTACACCTTGTTCAGGATGCGTAAGCAACTCGGCGCCGGCATGGCGCGCGCCGTTTCCGACCTGAAAAAATCGGCCGCTGCGCATCAAGCTACCAGCCGTACGGAGCGCGACCTGAGCGCGAAAATCGTGTTCGCGGGCATCGCGCTGGTCTTCTTGTGCATGATCGCGCTCTACTTTTACTTTTCCGGCACGCTCCCCGGTGCCATCGTGGCGGCCGCGGTCATGCTGGTTCTCGGGTTCTTCTTCGCCGCTGTCTCGGGCAATCTGGTGGGAATGATCGGTTCGTCGAATAATCCGGTGTCGGGGCTCACGCTGTGTACGTTGGTGGTCGCGGCGCTGTTGATGGTGGTACTGGGAGTCACAGGCGGCAGTGGTGTGGCGGCAGTGCTGGGAGTTGCTGCGGTAGTCTGCGTATCGTCCGCCGTCGCGGGCGAGATGCTCCAGGATCTAAAGGTGGGACATATCCTGGGCGGTACGCCCGCCAAGATGCAGATCGGCGATCTATTCGGGATTGCGGTCTCCAGTCTGGTGCTGTTTTTCCCTCTCATGATGCTGCACAAAGCCTACACGTTCGGGAGCCCATCCCTGTCGGCCCCTCAGGCCGGACTGATGGCTATGCTCGCTAAGGGCATCGTCGGCGGCAACATGGCTTGGCCGCTGGTCATCGTCGGAATCTTTATGGGTTTCGCCTTGATCATGGTGCAGGTGCGGAGCCCGATGCTGTTCGCTGTCGGCATGTACCTGCCGCTGGAAACCACGTTCGCCATCTTTCTGGGCGGCGTGATCCGCTGGGTGACCGACACGTTGCGTGACCGCCGCGGTTACAACGATGCGCAGAAGGCTCGTGTGGAAAATGCGGGCGTGCTGACCGCCTCCGGACTGATTGCCGGCGAGGCGTTATGTGGAATCGCGATTGCCGCCATTATCGCGCGTAAGCTGGCGCGAGATCCGCACGCCGAGGCAAAACTGTTCCAGTTGGCCTCGGGACACCTCTGGATTACCGGACTGGCGGGCTTGGCGTTGCTGGTCGCGGTTATGATCTGGCTGCCGCTGGCCAACGCGGGCAGACCGGATGAACCCGCTCCGCCGACCGCGATGATGTGACTCAGACGGAGAGGGAAGATAATTCAGCCTTATATAATATAATTAGATTATGATATACGCCATGAGTTACGGCGTCGCGGCGCCCACCGCCACATAACGCATCCCATACAGCGTCTTGCTTTGTCCCGCGAGCGCCTCTCGCCGCACAATCTTCGCCGTGCGTTCCAGGTTTCTGCCTGTCTGCGTGTAAGGACATACGACGGTCACCAAGTCTCCGACCGCGAACACCATCGCCAGCGCCACAGCGAGGTTGCCCTGCGACAAGTTCTCAGACTTGGCGGTTTCCGATTCGCCTCTCGCATTCTTCACCAGAACAGGCAATCTCACCACAAGGCGTTTGACTTCGCGTCTCTCCTCGAAGGGCGACGTGATCGGCGGCGCTGTGCCCATCGAGGGCTGCCGTGGGCGACGGTTGACGTCGGCGAAGGCCCACGGCGTTGTCCTGCGGCAATGATCGCAGAGGTTCTGGATGATGCCCGTGGAAGTAAGGACTTCCGATTCCATGAGAGTCACCGGCCAGAAGAATCGGCTCTTGCAAGCCAGGCATTCGAGCAGCGCGCAGGCTTGTGAAGCATCTTCTGATCGGGTGGAGAAATCGATGCCCCAGATGTTCATCCCTTCCTTCAGGCACTCCACGCCCCATTCCGTGCCCTGAGACGTGGCCAGCCGCGTGGGGCCAACCACTCGAAAATTTGCCGCCGCATCATTTTGCAGGTTGATAATCCGAATCGTCTCTTCGGGCGCCAGCTCGTGCTGTAAGAGGATGAGAGCGCCCTCGCGATTCACCACCAGCGTGCGCGTTTCTTCGGTGAACTCTTGCCCCGCCGGATCCAATCCAGCCACCAGGATTGGAAGCGAGAGCATGATTCTTTCCGATCGTCGGTGTTCTGCTGTTCCCATCGTGTGCTCGCCGATGATTCAGGTCCGAAATGCTTCGGATGCCGGGCATTCATCTTCCACAACTAAGACGCCATTGGCAACTAGATTCCGCATCGCTGACCTCAAGCATCTCGATCCGGTGACTTCACGGCGTTCACCGCTGTGGCGTTGGCCACTGCTGGCCGCACTCGCGCGGGTGTGGTAGGCTTTGAATGATGTCTTCTTACCGCCAGGCCGCCATGTCTTTCGGCCCGCCGATGACGCGGATGGTGAAATACCTCATCGTCGTCACTTCCGCCGTATTTTTGTTGACGTACCTTCCCGCTCAGATGTTTGGTTGGGTCTTTCCGTTCGAGTACTTCGGCCTTCGCCCTTATGACGTGACCCATGCTGTCCGCCTCTTTGACGGTGTACGAATGCCCTTTTTCTGGCAGCCGGTGACCTACCTCTTTCTTCACGGCGGTTGGTTTCACGTCATTTTCAATCTGTTTGCGCTCTGGATGTTCGGGTCAGATCTCGAACGGCTGTGGGGTTCGCGCCAATTTCTGTTCTATTTTTTTCTGACCGGGATCGGGGCAGGTGTTTTCGACGTGCTGCTTCAGCCCAGCGCTTCACTGCCAACCATCGGAAACTCGGGCGCAGTTTACGGAGTGCTGTTGGCCTACGGCCTTCTTTTCCCCGATCGCCCGATCTTTCTTTGGCTCGTGATCCCCATCAAGGCGAAATGGTTCGTGCTGATCATGGGCCTGATTGAGTTCGTCAGCTCTTTGAGTGGACCAGGGACAGGCGTCAGCCACATCGCTCACTTGGGCGGCATGCTTTTTGGATTCCTTTACCTTCGCGGCAGCCGGTTTCCATATCAATGGCAGCTCCGCTATCACGAATGGCGGCGCGCAAGACTGAGGAGGAAATTCGAGGTTTATATGCGCGCCCATGACAAAGGGAAGGACGACGCCGGGCGGTGGATCAACTAGCTGTGACGGCGGTTTGCAGCAATTCGATTCGTGAAGCCGTCAGCTATCAGCTGTCAGGTCTCAGCCAGCAGCAGCAAGCGGCCAATCTCGCTTGAAGCTGACGGCTGAGAGCTGAAAGCGTCAGTCAACCATGCCAATGGAAGGAGATCACGATGGCCTCGGTAGCACAAACGATCCTGAAAATTGAAAAACACATGGAGCGAGATTTCAACGGGGGAAAGATCGACGCCGTCATGGCGCACTTTGATCCCAAGGTGGTCGGATTCTCGTCGACGCAGCACAAAAGGGTCGTGGGCCGGCGGGCGATGCAGAAGACGTTTCAATATTATCTTGATGCGACCAGCCGCGTCCGCTACACGATTGAACAGCCTGAGGTGCACGTGTTTGGAGACACAGCGGTCGCCACGTTTTATTGGACCGTTGAGCTGGGCACGGGACGCCCGCGACACGCGATCGAGGGGCGGGGCAGCCACGTCTTCGTCCAGAAAGATGGCCAGTGGATGATCGCGCACGAGCACTTCTCTCGCGCGCATTGAGCGCTTGGGCGGACCCTCCATCGAGGTGCGAGAGACGATTTTGTTTCTTCGCGTCGTTCCCGTTGACACGCCGTCGGCGCGATGCTACGTTGTTTCCTGAAATTGCTCTTTGAGAACTCGAGTTCCTGCGGTGATCCCGATCCCGCGCTGCGGAATCGGGAACAAAAGGAAAGGCCGTGAAAATCGGCTGCGGTCCCGCCACTGTAATCGGCGAGCGGAATCCTCAAAGGCGAAAGCGCCAGCCACTGATCCGATTCATCGGATTGGGAAGGCTGAGGACGAAGCGATGACCCGAAAGCCAGGAAGCCTGCCCGGGAACTTTCACGCAACCTAACTCTTCGACGGAAAGAGTGCTGGGAAGCATCCGCACCTCCCGATTCCGAGTCGAGGAACTGGGAGGTTTTTTATTTTCCCGTCCCGATTCTTCCTCACTCCCTCCGCCGCGAACGCCCCGTCGTGAGAACGGGAGGGAGGAGTCCTTTCATGAAGCCAGAGGGCAGTGGGCAGAAGGCAGAAATCAGAAATCAGAAATCAGAAATCAGAAATCAAAAGTCGAAACTTAGCGCTTCCATCCTCAATGCGATCCTGATCGCTTTCTTGCTGGTCCTCTTCGGCGGAAGTGTGGCGCGGGCGGCGACAGTTGAGGGGACCGTCTTTGACTCGAGTGGCCGCGCCGTGGCGGCGGCTCACGTCAGTTTGCTGGCTCGTTCGACGCCGCTCGCAACACGCGAAACCGACACGAGCGGACGGTTTCATTTTGAAGGACTAAGAGCGGGCACGTACAGTCTGGTGGCCGAGTCGCCCGGACTTTCGGCATCCCTGTCCGGCGTCGAGGTTCGCACCGGCGAGACACGCACGGCGGATTTGCACCTGCAACTGAGCGCCGTCGAACAACACATCGTTGTCTCCGCTTCGCTGGAGGGCGCGCTCGCGCCCGAAGTCGGCTCCTCGGTCAGCATCGTCACCAGCAGTCAAATGCAGGATCTCGGGGCGGACTCTGTGCTTGACGGCCTGCGCGAGGTTCCCGGCGTTGCCGTCAACCAGACCGGGCGCCGCGGCGGCGCGACGGGAGTGTTCATTCGCGGCGGCAACTCCGATTACAACCTGGTCCTGCTCGACGGGATTGAAGTGAACCAGTTTGGCGGCGACTTTGATTTCGCCCCAATCGCCGTCGATGGCGTGGACCGGGTGGAGGTCACGCGTGGTCCGCAGAGCGCGCTCTACGGCTCGAACGCGGTCACCGGCGTGGTGAACATCGTGAGCCACCGCGGCGAGGGCCCGCCTCACTTTTCCGCTCTTGCCGAGGGAGGCAGCTTCGGTACGTGGCGCGCCTCAACCGGTGGGAGCGGCCTTGCGCACGGCGTGAGTTGGGCCTACGATCTCGCGCGCCTCGATTCCGGCGGCGTGGTTCAGAACGACTGGTATCGAAACCAGTCCGCATTTCTCAGCCTCGGCTTCTCGCGCAGCCCGCGGCGGCAACTGAATTTCCACTTCTTCGGGGACGCCAACGATGCGGGCGCACCCGGCCCCTTCGGATCGGACCCGGACCATCTGTTTGCGGGCGTTGACACAGTTTCCCGCGACAAGCAAAACCTGTTCGGGTATGAGGGAACCTACGCCGAAGAGTTCTCGACGAGATTCAGACAGGTCGTAACCGGAAGCGTGTCCACGAACGACTATTACTTCATTTCGCCGTTCGGTGATTCCTTCTCGAACAATCTGCGCGGCGTTCTGAACGCGCGAAGTGAGGTGATTGTTTCGAGCCGGGACTTCTTGGTCGCGGGGTTTGAGTACAATCAAGAGCAGATCAGGAATACCTACATCTCGAATTCCAGCGGCGTTCCATTCCTTCTCCCGCGTAGGAGTCTCGCCTATTTTGCAGAAAATCGCTGGAGCCCTTCGCGGCGCTTATTCGTCATCGCCGGCGTGCGTGCCGACGAACTTCGCACCGGCGAGCTGCCGCCCGACCCTTCGGCGAACCGCCCGGCGCTCTCCGCCAATTCTGTGGTGAAGGTGAGCCCACGCCTATCCATTGCTTACATGGCGCGGGACGGCGCAACGAGGGACCGATTCGGCGCGGCGCGCCTGCACGGAAGCTTTGGCACGGGCATTCGAGCCCCCAACGGTTTCGAGCTGGCTTTCAATAACAACAATCCGAACCTGAAACCCGAGAAGAGCGTGAGTGTCGATGCGGGTGTCGAGCAGAGATTCTTTTCTGACCGGGCTGTTTTCGACGCCACCTACTACTACAATCGTTTCCAGGATCAGATTGTCGTGCTGGGGGGCTCGCTGACCCATCTCAGCACCTTCACTTCGACCAATCTGGGAAACTCGAGGGCCGAGGGGATGGAAATCTCCGCGCGCCTCCAGCCTACAAGAGGGGTTCGCGTCCAAGGCGGCTACACGCTGCTCTCGACATCCATTCTGGCGCTGGAGAACGCAAACGTCGCCTTGTCTCCATTTCAAGTCGGCCAGCCGTTGATCCGGCGTCCCAGAAACTCTGGATTTGCGAATGTCACCTGGCGGCGCGGCCGTTTCACGCTCAACGGCAATGCCTATTTCCGCGGACGCGTGCTGGACCTGGAGCCGAACGATGGGACCTTTGCCTGCGAATTGGGACTGCCCTGCTTGTTTACAAACAAGGGATACACGGCGGCTAACGCGGGGCTGTCCTATCGGCTGCGCCGCAGCATTGAAATCTACGGACGCCTCAACAATTTCTTGAACCAGAAGTATGAAGAATCATTCGGCTTTCCCGCGCTGCACTTGAACTTTCTCTTGGGGTTCCGCCTTGACTTTCCAGCGGAGTGATTTCAAGCGTATTCTCGGATGCAGAAAGGGCAGATCTAACTTGGAGAAGACAAAAGTCACGCCAGACAGCGAGGCCCTAAACGCGGTGGGGTCACTGACGAAATTAGAGATTCAACAGATAGTCCGACGGCGCCAGATTTCCTAGGCGAACCAGGTTTACACGCTGGCCGACGACATTGGCGAAGTACTGCAAGATCGCCGTGAGCTTCTCGAGCGCCTTCTTTTCTCCCAGCCCGAGCGTATGTCGGGCGACCATGAGCAGATAGACGGCCCGGAAGTACAACAACAGCAATCTCTCTTCACGTGTGTAGCGCCGGTCGGCGTTTCCCGCGTTCTTCAGCAAATAGGTGAGCGCGAGAAAATCGCATTTCAAAGTCATCCGGAACCGGGCGTAGTCAACCGGCCCGTCATATTCCTCAAGCGCTTTTCGCACCGAAGGAAACTCCAGGCGATTGGCGTTCACAATCGAGCGGAAGTATTCCTGCTCAAATTCTCTTCGCAAGATCCTTTGACAGGTAGCCTGGAAGTAGAACAGGAACAGCGCCGTTGACAGGATCAAAACCAAAGTCGCAACAAACATGTTTAACCTCAATCAAGCCACACGCCGGCTTCTCACCAGAACCGGAACCAGTCTCCCGATGGTGCGAGCCTCGGCAGGCTTGGGCATTTTGACCACAGCGTAGGACCACGTCAACAACATCCCCAAAGTACAAAGCGGACCGAACCATGAATACAGCGCACGCGCAGTCTCGTAGGACGTAAGCGACGCGAGGGCGAAGTTTGCGGCAGGTCCGGCGAATTGCAGGCCCATTCCGCACACCAGCAGATTCAACTCATCGTCTGCAATGCCGAATTGCTGCATCATGATGTAGAGGAGCGTATTCAGCACGAGGCAGGTGAAATACAGGTTCTGTTGGAATTCAAAAAAGAATGCGTTTCGAAGATTATCGGAGTTTCGCGTCAGAGAGGATAGTGAGATTCCCAGCACGAGGAAAAACACAAACGAGAGAACAAGGCGAACGAAGCGCCACATCTTCACGTCGTGTGCGCAGGCGCGATAGAAGAAGGCGCCCACCACCAGGAAGGCGCCCAGCGCCAGCGCCACGTCAGTGAGCCAGTAAAACGATCTATATTGATCTGAAGCTAGACCGTAGCGATAGAGGACGTATTCCCGAGCAACTCCGTCGATGAGCACAAGGCCGAAGACATACCCAAGCGGAGCAGCGAGACGCTTCCACGACCCTTTGTAGACAGAGTACAACAGCAGTGCAAGCGCCAACCCATTTACTAGGATTGAGAAGCCCTTGCTGTAAAGGAAGACACTCATAAGTGACCCGAACTGTTCTCTCGTTCCGTTGGCCCGCTTCGAGTCACTTAGGACTGCGAAGGCAGGCTAACCAACGCTCGGCGGTAAGGGCGCTCCCCCGATTCCTGTCTTGCCTGGCGGCAGTGGCGCTCCGCCGATCCCTGTTTTGCCCGGAGGCAATGGCGCTCCACCGATCCCCGTCTTACCTGGGGGCAGCGGTGCTCCTCCGATTCCTGGATTACTTGGCGGTAGCGGCGCTCCTCCAATGGCCGTCATACCCGGCGGCAACGGTGCTCCGCCGATCCCCGCCACGCTGTTCTTAAGTGTAAGCCCCGTCAAAACAATCAAAATCGCCAACACTAACGCTGACGCATAGCTCCTCATCGCTCTCCTCCAGAGTTGCTAGTTTAATAGAACCGAACTGGAGGAAATGTATCGCGATGGATGACCCCATGTCAAGTGACGCCTGTCACCAATGTTTGTGACAGTTAAGCATACCGAAAAGCGCGGATTTTTCAAGTAAAATCTGACTGCGCGCATATGTCGCGATTCCCACAGGGATATCTCTAGTTATATCAATGAGTTACACTCATCAGCGTACCGACCGTGGCAGGCACGCCGCGGAACAGCGGAGTCGGTAATTCAGAATTCAAAGTTCACTATTTTGGGTGCTTCCCGCTCTCACGAGAAAGTCCGCAGTTTTCTCCCTCTGCCCCGCGCGAGCAACGAACGAGAGCGGAGTGACATCAATTGAGAGGGCGGAGCCGTGAAGTAATCGATTGACCAGGAATCCGACCAGTGTCATCATGGCCGAGAGAGCCTGAGGGACGGTCGAAATGAAATATATGAGAAAGCGATCAGTCAAGATTTTTCTAATTCTTCTTCTTGCAGCGGGCTGCTTCATTGCTGCGGCCCTGTTGGACGGACGCTGGTACGCTCAGTCGCAGTCGGACCAACAGCAATCCGCGGGACCGAAGCCGAACGTCGGTGAAACGGTCCTCGCGCCCAAGAAAACAGAGCCCGCACCCGCTACCACACCAACTGAGAAAAAACCTGAGCGGATCAATCCCAACGACATCTATACACTCTCCACTTCCACCAACCTGGTGAACCTTGATGTGATGGTGAAAGACAATAACGGCAATCCCATTTCTGGCCTTGGCCGAAAAAACTTCAAGGTGTATGACGACGGAGTGCCGCAGGCCGTTTCCAACTTCGGAACCGCCGAAGCTCCCATGACCGTCACCCTGCTCATTGAATTCAGCAACAAGTATTGGGCTTTCCTTTATCAAGCGCTTCAGGACGCCTACGCGTTTCTGGGCTTCATCCAGCCCAAAGACTGGGTGGCTGTGGTCTCCTTCGACCTGAAGCCCCAAATCCTGAGTGATTTCACACAAGACCGTTATGAAGTCAAAGGAGCTTTGGACCAACTTCGCATCCCGGGCTTCAGCGAGACCAATCTCTACGACGCTCTCGCGTTCACCATCGATCGCATGAAGGACGTCCAGGGGCGAAAAGCGATTTTGGTGATATGCACAGGCGTCGATACTTTCAGTAAACTGACCTACCCCGAAATGCTCAAGATTGCGAAGGCCTCGGATACGGTCATCTATCCCGTGAGCATCCTCGAGTGGTTGGACGTGCGCTACGGTTTTGGAATGACGGCAATAGAAGCGAAAAACCAATTGAATTACATTGCCCAGTATTCCGGCGGCCAAGCCTACTTTCCTCGCTTTGACGGCGAGTTACCGGAGATTTACCAGCAAATCGCCGGGCAGCTCCGCACCCAGTACAGCCTGGGTTTCATTCCCGCCAACCCCACGAAGGACGGCAGGTACCACAAGCTGAAAGTAGAACTGGTTGACGACTCGGGCAATCCGTTGAGGATCCCGGACAAGAAAGGGAAACCCATCAAGTATCGCGTGGCATCGCGCGAAGGCTATTACGCGCCGAAGTCTTGAAAACGCTGTCGAGTGGTTCGTGGCAAGCGTGCGAGCCGATCCGCACGACGGCTCACGAGTCACCAAGCATTAGTTGCCCCACACGAATGTCTTTTAATGCCGAAAGTGTCTAACCCCAGTGAACAGCATGGCGAGGTTCAGTCGATTGGCCGCCGCGGTCACCTCCGCGTCACGCACTGACCCGCCAGGCTGAACGATCGCTGTAGCCCCGGCTTTGGCCGCTTCCTCCACACCATCAGGAAATGGAAAGAAGGCATCAGAAGCCACAACGGTTCCGGCCAGCGAGTGCCCCAGTTCGCGCGCTTTAGCCGCCCCGATTCGGACGGAGTCCACGCGGCTCATTTGACCGGCGCCAACTCCCACCGTCACGCCGTCTCGCGCGTACACAATGGCATTGGACTTCACGTGCTTAACGACTCGCCAGCCGAAGACCAGCGCCGCCTGCTCCTCGGCGGTCGGTTTCCGCTCGGTCACACACTTCCATTGCTCCGGCTGGGCGCCCCGCGTGTCGCGCGTTTGGAGCAACAGTCCGCCGCCGATCTTCTTCAGCTCCATCTCTTCGCCGACGCCAGAGGCGGAAGCCAGTTCCATCAAGCGCAGGTTTTTCTTGGCGGCCAATTTTTCCAGGGCTTTGGACTCATAACCCGGCGCGACAACAGCTTCCACAAACAGGGACGCCATGGCCTCAGCCGTGGCCGCATCCAGCGCGCGGTTGAATGCGATCACTGAGCCAAACGCCGATTGGGGGTCGGCATCGCGGGCGCGCTCGTAGCTCTCGCGCAGGGCCGCCGCGGTTGCGACACCGCACGGATTGGTGTGCTTGATTATGGCGGTCGTCGGTTCAGTGAATTCTTCGATTAGCCGGGACGCGGCCTCCAAGTCCAGTAGATTGTTGTAAGAAAGCTCCTTGCCCTGAAGTTGCTTCGCCCAGCCCAGGCCGCGCCCCGCGCTCGCCCCGTCACGATACAGTGCCGCCTTCTGATGCGGGTTTTCGCCATAGCGGAGCTCGATGAACTTGAGATAGCTCAGATGAAGATTTTCGGGCAGAGCTCCGTTGGCCCATTTCTGCAGCGTGGCCGAAATGGCGCCGTCATACGCAGCGGTGGTGGCAAAGGCTTTGCGGGCCAGCCGGGCTCGCGTTTCGCGCGACACGCTTCCCTGATTGTTCTTCATTTCTTCGAGCACTGTGGGGTAGTCCGCGGCATCGACCACGACGGTCACGTCTTCAAAGTTTTTTGCTGCCGAGCGAATCATGGAGGGCCCGCCGATGTCGATATTTTCGATCAATTCTTCAAATGTCGCGCCTGGCTTGGCGGCGGTCCGCTCGAAGGGATAGAGGTTCACTGCCACCAGGTCAATGCAGCCGATTCCCTGTGACTCGATCGCTGCCCGGTGAGCGGCGTTCGACCGCACCGCCAGGATGCCGCCGAGAATCTTGGGGTGCATCGTTTTCACCCTTCCATCGAGCATCTCGGGAAATCCGGTGACTTCAGAGACGTCCCGCACGCTCAGTCCATGCTCGCGGAGAAGTTTGGCGGTGCCGCCGGTCGAAACAATTTCAACGCCGAGAGCCGAGAGGCCGGTCGCAAACGCCGGGACTCCAGTCTTATCGCTGACGCTAATCAGCGCCCGCGAAATTCTTCTCATGGCTGCTCCTTGAAGGGATGTAAAGGTAGCGGCGGTCTCCGACCGCCGGATTGATTGTTGCAGCGATTCCGCCCGGCGGGGTCGCGGGCTTCGAGGGAGGGTTAGGGTTGATCACGAATCCGGCTTCGCCGCTTTCAATTTCACTTTGCCTTCTTCCACGCTGACTGTGAACTGCACGCTCTCGCAGCCGAGGGAATCCCGAATTTGTTTGGTCTTGTCGGCAACGAATTTGGCGAACGCGGTCGGATCGATATTATCGACGGGTTCTCCAACCTTGCGCTTGGCATCCACCAAGGCTTTCAGCAATTGGTCGACCTTCTCCTTTTCCTCCGCTGGGTGCGCGCAGATCACGCGAACGGTCCCATCGTCACTCTTCGCTTCCAATTCAACCCGCCTCGTAAAGCGCCCGCGCCCCTCTTCCTTCTCCTTCATTTTCTTTCGCCATAGATCGTTGTGGATGGCGAACCTCTGCACGAGCTGGTTGAACCGGAATCGTTGGGCGAAGTTCAATTTTGATGCATCGGAATATTTCTTGATCGCGGTCTCGACGCGAAACAGGGTGTCGTGAGGCGGGCGCGGTTTGCCGCCGTTGAAGAAGGCCTCGTACTCAATTTTGAGGCGGCGGATGTTATCCTCGAGCTTGATGAGTTCTTCTTCGACCGTCAAAGGAATCCTCGCCGGTGAAGCTGGCCAACAAAATTATAACCCGCCCAAAGCGCTGGGAGTCAATGCAAATGTTCCTATACGGATCCTGACGTTGACCCCCTTGGCCGGTCTATGTTGAAATGGCCTCGCAAGTAAAATGACGGCAACGAAGGGCGCCGTGCCTGAGCGCAACGATGAGCACCTCTAAACTCAGTTCCGAAGCGGCGATCGCACTGCTTCTGCGCCAAATTCCAGCCGTGGATGAGCTTCTCGGACGCGATCCCCTGCGCACGCTCGAACGGCGGGTTGGCCGTCGGGTGTTGGTGGACGCGACGCGGCAGGTTCTACAGAGCTTGCGGGGAAGAATCTCGAGCGGCGAACTCGGCGACGTCTCCGTCGAAATGCTGGAAAGGGAAATTGTCACCATCGCCGAGTCTTCGGCTGAGTGTTCGCTCAAACCCGTGGTCAACGCCACCGGCGTCATTCTCCATACCAACCTCGGACGCGCGCCGCTCGCGCTGCACGCAGCCCGACACCTGGTGGAAACCGCCACCCGTTATTCCAATCTGGAATACGATCTCGAGCAAGGCCAACGGGGAAAACGCGACGTGCACACTCATCGCCTGTTCGCGCGCCTGCTGGGCGTCGAAATGGCGCTGGTGGTCAACAACAACGCGGCCGCGGTTTTCCTCGCTTTGAACTCGCTCGCCGAGGGTGCGGAGGTGATTGTTTCGCGCGGCGAGCTGATCGAGATCGGCGAATCGTTTCGCATCCCCGATATTTGCGCCAAAAGCGGCGCCATCCTGCGTGAAGTGGGAACCACGAACCGCACACGCCTCGCGGATTACGAGGCGGCGATCAACGACCGCACCCGCGCCATCGTGCGCGTGCATCCCAGCAATTTTCGGGTCGTGGGCTTCACGGAGAGGCCTGAACTTGCGGACCTGGCCAATTTGGCTCACCTGCATCATTTGCTCTTACTAGAAGACTTGGGGAGCGGGAGCCTGATCGATCTCGATTCCTTTGGAATCCGGGATGAGCCATCGGCCGGCGCGAACGTCAAAGCCGGCGTCGATGTCATCACCTTTAGCGGCGACAAGCTGCTAGGCGGTCCTCAGGCCGGCATCTTGATCGGCAAGCGCGAGCCTCTGGAGAAGATTCGACGCAATCCGCTTTTCCGCGCCTTGCGAGTGGATAAGCTGACGATCGCCGCCCTCGAGGCCACGATCGCGCTTTACCTTCGCGGTGAGCTGAGTGAGATTCCCGCGTTGCGCATGATGCAAATGTCGCCTGCTGCGGTTGCTGGGCGCGCACGGCAACTCGCAGCCCGCATCGCGGAGAAGCCGGGCTTTCACGTTGAAATTCGCGAGGGTGAGTCGGTGCTCGGCGGAGGCTCGACTCCGGGTCAAACGATTTCCACAACACTCGTCGCCGTTAGCCATCCGCAGCTCAGCGCGGACCAATTGGAATTCGGTCTTCGCCGCCATTCGCCACCCATCATCGCGCGCGTCGATCGCGACCAAGTCGTCCTAGACCTGCGAACGGTTTTCGAGGATCAAGATCAGGAAATTGTCGCGGCCTTGGGGCGCGTAAGTCAGACTGAAACGCAGGGCAAGTCAACTTGAAGGTCACAGCGCAGCCTTGAGCCGGGACCAAAAGCAGATTCTTCGCTCCGCACAGAATGACATGTCATCCTGAGCGCAGCGATCGATCCCTATTTCTCCGCAAGGATTAATCCTCGTGCAATCTTCAATCGGCAATCGAAAATCGGCAACGATGCACGCACTTTTCTTCGACGGCCGCCTCGAACTCCGCGAGGTGAAGCGGCCGCGACCCAAGCCAGGTGAGGCGCTGATTCGTGTCTTGCTGGCCGGCATCTGCGGAACCGACCTCGAGATCCTGAAAGGGTACTCCGGTTTTCGCGGCATTCCCGGACATGAGTTTGTAGGCCGCGTGGTGAAGTGCGGCGATCCGGAGTGGGTGGGCCGGCGGGTGGTGGGCGAGATCAACGTCACCTGCGGCGAGTGTAGTCTCTGTCTGCGGGGCCAAGGTCGCCATTGCCCACACCGGACCGTCATGGGCATCGTGAATCGTGACGGCGCGTTCGCGGAGCACCTCGCGTTGCCGGTTCGAAACCTTCACGTTGTCCCCGACGAGATTCCGGATGAGGCTGCAGTTTTCGTCGAGCCGCTCGCCGCGGCGGCGGAGGTCCTCGACTACGCGCGCGTCGTGCCTTCTCCCCGCGCCGCCGTGCTGGGAGACGGCCGGCTGGGGTTGCTCATCGCGCAGGTCTTACAGCATTTTGCGAGCAACGTCGTCGTGATCGGCAAGCACGCGTCCAAACTGGCGTTGGCGAGCTCGTGGGGCATTGAGACCGCTGATCTGCACCACACGAAACTTCGCGCCGCCAGCTTCTCCCTCGTGGTGGAGGCGACCGGCTCGCCTACGGGACTCGAAGAAGCTCTGCGCCTCGTCGAGCCACAAGGAACCGTAGTGATGAAATCCACTTTCCGCGAGTCGGCACAGTTTGACACGGCCAAGTTGGTGGTCGATGAGATCAAGCTGATCGGCTCGCGCTGCGGCAATTTTGCGACCGCCCTCGATTTGCTTCGAGCTGGAAGCGTCGACGTGCAAGCACTCATCTCGAAGAAGTTTCCGCTTCGCGCCGGGCTCGAAGCGTTTGAGTACGTTGAGACGAACAAATGTCTGAAAGTTCTCCTTCTCCCCGAGGGCAGTGCGGCCACATAACACGTCGGGATCCTTCTTGCGCGTTGACGCGCCGCACGCCGCTGAATAAGATGGAAGACGAGGAACCGTTGGATGACCTTGTCGAACCGTAGCCAGCGCCGCCGTGCATGGCTGGCCGCCATATGGGTGTTATTCGTCGGCGCAGCCGGCGGCTACTTGAGCGCTTCCCCAGCGCCGGACAAGAAGAAGCCGCAGTATCATCCGCCCCCTCCCAGAACCTTGCCGGAAAAGGTGGAACGGCTCGCGAGTCAGCTCTTGAGCGTGCCGCTTGACGAGTCTGATCCGATCACCAGTCAAATCCAACAGCTCGTTGTCGGCCACCTTCAGGATTGGTTCGCGACTCAGACGCCGGCCAGCACTCCCCGCGACGTCCCTTATGACGTGCAAGTCCGTCGGGAAATGGAGAAGGCTTTTTCCGAACTTCAATATCCTCTCTACGGTCAGTGCGTGGTGTTCTCACAATCTTGGAAGGGCGCGCTGCTGACCGGGGCCTCGTATACGCTGGGTTGGTCGGACTATGACCGCGCGAACGTCGTGGCGCTGTTTGAAACTCGCGACGGGAAAACTCGTCTGGCCGGCATCGACCATTTTGTTCCGCACACCGATCTTCACTACGCGTTCTTGCCGTCGCCGGACCCGGCCAGCTTTCGCTTTCTGGTTTATGGGACACGGCTCGGCAAAAGCCAGCCGCGGCTCTCCGCCATTCTTTACGGATACGACGGGCAGACGCTGAAATCTTTATGGCAGGCGCGCGATTTTTATGACGGGAAATTGGAAGTGGAGAATGACTCGATCGTTATCCGATATTTGAAGGAAGAGGAGTACGTCCGGGAGCAGGTCCATAATCGCAAGCCGCCGCGCCACTTGGCCATCTACAAACCCTCGCCGCAGGGGCTCACGCTCGCATCTGATCAGGAAATACCATTTTAAGATAATTATGAATGTTAAATTATGATTATAAACTGGGCGGAGCGTCCGTTCAGCGTTGATCGTCCAGCACTCATCCTTTTTCCTACTTGTTGACTCTGTCCTTGTAGGAGCCATCCGCCGTGTCCACGCGAATGGTTTCGCCTTCGCCGATAAACGGCGGGACCTGCACGATCAGGCCCGTCTCCGTCTTGGCCGGTTTGCCGACGTTGGTCGCCGACCCGCCCTTAATGCCGGGCTCCGTCTCGATCACTTTTAGGTCGACAGTGGGCGGCAATTCGACGTCCACGGGCCGCCCTTCGAAAAACACTACTTTCAGCATCACGTCGGGCACGAGGTAAGCCGCGCGATGTTCTACCACGTCCTTGTGCAGATGGATTTGCTCGTAGTTGGAGGTATTCATGAAGAAGAAAGAATCGCCGTCGGAGTAGAGGTATTGCATTTCGGTTTCGTCCAGGTTGGCGCGCTCCACCTCGTCGGTCGAGCGGAATCGGTAATCGCTCAGCGCGCCGGTGCGCAGGTTGCGCATCCGCGCTTGCACGAAGGCGCGCAGGTTGCCCGGCGTTCGATGCTCGGCTTTGTGAATGGAAAACAGGTCGCCGTTATGCTTGATGACCATCCCCGGACGCAGATCGTTCGCGTTCATGTCGAATCCTCTCTCAGCTCTCGTGTGGGTTTCAAATCAGGTAATCGGTCATCCCGGAGGCCGGCCCTGCAAGAACCCCGCAAGCTCCATTGTATCCACCGCGCCTCACTTCCGTCAACCATGCCGTCCCAACTCAGTTCACTCCTCGTGCAATCTCGCCTTGGCCCAATCTGCCCGGCCGTGCCTCATCAGACGGGTGGCGAGTGGCAAGTCGCCGGCGGAAAGCGGATTCGGGTTTCTCAGAAGCGTGCCCAGGCTCGTGTTTTCCTCGAACCCCTAAACCCGAATCCCGAACCCCATCGCTTCACTTGCCACTTCGTTCTCGGCAGCACTGTCTTATAATGCCGCCCATGGGGAACTCTCCCGCAAAACAGGGCGCCGACCAGTTCAGAGTTCGCCTGGACCGGCGCGACCCTTACCTCAGCATTCAGGCGATCAACGTCTTCGTTCGCGATCAGGACCGGAGCCTGCGATTCTATCTGGACCAGCTTGGCTTTAATCTGGCGGGCGACGTTCGGCTGCAATCCGGTGATCGCTGGGTGGCGGTTGCACCTCCCGACGGCACCGCCCTGATTTCGCTAATCGCGCCGAAGGCGGAATCTAAAGAGTTCAAGCTCATCGGCCGGTCGACCGGAGTGGTTTTCGTGACCGAAGATGTCCCGGCCAAGTTCCGCGAATGGCGGCAACGCGGCGTGCGCTTTCGTCACGTGCCGCGCTTGCGGCGCATCAAGTATCTGCGGCCTGAGCCAGCCTCGAATTCGTCTGATCCTTCGGCGCAGCCCGGCGAGCGGCAGCCGGTTTGGGGCGGAGTGTTCACGCGTTTCGAAGATGTGGATGGGAATTCGTTTGCCCTGGTGAGCTATGACGAGATCAGCCGCGCCGTAGAAGCTCAGCGCCACGTGGCGGCAGAGAAGTTGGAAGCCGAGCGCCGCGCCGCCCAGGAAATGGAGATTGCGAAGCAGGTGCAGGCGAGGCTTTTCCCCCAATCCTTGCCGCCCCTGCGCACACTCGAATACGCCGGCATCTGCATCCAGGCTCGCCAAGTGGGGGGCGACTACTACGATTTCCTCGATCTCGGCCGGGACCGCGTCGGGCTGGTGCTCGGCGATACTGTCGGTAAAGGCATCGCCGCCGCTCTTTTGATGGCCAACTTGCAGGCCAACCTGCGCGGCCAATGTGCCATCGCATTCAACCAGCCGCAGCGCCTCTTGCGATCGGTGAACCAACTTTTCTACGGGAATACGGCCGACGCCGCCTTCGCTACGCTCTTCTTTGGCGAATACGACGACAATAAGCGGCGCTTGCGCTACGCCAACTGCGGGCATCTCTCCGCTCTGCTCCTGCGAAGCGACGACACTCTGGAGCGCCTGGAACCTACGGGTACGGTGCTGGGCCTCTTCAAGGAATGGGACTGTTCGATCGGGGAACGCCGGCTCTTCTCAGGAGACACACTCCTCCTCTACACCGACGGCATCACCGAATCGTTTAACGATCGCGGAGAGGAATTCGGAGAGCAGCGCTTGATCGAAGTGTTGCGGCGGAATCGGGAGCTGCCGTCCCAACCGTTGCTCGCCTCCATTGTGGATGCCGTTCGTGAGTTCAGCCCTCATGAACAGCACGACGACATCACCCTCATCGTTGGCAAGTGCCGCACAAATGCCGCCGGCGCATCAGGCGCAGGAACGGCGGAGAGGTGAGCCAAGGGGTGTATACTTGCAGCCGTTGGGAGGTGCAAATCGCAGCGCCTGCCCCAGCGGGCATGCGCCGATCCCGCCCAGCACGATCGTTGCTACATCCTTTACCGAAGCGTATTCAGGCAAACCCTAACTTGGTGCGTCGGCCTATGGACGTTGTGACCTCCAGCCACGACCTGATCGAGAGGATTAAGGCCGGAGATCAGGAAGCTTTTGCGGCGCTGTTCAACAAGTATCGGCGCCGCCTGGCGGTCCTCATCCACTTCCGGCTAAGCCCTGAACTCCGCTCGTTCGCCGAAGTGGATGACATCCTACAGGAGGCGTGGCTCCGAGCGTTTCGCGACTTTGCCCAATTCACCTACCGGTCGCCGGGAAGCTTCATGAGCTGGCTGGCGCGCATCGCCGACCACGCGATGGCGGACGTCGCGCGTTCTCAGGGCCGGCAGAAGCGCCACGCCGTCGAGATGCTGCGCTTTCGATCCGCCAGCAACCCAGCCGGGCCCGAGCCACTCGACAGCAAAACACCGAGCCGGCTCCTAGCGCAAGAAGAGAGCCTGCGCCGATTGCTGGACAAGCTGAATGCATTGCCCGAGGACTACCGGCAGGCGATTCTGCTGATGAAGGTGGAAGGCCTTTCGACCCCGGAGGCGGCGGAGCGGCTGGGGAAGTCGAAGGAGGCCACAGCCCTGCTGCTGCATCGCGCCGTCAAGCGGTTTCGGGCTCTTGAAGAGCCGAGCGGATAGTGACCAAGCCCATGGCTGAAGACTCGGGCCAGAAACGGCAAGAGACCGAGGAAGGTGGCGGGCGCGAGCAGCTCCTCGCCGACGCCGTGGCCGATTACCTTGACCGCCAGGCGCGCGGCGAAGCTCCGAGCATCGAGAGCTTTTGCCGCACGCATGGAAGCCTGGCCCAGGACCTGAAACCGCTGCTCGAAGCCCTGGAAGTAATTGAAGTAACGCTTCGGCCTGAGCCGCCAGTTGTCCCCGGCCCCCATCGCGACAGCCAGCTTCCCGAGTTCCTTTCCGGTCACAAGATTCTGAGTGAAATCGGATCCGGCGGCATGGGCTGCGTCTACCTCGCCGTCGATGAAAGGCTGGGGCGCAAGGTGGCCATCAAAGTCCTCAGTCCCTGCTTCCGCGACAATCCTCTGCTGCGTGAACGCTTCATGCAAGAAGCGCGCGCCATGGCCAAGCTGCGACATCCCAACATTGCCCACATTTACAGTCTTGGACCGCCCGATGAAGCGCCACACTTTGTGATGGAGTATCTGGAAGGCGTTCCCTTGACTGAAGCCGCTCGCCCCTTGACGCTACGCCAGAAGGCCGAGCTGATGCACAAGGTGGTCCTGGCGGTGGAGTTTCTGCACCAGCACCAAGTGATCCACCGCGACCTCAAGCCGGGCAACATCCTCGTAGGGCCGGAACTGGAACCGAAAGTCCTGGACTTTGGGCTGGCCCTGCAGACGGGCGAACATGCAACCCGACTGAGCTCGCCCGGCGACGTCGTAGGTACGCCCAATTACTTCTCGCCGGAACAGGCGGGCGGCAGCTCGCCGCTCGACGTGCGCAGCGATGTCTTCTCGCTGGGGGCGATCTTCTACGAACTGCTCACCGGCGAGGTGCCTTTTCGAGGCGAGACGTTTCCCGCGTTGATTCAGCGCATTTGCCAGGACGATCCGGTGTTGCCCCGGCGGCTCGACCCCGCGATTCCGGGCGATTTGCAGAACATCTGCCTGAAGGCCTTGGAGAAGAATCCTGCCGAGCGATACAGCTCGGTCCGGGAAATGGCCAGTGACCTGGAACGCTTTCTGGCCGAAGAGCCGGTCCTGGCGGTCCCCACCTCGTACGCACGCCTTATGGCCGGGAAGATTGACCAGCACTTGCGTGAACTCGAAGGCTGGAAGCAGGACCACATTGTTTCCGAGCAGGAGTTTGACGCTTTTCGCAGGCTCTACGACCGGCTGGTGGATCGGGAGGACGCATGGATTATGGCTGTGCGCCGCCTGACGCTTTCACAGGTCACCCTCTACTTTGGCGCCTGGATCCTGGTGCTGGGCGCGGCGCTGGTGATGCTCTTCAATTATCCGCATCTTTCCGGAACCCCGGCGGTGCTGGTGGTGAGCGCGGCGGCGGCCTCGACAGCGTGGGTGGGCGTTCGTTCCTGGCAGCGGGAGCAGCGTCGCATCGCCATCGCCTACTTGTTGGCTTTCTGCCTGCTGTTGCCGGTCGCCTTGCTGGTGGGCATGGACAGGATCGGACTCCTGACCGGCCTCACCCGCAACGATCAGACCCTGGAGTTTTTTGCCCGCTTCGAGTCGTTCAAAAGGACCACAAACGCCCAACTTTGGTGGTCCGTTCTCCTCTCGCTTCCGGTCTACTTCTGGCTTCGGCGTTTCACGCGCGCCTCGGTGTTCTCGCTGGTAGAAGCAGTCATGGCTGCGGTGCTCAGTGTGGTCTCGCTCCTCCGCATGGGCATGCTGGGATGGCTCGATTCCGACCCGGGAAAGGTCTACTTTGAACTCATCCCGTTTGCGGCCCTGTTTTTCCTGGTAGGCATGCTGATTGAGCGATTCAGGTATCCGGCCGATTCGCGGTATTTCTATTCGGTGGCCGTCGTGGCCACGTTCATCAGCTTGAGCGGCGTGGCATTGTTCCACGAGCCATACGCGGATTGGCTCAAGCGGGTGGCGCCCAGAACGCGAGGACAACTGGAATACCTTTTCATTATCAACGCCGGCGTTTATCTGCTGCTGCAATTCCTCTGCGAGAGACTGCCTTTGGCGCAAATGCGCGCCGTAGCCAAGACGTTTCGCTTCGTCATACCCGGCCATGTGCTGACCTCGCTGCTCCTGCTGGGACTGGCCGCCTCCGATCTATGGGAAAAATCCCCCTCGAGCGCCGCGCTGCGCCACGAGGCACGTTTCTTCGAAATCGTATTACCGCTGGCCGCCTCCCTTTTTGTGTTCGGAAGTGTGCCCAAGCAGTTGAAGAATTACCTCGCAACCGGCCTGCTGTTTCTGGCCATTGGCATCGTGCGCCTCGAAGAGGACCTCTTCAAACAGCGCGCCACTTGGCCGCTTGGCCTGCTCGTAGCCGGCCTCCTGCTGATGCTTGCCGCTGCAAATTACTCCCCCTTGCGTATGGCCGTCAGCCGAGCGATCCGTCGGCGTCCGTGAAGACTGAGATCGACGAGTAAATTCCGGGGCCCGGGGCTCTACGCTCGAGCGTGCCGCTCGCGCGGCGGTCAGGATGGCCGCTGCCCCAGCCGCCGGGGCGGCCGCGTTACTCCAACGCGAACTCTGTGCACTCGGTGTTCGAGTCTTCTGTCTTAAGCTTCAGTTCTTCTCGGCTGGCCGCGATTCTCGGTCACCAACAAACGTGACGTAGGTCACTGCCAGTCATACTCACTCATGCAAATGTTTGAGAACCAAACTCGGCCTGTCGAAGCGTGCACGGCGCAAGGGCGGCGGTGCAATCCAGGGCCAGGGATCTCGCTATACCGTTCCAGGAAAGAAAACGCAACCGCGCTGATCTCGCGCTTATCTTTCAGCGCTGGCGCAGAGAGCAGCAGGCCATGAGACTTCAGGTTGAGGTGGAACGCGAACAAGGGGCCGAGTTTCGGAGTTGTGACACTTTTGAAACTGTCACACGGCCTGTAGCGCGTCGCTAGCGTTTCTGGCAATTTCGGGTGCAAGACGTTGAAACGGTGTCGAGAAGGTTTCGAGTTCGAATTCGCAAGCAATCGCTGCGAAGGCCAGTGATTGAGTGACGACGAGAAAGGCCAGGCGGGAATCATGGCCATCAACGTCGGCTTAGACATCGGCACAGCAAGTCTCAAGCTCGCGGCTGTCGGGCAAGCGGCGGACGCTGAACCTCTGCGCGCACTGTCCTGCAACTCGGGCAGTTTTTTCGCGTGCCGCTTCCCTGAAAACAGCTCGCTTGCAAGCTGCCCATTGGTTCTTTCCCAGTATCGCAGGACTCATGCCAGCCCAGTGCTACCCACATACAAGCTGCTGCGCGAACTTTTCGACCGCTTGCCCGCCCGAAGCGTAGAAGGCGTCCGCATCACTGGCTCGGGGGGGCGGTTGATCGCCGAACTGCTCGATGCCCCGTTCGAAAACGAGTTTCGTGCTGTGGCGACAGGTATCCGGGCGCTGCATCCCGACGTGCGGACGGTTTTTGAAATGGGGGGTGAGTCTTCCAAGTATTTGCAGCTCGATCCTTCGACAAGCTTCGGCCCAACGGGCATCGTGGATTATCGGACCAGCGCCGAATGCGCGGCGGGCACCGGGTCCTTCATCGATCAGCAAGCCGCTCGGCTGCTCTACGCGGTTGAAGACGTTGGCCCGGCGGCATGCCGCGCCAATTGCGCCGCACGGATTGCGGGCCGGTGCTCGGTTTTCGCCAAGACCGATATGATTCACGCCCAGCAGCGGGGCTCGACCACCAATCAGATTCTCCGCGGACTTTGCGAGGCGGTGGCGAGGAATTTCAAATCGAGCATCGTCAGAGGCAGCGCTGTTTCGCCTCCCGTCGCTTTCATCGGCGGCGTGGCAGCGAACACCGGCGTGGCCGAAGCGATCCGGCAGGCTTTCAAATTGGATACCGCAGATTTCTTGATTCCGGAACTTCACGCTTGGATGGGCGCCATTGGCTCGGCCATCCTGGAAACGAGGGATGTCCGAAAGCGGCCTCTCCAGCCGATTGATCTGCTCCAGCAGCAGGCGAGCAAGGCGAACTTCGAGTCGAGCAAACCGCTTTCTCTGAGCAATGTCGTTCTCTTGCGCGATCGCGTTCAACCGATTGCCGGTTTGAAACCCGGGGAGAAAATCGAAGCCTACCTGGGCATCGATGTCGGATCGGTCAGCACGAATCTTGTTGTGCTCGATGGAAATGGGAACCTTCTGAAAGAGATTTATGTCCCCACGCAGGGACGTCCCATCGAGGTGGTGCAAACCGGCCTGCGGGAAATTGAGTCCGAGCTGGGCGGCTCCCTCGACATTCGCGGGGTAGGAACTACCGGCTCAGGGCGGGAACTCACCGGCGAGTTTGTCGGTGCGGACACCGTCAACGACGAAATTACCGCACACAAGACCGGCGCGATGTACGTCTGCGAGCAGATGGGCATGGAGCCCGTCGACACGATCTTTGAAATCGGCGGGCAGGATTCGAAGTTCATCCGCCTCGATCAAGGTGTCGTGGTGGACTTCGCCATGAATGAGGCTTGCGCGGCAGGCACGGGATCGTTTCTGGAAGAACAGGCCGCGAAGCTGGGGATTTCCATTCAAGACGAGTTTGCCCGATTGGCGCTGGCCTCCAGGCAACCGGCGCGGCTGGGCGAGCGCTGCACCGTTTTCATGGAGCGGGACGTGACCGCGCTCCTGGCCAAGGGCGCCGCGGTCGGTGATCTGGCCGCGGGGCTGGCCACCTCCGTAGCCCTGAATTATTTGAACCGCGTTGTGCGGGGCCGGAAGATCGGCAAGGTGATTTTCTTTCAGGGTGGCACGGCTTACAACGACGCCGTGGCCGCCGCCTTTTCCCAAATACTCGGCAAGACTATTATCGTCCCGCCGCACAACGGCGTGATGGGAGCCATCGGCATGGCCCTGCTGGCGCGGGAGCGCATGAAAGGCGCCGTGCGCACCAGCCGGTTCCGAGGCTATGACCTGCGCCGGGTCCATTACACCTCGCGCGACTTCATCTGCCGCGCATGCTCGAATCACTGCGAGATGAAAGAGTTCGTCATTGACGGCGAGCGAAGCTACTGGGGCGACCAATGTTCTGACAAATTTCGCAAGCGGTCGCGGTCCGACCGCCAGCCGGTGATTCCAGATCTGATGGAGTTTCACGACAAGCTGCTGCTCGAATCGGTTCGTCCGGCTCGCGATGGCCGTCCCAAGATCGGCATCCCGCGCGCCATGTTTTTCTATGACCGGTTTCCTTTCTGGTCCGCCTATCTCCAGGAACTGGGATTCGATATTGTGATCTCGTCGGAAACGACGCGCTCCATCGCCACGACCGGAGAGGAGTTGGCGATGGCGCAGCCCTGCTTTCCGGTACAGGTTGCTCACGGGCACGTTTGGGACTTGCTTCAAAAAGGGGCGGAGCACATTCTCCTTCCCAACGTCGTGAATGCGGAAGCGCCCCCCAGCGTTTTGCCCTCACACCTCTGCCCGTGGAACCAAACGCTTCCCTTTGTGGTGCGCGCAGTTCCCCAACTCGCCAGCCCGAATGGCCGGTATCTGATACCCACGATTCACTTCCGATTGGGTCGCCAGGGCGTGCTGGAGGAGCTCCGGGAGTTTGCGCCTACGCTGAAAGTCTCACACCGGGAAAGCGACCGCGCTGCTCTTGCAGGCTATTCGGCACAGGAGCGCTTTAACCAGGCCTTGCTTCAGGCCGGCGCGGAGGTGCTCCGCCGACTTGACCACACGGGCGAGCCGGCGGCGGTGTTGGTGGGTCGTCCTTACAATCTCTATGACCGTAGCGTGAACTGTGACCTGCCCAGAAAGCTGCGTGCGCTCTACGGCGTGAATGTCCTCCCCATGGACTTCCTGCCGCTGGACGCCGAGGACATTAGCGGCGTGAATCCCAACATGTTTTGGAATTCGGGGCGCCGGATTCTGGCGGCCGCCCAATTTGCCAGCCGCTTCCCAAACCTGCATCTGATTTACATTTCGAATTTCAAGTGCGGGCCCGATTCCTACATCAAGTCCTTCTTCGGCGACGCGGCCCGCCGCCCGTCGCTTGTGCTCCAGTTCGACGGCCACTCGAACGACGCGGGCTATCTCACGCGCGCCGAGGCCTATCTCGACAGCAAGGGGTTATTGCGATGTTTACCTTCAAGCACACTCACACGCGGCCGAAGCTAAAGGCGGGCGATCCGCTGGCCGGCAAAAAACTCTATATCCCGGTGATGGCCGAGGGCATGTCCGAGGTCGTCGCAGCCATCTTCCGCTGGATGGGCGTCGAGACCTGCGTGACCCCGCCCTCCGATAAACGCACCCTGGAATTGGGCGGTAAATTTACCAGCGGCGATGAGTGCTACCCGGCCAAAATCGTCCTCGGCGATTTCTTGCGCGCCATCGAAGCGCCCGGATTTGATCCCAAGCGGGCGGTGTTTGTCCTGCCCACCACCGACGGGCCGTGCCGCTTCGGGCAATATGTGCCGCTTTTCAGGCGCATTTTGCGCGAAATTGGATATCACGATATTCCCATTCTTTCTCCCACCGATGAGACTGGGTACAGCGATTTCGGGAAAAGCGCTACGCGATTTGTCCGCACAGCCTGGCGCGCCGTGGTCGCTTCCGACGTTTTGCGGCGATGCCTGCTGAAGACGCGGCCTTACGAAACCGTCTCTGGCGCCGCCGACGCCGCCTTTCATGCCAGCTTGGGCGACTTGTGCGAGACGATCGAATACTCCTGCGCCGACGCGGCCTGCCAGCTCCGCAGTCTGGTCGAATGTCTGACTCGCGCCCGCGGCCACTTTCGCAGCGTGCCGGCGCGCTACGACACGTCATTTCCTCTCATCGGAGTCGTCGGCGAAATTTTCTGCCGCCTGAATGCTTTTTCCAACGAAGATTTGATACGCCGATTGGAGAAGCATGGCGCGGAAATTTCCTTGAGCCACGTGAGCGAGTGGGTGGCCTACACCAACGAACATCAAGCCCAGCGCCTGCGCTTGAATCGGCAGATGTTCTCCCTCGAACTGCTGGGCGAGAAGGTGCGTTCGCACTTTCAGCATTATGACCAACGCATGTTACTTGCGCCGTTTGCCGAGGATTTCGAGGGCTACGAGGAGCCCGAAATCCCTGAGGTGTTGAAACTCGCCGAGCCCTACCTTCCCGCACGCGGAGTGATCGGTGAAATGTTGGTGAGCGTCGGGACCGCCGCGTATTGGGCGAAGCACGGCGCCGATGGGATTATCGACATCAGTCCGTTCACGTGCATGAATGGCATTGTGAGCGAAGCAATCTATCCCAAACTCAGCCACGACTTGGGCGGCATCCCTATCCGCAGCTTTTATTTTGATGGGACGCAATCCGACCTCGATCGCGATCTGGGAATCTATCTCGAGCTGGCACGCAGCTATCGCGAGCGGAAACCGTATCCTCGCTGTTATCCCTCCTATTTCAAGCCCCAGGCGGCGGTTGGCCGCCAAGATGCCGTGCGATGCGGTACAGGCAGACGACAGTACTCTTCGGAAGGCATGAGCGACCGCGGACTTCCCAAGGACTGGCGGCTGGCGCATGACTTGTTGCGGAGAGGTGCGGTGCGATAGGGCTCAGGTTATAGTCGGTCTTGAGTCGAATCACTCCGTGCTCGCGCCGAGCGAGACGAGGCGCTCTCTAGCAGAGAGCCACAGTCAGGGTCTAATCTCCACCCCGTCACCCGCCCGAGCTATTCCCACCCCAAGAAATTCCGGGCGGCAGTGCAATTCAGGGCTTGCGATGTCGCTATACCGTAGTGGGAGAGACAGAAAACCGCGCGCCGATATCCCGACTGGTTATTGGCTGGGCAGGCGCGCGGATGACCTGTACGTCAAGGTCTGGGAGGAATTTATGCGAGCAACCAAGCTTTTGGTGGTCACGGCCGCAGCACTTCTTATGGTCTCTTGCGGGCCGGCGCTGACTTTGAGCCCATTGTTTGAGGACTCCGAGCTGATTCTTGACCCCGCTCTGCTAGGAAGTTGGGGTGATGGCCAAACCTCCATGATGTTTGAACGCGGCGAAGGGAAAACCTATAAGCTCACCTATCGCGATGGAACCAAGGTGAGCGTTCTTGTGGCTAAGCTGGGGCGCCTGGACGGCCAGATGTTTCTGGACATCTATCCGGTTGACAACGAGGGCGACCAATCCGAAAAAGAAGCTTACGCCCCGCGGATACCGATGCACACCGTGCTGAGAGTGGAAGTCGACGACGACCAATTGGTTCTGGACAGTCTCGATGAGGACTGGGTCCAAAAGCAAGCGGATGAGGGCGGCATCGAGCTCGACGCCGAACACGTTCTGAAAGCCGGCGACGACCTCTTCATTACTTTATCGACAGCCAAGCTGCAAGATTTTGTTCGCAACCATGCCTACGACGATGAAGCTTTCCCGCCCTCGGACCCGCTGCCCCGCCTTGGGGGAATATCATGACAGGCTAGGCTGAGCGCAGCGACGGATTCTTCGCTTCGCTGCTCCCGCTCTGCGGGATCAGAACGACATATCATCCTGAGTCCGTCAGTACACGAGCCTCGAGACCGACGGACAAAGGATCTGGCTCTTTCCTTACACCCTGCGTTGAGCCGCGAAATCGTGCCCCGCAATTTTAACCGTCGCTTAACAATGTGAACTCGGCCTTTGGTATATATTACGCTGCGGCAAAAAGGGAGACGCTGATGTGCGTCGGCAAACTGAGGATGTCGTTATGCCTTGCAATCGCCTTAATGACTCATGGCGTTTTGGCTTCGGCCTTAGGCAAGCAACGGCGCACGGTTTCGAGCGATGGGCTGCAAGCGCCAGCCGGCGAGCGCCCTACGGTGATCAATCCTGCCGGAGAGACAGTTCTCCCCAACGGACGCCTGATCACGCCGCGCGGCAGGCAAATCACCGTAGCGCCGCATCCCTTTGGCCTCGCCCTCAGCAGGGACGGCAAAGCCCTGGTCACCGTCAACAGCGGGACAAATCCGTTTTCCATTTCACTGATCAGCGGCTTCGATGGCACGTCTCCAAACGTCCAGCAGATTCCGCCTGGCTTCAAATTGCCCGACGCCGACCCGGAAAGTGTGTACATGGGCGTGGCCATTGCGCCCGACGGCAAAACGCTCTACGTGGCGGAGGGCAACAACGGTAGGGTCGGGATATTTGATATGGCCGGTCATCATCGCGTGGGTGCGATCAGCTTGGACGGTCACTTTGGAGGAACGAATTACGCCAACAGCCTGACCGGCGACATGCAGCTTTCACCCGAGGGCAGGTACCTATACGTGCTGGACGTGGCGCATTTCCATCTGGTGATTTTGGACGTGGATGCACGACAAATCGTATCGCGCATTTCCGTAGGGCGGCTGCCGTTCGCCTTGAGTCTCTCTCCCGACGGGCGGCGCGTCTACGTTTCAAACGTTGGCACATTTTCGTACTCACTTGTTCCCGGTTATGATGCCGACAGTCCGAGGCACACCGGCCTTGATTTTCCGCCTTACGGATATCCTTCCGCGGCAGCCGAACAGGGCGTTCAGGTCGACTCGCGGCGAATACCCGGGCTCGGCGACCCAAACCTTTCCGAATCCAATTCCATTTGGACGATTGACGTATCGAATCCTTCGGCTCCGCGCGTGACGGCAAAGATTAGGACCGGATTGCCAGTGGGGAGTGGTTCGGTGAGCGGGAGCAGCCCTGGCGGCGTGGTGGGCGGGCGCGGCAGAGTCTATGTATCGAATAGCGCACAGGACAGTATTACTGAGATAGATGCGCGTTCGGGGCGGGTCAAGAAGACCCTCGGGCTCGAGCCGGCCGCGGCCGTGAAAGGCCTGCGCGGCGTTCTCCCCTTCGGGCTGGCGTTGAGTCCGGATGAAAAGCGCCTCTATGTGGCCTGTGCCGGCATCAACGCCGTGGCAGTGATCAACGTGCCCAAATTGAAAGTGTTGGGTTACATCCCGGCCGCGTGGTTTCCTGCCCGCGTTCTGGTGAGCCAGGACGGGAAAACATTCTTCGTTGTCAATGCCAAGGGTTTTGGCGCGGGAGCGAATGGCGGTCCCGATTTCCATCCCGGCCCCGAAGGGACCTACATCGGTGACATCACCAAGGGAACTGTATCAATCATTCCGGCTCCTGACGCGGCCACTCTCAAGAATGATACGGAACAAGTCTTAAAGAACAATGGTTTCCTTCCCGCGGGTGGCGATCCTAGCCGGGCAGCATCATCTCTGCGCATTTTCGCGACGAGCCCCGCACCGTCCGCTACAGGGCAGGGCGGGGACGCGAGTTCGAAAATCCATCACGTGGTTTTTGTCGTCAAAGAGAACCGGACGTTCGATCAAGTGTTCGGCGACATTAGTGAGGCACGCGGTGCGCGCGTGAACGCGGAGCCATCACTCGCCGAATACGGAGAAGACGCCACCGTTCGCCTGGAAGACGTACCCGAGGGAGCACAAACAAGGATTCCTGCGGCAGTTCCTCACGTGAACGTCACGCCCAATCATCACGCCCTGGCTCGGCAGTTTACCTTTAGCGACAACTTCTACGCCGACTCCGACGTTTCGGTGGATGGGCATCATTGGCTGGTGGGCAACTATCCCAATGAAGTCGTTGAACTCGGCTGGCCAGCGGGCTACGGAGGCAAGCTGGATTTCAAGCCTGACGCTGGCGCTCCCGGCCGGCTCGAGATCGGTGGTTCCAGCCCGTGGCCCGAGTCTTATCTGGAAGCAGGCTCGCTCTGGGAACACCTGGCGCGCCACGGCATTTCGTTTCGCAACTATGGCGAGGGATTTGAATTGCCCGGGCAAGACGAAGGCACGGGAGAATTGCCAACCGGAATCCGTGAGGTAGTGAATGTGCCGATGCCGAAGGTTCTGTTCGAAAACACTTCGCGAATCTACCCAACCTTCAACACCAACATTTCCGACCAGTACCGCTTGCGCCAATTTCAACAGGAATTCCAGACCCGCTATGCATCGGGCAAGGAACCGCTGCCGCAATTCATTTACATTTGGCTGCCTAACGACCACACGGCTGATCGGCGGCCCGCGGACGGTTTCCCTTACCGCGCCTCTTACGTCGCCGATAACGACTTGGCCCTGGGAAAGCTGGTCGAGATGTTTTCCCACAGCCCCTTCTGGCAGGACATGGCCATTCTTGTGACGGAAGATGACGCGCAGGGCGGCGTCGATCACGTCGACGCGCACCGCACACTCTTGATGGTGATCAGCCCTTACGCGCGCCAAGGCGTATCGCACGTTCACGCCAGCTTCACCAGTATTCTGAAGACTGTTGATTTGATTTTCGGCTTGCCGCCGCTCAACCAATACGATGCCGCCGCCAGCGACCTCTCCGATTGCTTTACGGACCAGCCCGATTTCACGCCTTATCAAGCTCTCCCACCCGACACCAGGATTTTTGATCCCCGGGCGGTCAGAGAGCCCGGCGAGGACCTACAGACCGGGGGTGTGCACCCATCAGAACCCATGGACGACCCAGCCACAATTCGCAAAGAACACCGGCAGAGGTTGCAGGGAGAGGAGCAACCGCAAAAAAGCAAGAGCGATCGACCAGGGACTAGCGATGAATGAAGAGAACGATGAATGATGAATCTTTCTTCTTCACGGTCGCTCGGAACGCTATTTGTGTCCGTACGGCCTCTGTGTCCTCCCAGGTCAGATAGGACTCGACACAGAGTTCACTGAGATTCTCCGTGTTCTCTGGGTTGAATCTTCAGAGGCATGGAGGACACAGAGAGTCTCGTTTTGGTTGGGGCCGCCGGCCTGCTGTAGGGCCGAACGGTGTTCGGCCAAATCGTGGCACGAACCGAGTTCTAGTTGCGGAGCGTGCAACACTGGCAGAGGGGTGAAACAGCAAGGGAATAGGGAGTGGGCGGTTGAGCAAGGAACCCCGTTCGGCCTTACTCCCGACTCCCTGCTCCCTGTCCTTCCTTCCCTCTGCCAGTTTTTTGCGCACCCATCGGGCCATCGCGAAACCATATCGCGCCGCACATCTGCGGTTCGGCGGCTACCCGACTAAGGACACAAACCTGAGAACGGGATTAACGAGGACCGGTCCGCACCAGATCACGTTCTTGGGGGTGGCTGTGGCATGGACTCACGCTCACTAGGACCACAGGTCACTCATAACGGAGCGCGGTCATAGGCTCCACGTGGGCCGCTCGTCGCGCGGGGATGGCCGCAGCAAGTAGAGACACAGCAAGCATCACCACCACACCGAGAACTATCGAACCAGGATCTCCAGGCGCGACTCCATAAAGCAGGCTGCCGACAAGGCGCGGCAACGCCAGGGCGGCGGCCAGTCCGATGCTCACTCCAATCAGAACCGGAACCAGGGACTCGCGCACGATCATGCGGACCACATGGCCACGCTCTGCTCCCAGCGCCATGCGAATTCCGATTTCCTTGGTTCGCTGCGTCACGGCATAAGTCAGCACGCCGTATAAACCAACGGAGGCGAGGCCGAGCGCAAGAATCCCAAAGAAACCCGAAAGCATAGCGATCAGGCGCTCGTGGGCCATGGCGTCGTTGAGATACTCCTCGATCGTGCGGACGCGCATGACAGGCACATTGGGGTCCATGTCGCGCAGTTCCCGGCGGATTCCCGCGATTACAGGAGCCGCACTTCCTGCAAAGCGCACCTCGAGCCAGCGCACATCGGGCCCGTTCGACCAACTTGGCTCGTCGATGATGCCTTCCCGGTCGGAGTCTCTGACGCTCCCATAGTGCGCATTTTTCACGACGCCGACTATTTGGAGAGCGTCTTGAGCGGTGTAGGTATCTTCGTAGCTGAGATGGCGACCAACTGGATTCGCATCGCCAAACATGTGGCGCGCCAGCGAGTCATCGATGATGCAAACCCGCGAGGCATTGGCGGGTGTCTCGCTGCTGCCGCCACTCGACCGGCCAATTGCCGCAATGAGGCTTCCGCCCGGCGTCACGGCGGGTTCATCCTCAGACCGAAAGTCGCGGCCGAGCAGGAGCGGGATTCCGAGTGTGGTGAAGTATCCCGAGGTGACCGGATTGGAAAGCGCGAAGAGTTGCTCGCCGGCTTTGGGCTGGTATCCCTCGGCCGAGAAGGTCATCGAGCGCATGTAGTTGCTCAGCGGGGTCATGGCGGACAGGGCGGCGCCATGGACACCTTGAACACCGCGTGCGCGCTCCAGTAACTGGTCGTAGAACGTTCGCAGCCTGTGCCCCTGATAGCCCAGGTTAGTAGGATCGATGTCAAAAACTGCAATCTTCTCGCGTTGGAAGCCCAGATCCACGTTCAGAAGATTCCGCAGCGTGCGGATAAATAGGCTCGCGCCGACCACCAGGGCTAATGACAAGGCCACTTGCACCGCTACCAGTGCTTTCGTAAGCCGCAACCGGGAGCCGCCCTGGGTGGCCGAGCCGCCGTCCTTGACGCTTTCGGCAAGCGTCATCTGGGTGGCGCGGAACGCAGGCGCGAGGCCGAAGAGTATGCCAGTAACCACGCTGATGGCCGCAGAGAATCCTAAGACCAGGAGGTCGGGGCGGAGATGCAAACTCGGATCGAGAACACTCGTTTTCGCGAGAGCCGATACGCCGAAATAGGCGAAACACAACCCGAGCGTTCCACCCGCAGCCGCCAGCACGAGACTTTCGGTCAGGAGTTGCCGGATGAGACAGCCACGCGTCGCGCCGACCGCCAGGCGCACCGCGATCTCCTTCCGCCGCTCGGTGGCGCGCGAGAGCAGCAGATTGGCCACGTTGGCGCAGGCGATCAGCAGCACGAGGCCCGTCGCTATCGCCAAGGCCTTGAGCGGATCCACCATTTCCTTGGGAAAGGAAGTGGCGCGGGCGCCCGGGGCCAACGTGATTTGGTCCTGCCCGTATTTCCCGCGCTTGTGGCCGGCCTTCACGGCGGCATCATTTACCGCCTCCACGGCCTGCGCCCACAGCACCTGCATGCCGGCCTGAGCCTGCTGCATCGACATCCCAGGCTTCAACCGTGCCATGGTGACAAGCCAGTTCATGTTGGTGGTGTTCCAGGCGCGCTCGGCCGAGGGCGTGGTTATCGGGAACATGGTCAGGGGAATAAAGGCATCAGCCTCGTCGCCGTTGAAGAGACCGCCAAAGCCCTTTTCCGCGATGCCAACGATTTCGAGCGGATAGCCGTTCACGGCAAGCTTCCGGCCGACGACCTTCAAGTCGCCCGCGAAGCGCCGCCGCCAATAACTATACGAGAGGACCACGATGGGCGATCCTCCCTGGGTCATATCGTCGGAGGGGGCGATCGCCCGGCCGGCAGCGGACCCAATGCCCAGAGTTTGGAAGTAGCTGCCGCTCACGTACTGGGCGTGGCCGACCTCCACGACCGGCGCGCCTTCGGGCCGGAGACCTGTAGCAAGGTTGCGGCTGCTGGCGAACATGCCGGAGAAAACCTGATTGTGGTCACGGTACGCGCAGTAGAAAGGGTAGGCATCGCTGTATCCGCCTTCCAGCTTCACCAGTCGGCTGGGCTCGCGCGCCGGAATCGACCAGAGCAGAAGTTGATCTACAAGGCTGAAGATTGCTGTGTTGACGCCGATGCCGAGCGCCAGGGAAGCCACCGCAATAGCTGTGAACCCCGGACTCCTCCGCATCATCCGCATTGCGTAACGCAAGTTGCCAGTGGTGCCAGACATGAAGGCCATATAGCACCCGTTCCCATCCTAGTCAATGACGGCTTTCACGTGAGGAGGATGTGTAATCTTTTGGGCAGTTGAGAGGTGAGGGTCGCCGTCGGCGCTGTGGGAATGTGGAAATCCGGCGACTTTTGCCGGATTTCCAAGCGCGGTGGAAAAGTCAGCCGTTCAGACTTTTCCAC
>Ga0208323_1000039_pt1 | contig 98208 bp, 108 predicted proteins | sample June2015DPH_10_1_2_FD_184703 | JGI IMG/M metagenome (GOLD analysis project Ga0208323, IMG submission 184703) | Peatland microbial communities from SPRUCE experiment site at the Marcell Experimental Forest, Minnesota, USA - June2015DPH_10_100... | ecosystem: Environmental > Terrestrial > Soil >... | reverse complement strand
GGCGTAGACCTCCGGGTGATTCGAGAGGTCCCGGCCCATCGTCGCTCTATCGATGCTCATGGAATCGAGCGAGCTGGTCAGCCTAGAACAGGCTACAAGAGAATGGCCGAGTGCCTGCCCCACCATACGTCGAATCACCGAGTCTGAAAGGTCGCGCTGCATCCTGGTCATCTGGAGCCTGTATGCGAGGAGAGGCAGCAGCGAATTGGAGATCTCAGCCTGCCCTTCCGCGTTCTCGATGTCGACTGGGTTGACCTTCTGGGGCATAGTCGACGAGCTGACCTTGCCGGGGCGGGCGAAGTGGATGTAGTCGAGGGTCTGGTAGAGCCAAAGGTCGCGCGAGAGCGAGACCATCAGTTGGTTGATGTTCATAACATAGTGGAGTATGTCCGAGAGCCTCTCGCCGGGGACTATCTGGGTCGAATACGGGGCAGCCTCAACTCCCATTTCGGAGACGAAGTCGCCCAGAATCCTCCTCCAATCTCTTCGCCCCATCAACGTGAAGGATGCGTAGGTTCCGACAGCTCCCGAGAACTTCGCCATGGGCTTCATCGACCTCAGGAGAGAAACACGTTCCGCGATCCTTACGGCGAAGACTGCCATCTCCTTGCCGAAGGTTGTGGGTATTGCCGGCCGGCCGTGCGTGCGAGCCAGCATCACAGTCCTTGCCTCACGTCTGGCAATCGTTGCCAGCTTGCTCGAGAGACTCGAGTATCTTGGTACCATGACCTTCTCCAGAGCGGAGCGGAGTAGGAGGGCGAAGGCCAGGCTGTTTGTGTCCTCGCTGGTGAGCCCGAGATGGACGTATGGTCCAAGCTCGCCGGCGCCGGCACTCTTGAGCGAGTCTCTGAGGAAGACCTCGATGGCCTTCACGTCGTGGCCTAGCTCCGCTTCAAGGGCCTTCACCTTCTCCATCGAAAGTGAAAGTCTGGGAACCTTTCTCTTTGGCGCGACGCCTAGCTTCACGAGGAACGAGAGGTACGCGAGCTCGACACGGACGCGCTCCTCAGCGAGCGCCCGCTCCGTCATGTACTGGGCTAGAGGCTCGGCCTCTTCCCTGTACCGACCGTCTATGGGAGAAATGGAGTCATAGTTCAATTGTCCTCGACCTCTCCTCTCCGTGCGAGACCAGGCTCACGCGAACCCCCAGAGCCGCCTCAAGGTATTCGACGAGCTTCTTTGCCTGAGTCGGCAGCTCCTTGTCGTACTTCGCACCTTGCATGGAAAGCGGAGACTCGTAAACGGGTTCGACTTCGTGCAAATGCCCGAGCGAACGTTGGAAATCACGAGTTTCGGAGCCCGTGTGGCGGTATGCAATGCACGCCCGGAACTCCTTTACCTCTGAGAGGACGTCGAGTTTGGAGATTGCGATGTTCTTCACGCCGTTGAGCCTGACTGCGTATCTCAGGGCGACGAGGTCGAGCCAGCCCACCCTCCTGGGCCTCCCTGTCGTCGCACCATACTCGTTGCCCACAGACCTGATCTTGTCAGAGGTGAGGCCCTTGATTTCTGTGGGGAAGGGTCCGCTCCCTACCCTGGTGGTGTAGCATTTCATCACGCCGAGAGGTTCTCCAGCCTCAGAGGGGGGAATGCCTAGGCCCGCGGGAACGTAACTTGCAACTGTGTGCGAACTTGTCACGAATGGGTAGGAGCCGTGGACAAGGTCCAGCAGGGTGCCCTGAGAAGCTTCGAAGAGGACTGAGCCACCCGCCTGCCCGATATCGATGATACGCGAGCTCACGTCCCCTACCAACCCGTCTACGACCAGCTTCGACTCCTCTACCCAAGCAGCGAACCTCGTCGGGTCCACCCCCAGTCGAGAGTAGAACTGGGACGGCGCCGAGAAGTCGGGTTCATCCGACAAGTCCGATACGCGCAGAGCGAGGCGCAGAGCTCTCATGGCGTATGCGGGGCCAATTCCCCGCCGCGTAGTTCCTATCGCCGAGCCTCCTCTCATCTGCTCTAGGACGACGTCGAGTTCCTTGTCGAAGGGCGAGACTAGGGAGCACCTCCCGTCGATCATCAGCTTCTCCCTGATTCTGCCGGGCATGAGAGACAGCTCCTCTCGGAGGACTACGGGGTCCAGGGCTACTCCTGCCCCAATCAGAAGCTCCTTACCCTTCAACGCCCCCGACGGGACAAGATGGAAGGTGTGCTTCTCTTCGCCAATAACGACCGTGTGGCCTGCGTTGCTCCCGCCGTTGAACCTGGCGACCGCGTCAAACTGACCTGCAAGATAGTCTACAAGCTTTCCCTTGCCTTCATCGCCCCATTGGAGGCCGACCACCGCCAGGTTACCCATGTCACGCTACCTTCTGAATGTCGTGCGGAAGGCTCTCCTTGTACCCAGCTGAGGTGATACGAAGGAACTCGGCTCTCCTCTGAAGTTCCGGGATGCTATGGGCGCCTGAGTAGCTCATTCCCGAACGGACCCCGCCGACCAACTCCTTGACCACTTCCTCGACTCTTCCCTTGTATGGAATCAAACCTTCCACTCCCTCTGGCACGCTTTCCTGTATCACCTCCTCTATTACTTCAGACTCCCTGCTGGCGCCTCCTCCGTTCTCTCTGATTCTCCTGTCGACTGTCGCGGCTAGGGAGGCCATGCCTCTGGTGAGCTTGTAGCGAACGCCTTCACGCAGGATTGTGGGGCCAGGACTCTCCTCAGTCCCGGCGAACAGACTCCCAATCATTACGGTGGAGGCACCAGCTGCGAGCGCCTTCGTCACGTCACCCGGATTACGGATCCCTCCGTCTCCGATGACGGGAACGCCATAGTCGCGGGCCACGCGAGCGGCATCCATGATGGCAGTCAGCTGTGGAACCCCTGAACCTGTGACGACACGCGTGACGCACACACTCCCAGAGCCCACGCCTACCTTCACCGCGTCAGCTCCCGCCTTGATCAGGTCGACCGCACCTTTCGAAGTGGCGACATTTCCGGCAATGACCTCAGCCCCGCCGAAATCCTTCTTGATTCTCTTCAAAGTCTCGATCGCGTATGTCGAATGGCCGTGCGCGATATCGACCACAAGGGCATCTGCCCCGACCTCAAGCAGCTTCTCTGCCCGCGCCAGGTAGTCGCCCTTTACCCCCACCGCGGCTGCAACCCTGAGGCGCCCCTTCGAGTCCTTCGTCGCTGAAGGGAACTGCCTCCGTTTCATTATGTCCTTCGAGGTTATGAGGCCGGCCAGTCTTCCCCTCCTGTCGAGCAGTGGTAGCTTCTCGATCTTGTGCTTGTGGAGGATCTTCTCCGCCTCGTCAAGGGAAACCCCTCTTGCTGCTGTGATGAGGTCCTTCCTCTCGGTCATGACATCGCTCAGCTTCCGGTCGAGGTTGTGCTCCAAGATGATGTCCCTCTTAGTGACTAGCCCCAAGACCTTCCGGTTGGCGTTTACAATGACGATTCCTCCAACTGCATGCTCTCCTATGGCGTCCCAGGCGTCTCTCACTGTTTTGTCGGGGGCGAGAGTGATTGGATCCTCGATGACGACACTCTCGGACCGTTTGACCCTCACCACCTCCAACACCTGCACTTCCAGCGGGAGAAACCTGTGTATGACGCCGATTCCTCCGAGGCGAGCCATCGCTATGGCCATTGTTGACTCCGTCACCGTATCCATGTTGGCGCTGACAATCGGGATGCTCAGAGAAATGCCGCGGGAGAACTTCGATTTCGTGTTCGCGTCTTTCCGAGACTTGACGTCAGAATACTGGGGGACCAGAAGTACGTCGTCGAAAGTGAGGCCTAACCTCGGCCCGGAGGCGGAACCCTTCACTTGACTCCGCCATGTTCATTGGCTTTATAGTGTTTTTGGAAGAGTCAGAGAAAGAGAAAGACGGAGTGGACTGAAGAAATCCGGCAGACTCGTGTTCTAAGCAACCTTGAGCAGCCAGGCAAGGGACAGGCTCTGCTGAAGAGGCGCCGGGGGTGGGATTTGAACCCACAACCCGCTTACGCGAGACAGGCTCGCCGGCAGAGGTGGTTCCAGGCTTGCGCCGACAGCAGACTGCGCCCTACCAGGTTAGGCGACCCCGGCAGTCCCAATCCTCGATTGTGGGGGTTAAAAGCGTGGATAGAGCTAGTGAGAGAAGCGGCGGACGCGGTCACATCTTTCCTCCTTACGAGGAACTGCAGTGCGATCTTGCGGATGTGGACGCGTGCAGTTCTCTCAGTACGTCTTCGAGGACACGAGTGTCCGTTCCACGCGGGGTGAGTTGATAGGTCGATATCTTCGACTTCGTCGAAGGAACGAAACTCCTTGCTTGCTCGACTATCTCCATCACCTTCCCCGCAGTTTCGAACGAGACCACTGGCCCCCTTTCCCACTCGATCACCCTCCTCAGGAGGCGCTGGCAGAAGACGGAAGTGAAGTCCTTCAAATCCTTCACAATCTCTTTTCCTGTCTTGGATTTCAACCTTATGCGCAACTCCTCAAAATCAAACTCCGCAGTGGCGCCATTCGTGCCCTCGAGAATTGCGACCCGAATGTCACCATGAGCTCGCAAGCGTCGAACTCCCCCAATGCCTTTTCCTACGTATATTATGCCTCTCGACGACTGATCACTGAACCGCGTCTTGAACCTAATCTTGACTTCGGCGAATGTCTCCTTTGATATCAGGGCCCTCCTTCTCAAGTCTCCGTCGACCCCGGTGTACTGCCCAACGTTCGCGGAGACAACATCCACCGTCTGAAGGTCGGCAAAGCGATCAAGGAAGTCCAGTGGGTAGGGCATTAGGTCCAGCATGAGGCCTTGCCTCAGCGCTCCCACGCGGTTCTCAATTTCGATGGGGCCCTGCCTAGCAACCTCAGTAGGGGATTTGTCCAGAAGGAATTTGGGGTCGTTCCAGCTGTGGTCCTCCAAGAAGTAGTAAGTAACCTTCTCAAGCCAGTGTTTGTTGTCGGCTATTTCGAGCATCTCACGGAAGATCCTGTAGTCGCTTTCGGTCTCGAACCAACGAGTTCTATAGTGGTCGATCACACCCAGCCTGTCGCTCCGTTCCTGACTGAGCCTCAACAGCTTTCTAGCCTGAGTGACGTTCGCCTCCAGAGGCTTTTCGACCAGTATAATGGGTTCATTGGGTCGCCGCACCCAATGACTAACGACTTCGAAGTGCGTCGAGTCGGGGGTGCAGACGAGGACCAAATCCGCGAGAGGAATGTGAGACCGATGGGTCTCGGCCACGTCTATTATCTTGGCCCACGATAGTCGAGATCTTATTGCATTCATCTTGCGAGCAAGGCCCTGGTCTGCCGTGTCGTATGTGCCTAGATGCGTGAAGACAATGTCCAGCCCATGACCATGCTTCAGATGTTTCAGTCTCCCTTCGTAGAGTTTCTGAACGACGTCCCCGCAGCCTTCGACCACGACCTTCCTAACCTGGCTCATTCCTCGGCACCACCTTCTCAATCTACTGGAACTGATAAGCGTGCGGCCCAACCGGCGAAAGGTCGTATTGAGATGCAGCTGAGTCTGAGAGCAGATAGGATCATGGCCCCAATCTAGCTAGAACCTTGTACGAAAGACAGACAATGCGCGCGCGGCACTTCAACTTCCTAGGGGGCTTGTTGTTTCGACGTCTGCGTGTCAGCCTTCCTGGACTTCTGGCGCGGACGGACGTTGTGGCACCAACACTCGCACTCGACCCATGTACAATAATCGTGGCGACCTACCGAAACCTGGCACATCGGACTTAATACCAATCTTTAATCCTGCTCTTGAGGAACCTTGACATATTTAACCTCCGACGAGACGAAGACGATAGCAGCCTAGTGTCTTGCAAAGCCATTGAAAAGATCTGCAACCACCTTGTTGAGGGAGCAACAGCTTTAGAAATCCTAGATCAACCGCCAACCTAGCGAAGTCATTGGTCGCGTTCGATTCGAAGGAAGCTTTCTCAGGACCCTTCCTAAATACGATCAGACACGAGTTGCCCAATAACCTTGATTGAAGTGGACCGAGGACACCTTAGGCTCGTAGCCTGGATAGTAGCCACCTTTCTTCTCATGTTCACTGTCTATTCGAATCAAGTAGTCACGCTGACGTCGGGGCTCGGTGACTTGCTTTCATCGACCCTGGGTTCTTTGCTTCCAGCGCTCCCCTTCTTTGCCCTCCTCCTCGTCCTTACTGCGCTCAGGTGGAAGGACTTCCACGCGGTTTTGCTTACTGAACAAGGCATCACATCGAAGCTCGGCATCAGACTTACGGGGGTGCTGTTGATCCTCTTTCCAGCGGCTCTTTGGGCTCTGTTCTTCGGCTCGGGAGGGCCTTCGACATATCTCGCTATGGAGGTGTCTGCATCCTCCCTGGTCTTGCTCGCCTACGGTGCTTTGCTCGTCATAAATCCGACGATGTGGAAGATAATGCTCCCCTATGCATCCCTGTATGCTGTGGGGCTACTCGCGCCTCTCGTCATGTTGGAATTGTTCGGGGAACCGCTGGCGGTATTCTGCAGCTACCTCGCCGCCCAAGTTACCAATGCCCTTGGGATTCACGTAGTATGGCAAGGCGCGTCGTTCGGGTTCGTTTCGTTGACGGGAGAGCCCATAGACACCGTCGTGTCGCCTGCGTGCTCCGCAGCCTATTCCATCAGCATCTACCTGGGCCTGCTGGGCTTGATGTATCTGGACATGAGAAAGAGCTTAACCACAACAGCAGAGTTTGCAGTTGCCGGAGTGGTTGTGCTGCCGTTGCTTAACTCGGCGAGAATCGCACTTACAATCCTGTTTGGTTTCCTGTACGGCTCAACGGCGTTCTGGTGGATCCACGACTGGCTTGGCTACGCCATTTTCCTCGTCTTCTACATCGTGGTCTTGGTGACATACTCTAGAACGGACAAGCCTCGGATTACCCATGACGTGGTATCGCCTTCGGCACAAGGCTCTTCGTCTCCGTTGACCCAGCCTCCCCCTCCATGAGAGAACATTGGCTCTAGGGAGGCGACGCTGGCAAGGGGTTCAATCGACTATGCAGTCTTCGCTTTAGCGTGGCTCTTCCACATCTTCGGGTAGGTCCCTTGCTTCATGATGACACGGTCGGTTGAACAGGCGAGGCCCTTCTTCAGAGAGGTCATCTCTTCCGTGGAAAGCATCGCGTTCCCTATCGCAACGAGCTCCCCCTTTGCCGACACCAGCACTAGGATGTCGCCCTTCGATATCCCTGCTGACACGGAAAGCACACCTGGAACCCCCAGGCGCGCGCCGTGACAGATAGCGTCCACTGCGGAGTCACGTATAACGATCTTCTTCGTAGCACCCAGCGAATCTTCAATCGGTTTAATCAGCTCTCTGAGGGCCGACTCATCGCCGCTCCGCAGTCTGAAGACAGCGTCGCTCAGCTGGTGCATGGTCACAAAGCCATCCGATTCCTTGAGGGGCCCTACGAGAGTCCTGCGGAGCTCGACCATGGTCGCGCCGACCCCTAGCACCTCTCCGATGTCGTAGGCCAACTTGCGGATGTATGTCCCAGACTCGCAGAGGCACCTGAACAGATGGAGATTGCCTTTGGTCTCCTCGATGTCGAGCTCGTAGATCGTCCTGCTCCTCACTTGGCGGCTGACAGACGACCTCTGCGGTGGTCTCTGGAATATCTCTCCGGTGAACTCCGCGACGACCGCCTTCAGCTGCTTGGTCGGAACCGAGGAGTGCACCCTCATCACTCCCTTGTACTCCTTGGGGAAGAGTAGGAGGAGACTCAGCGCCTTGGTGCCCTGGCCGAGACCTATCGGGAGGAGGCCGGACACGGGAGGGTCCAAGGTGCCGCTGTGGCCCGCCCGGTCGACGCCCAGCATCTTCCTCACCCACGCCACTACCTCATGACTTGTCGGACCCCGTGGCTTGTCGAGCGCAATCAGGCCGTAGTCCAGCATCACTTCCAACGGCCGAGCTCGAGGGTCCCACCCGTGCTCTGGGTCTGCGGGCTCTTCGTCTACGACCACCATCTTCTGGGACTGCAATCTAATCGGTCCTGTTCTTGACGTAGTGCAGGACAATCTCGGCGACCCTCGATTCGTCGATGGAGTCGGTGTCGACGACCAGGTCGAAGGGCTTCAGGTCCTTCCCGAAATCGATTCCATAGATCTTCTTGTAGAGCCTGTAGTTCTCTCTGTCGCGGACTGAGACGACCTTGAGGCAGTGCGTCACCGTCGTCCCGTCGCGCCTGGCCATCCTCCTCGCCCGGCTCCTGGCGCTTCCCGACAGCCAGACCTTCAGTCCCTTCTCCGCGAGCCATGGGAGAGGATAGCTGGTTATCACGACGCCGCCCCTCTCTGCCCTCTGCAGCAGCCTGGAGTCGACCTCCTCGTCGAACCCTGACGACTTCTTCCTCTCCTTGAGGAAGCCCATTGCATCCTTGGTGTCCCACCAGTCGCCGCCGCCGGACAGGTAGCCTTCCTCGGCCGCCATCTCCTTCAGCACGTCGCCTCCCCCCACCGTTGAGATGCCCAGCGCTTCGGAGACCGCCTTCGCCACGGTGGTCTTCCCTACCGCCGGCATCCCGGAGATTATGATCGCCTGCATCGTCGAGCGCTCACAGAGTTCCAGTGTGCAGCAGCCTGGTCAAGATGGTGGAGAACGTGAACGAGCTGAGCATGTACCACCAGAAAAGGGCCATCGTTCCGTCCCCGCCCACAAGGTAAGGGATTGGAAGCGACGAATTTGCGACCACGACGCCGAATCCGCCCATGAAGGACGCCATCAGGTAGTACACCGCCAGCAGCGGCACGAAGGTGATCGCCGTGACCTTCAGCCTGGCCGTAGAGACCCTGGCTTGTTCCTGCCTCATCGGGAGTTCCCTCTTCTTGAGCTTCTCGAGCTTGGCCTGGTCCTTTGCGAGCGTGGCCGCCCTCTTCTCTTTGTTAAAGGCCGAGACCTCGGCCCTCATCCGTCTCTCAGCGTCTAGGTTCACCACCTTTCTAGTGACCAATTGGGTCACCAGACTCAGGCCGATGGCTGTCATCGCGATTAACAAGGTCGATTCTGGGATTGTTATCGAAGGGATCTTGAAGATGACCGGCGGGATGCTGAGCCCATCTAAGACCGTGACATTGTATGAACCCGAGGCCTTCCGAGGCACGATGAAGGAACAAGGGCTCAGTTTTCCGGTCGAGTCCGTAGTGCAAGTCCCGCTCAAGGACAACGAAGCGTTGCCGAACTTCGCACTGATGCTGTAGTTAGGAACAAGGCCGGACGCAGTGATGATTATCTTCTCGCCAGGACCGCCAGAAGTGTGACTGAGAGAGACAGTAGCGCCTGCCCCGGACTGGCTTGAAGTGGTCCTGCTAGTGCTCGTGCTCTGGCTTGTACTCGCGTTCGTGATCGTGCTCGTAATCGTGGTCGTCATCGTGGTCGTGTAAGTAGTGACTGTGCTCTTGGCAAGGGCCGGCATGGTCATCGCTAGGCCGACCAGAACAACCGTAACAGTGAATGCGACCAGGAGAGACCGCCTACCCCCGAGCTGGGAACGTCTCATCTCTCTCGCTCTCTCTGCTGCGTTCATCGCGCGGCTTCCTTGATGACGGCAGCTAAGGCCTCAGCCGTAGCGTCCGCCTTTCCCTCTGCGTTCCTGACTATCAGCATCGGAGCGCCGGTCAGCGTCGATGATACGGCAAGGAACCCGCGCCCGAGCTCCATCTCCTTCTCCAACTCCTCCTTGGTTACCGGGTCCCGCGACCTAGCAGCATCTGCCGCCCTTCGCGCCCAGACCTCCTCCGGGCTGGCTTCGACCAAGATCAGGTGCGTTGGGTTCAAAGCCCTGACGACATCAAAGGGAAGCCCGGGCCAGAATCCTTCCTTGGTCCTGATGAAAAGGTGGGTGTCGACCAGGACAATCTGTTCGGCCATCTTCGAGATTCTGGCCGCTGCGACGGCCTGAAGCTTCTTCTGCCTTCCGACAGGGAGCGTTCTCATCTCGTCCCGATCCTTGACCCATTTGCGCTTCGTCGCCTCCTCGAACATCACGGTTCCGAAAGTCACGAGCTTCGCGCCTTCGATCCGGGACTTTAGCCTCTCGACGACCGTAGTCTTCCCCACGCCAGGAATTCCTACGACAACGACCCTCAACTTCAACGAACTAGCCAGCTCCTAAGAGGCCTGCTAGGGCAGGAGAGATTTCTTCCACCTGCTCCTTCAAGAGCATCTGGTAGTACTGCAAAATGATGTCGCACATCAGGAGTATGCCTATGCCCGTGCCGAAGACCCCGAAGAGGTCCGAGACACCCGCTATCAATCCGATCAAGACACCGCCTATGATCGTGAGCGTCGGGATGTACCGATTAAGGACTTGCTCTATCGAGAGACCAGTTCTCCTGAAGCCCGGGACCTGGACGTTCGCGTCCATCAGGTTCTTCGCCACCTGTTTGGGGTTCAGTCCGCCGATCTCGACCCATAGCTTGGCGAAGAGCACGGCCATCCCAATCAGGTAGGCCAGGTAGACGACCGAATGGATGGGGTCTCCAACCGTCTGGCTGACTCCCTGCGGGGCGGTCATGTAGTAGACGATACCTCCCGTAGGGTATGATGAATTTGCGACCTTCCACTGCCCGATGTATGGAAGCCACCAATTGCTGCTGCTTCCCGCATAGTTGTAGAGCATCCTTGTGAAGAAGGTCACATTGGCTCCCAGCGCTGAGACCAGGATGACCGGAATGTTCGAGACGTAGAGTAGCTTGATGGGGTAAACGCCTTGGAAGCCCCTGTATTTTATGGACGTGATCGGCAGCTCGACCCTGATGCCTTCGATGTAGACGATGACGAGCAGCATCACTACGGTCAGCATGAACGTCAGCAGACTGGGATACTTGAAGCTCCGGACCAATATGCTTGGCAAAGTATTCGTGAAGAACGCGCTGATCGTAGCTGGGATGAAACCGAAGAATTCCGCAGGATTCCCGAACTCCACTGGGGAGAATGTGTACCAGAACATGGTCTGACAGACTCCCGCGAGGATGAAGAGGCTGACGCCGCTCCCGAGACCCCATCCCTTCTGAATCATTTCGTCGAGTAGAAGGACCATAACGCTCCCTATGAAGAGCTGCGCGAAGATTATCACTTCACCACCCGTGCCATGAAAGCAGTTGGTCGTGACAGTCGACGTGCAGAAGCTACCAAGGGCTCCGCCCAAGATATAGGCCGCGGACTCGCCCACTATCACGATCATCGTGAGGAGCTTGGTCGCTATCCCGAAGATGGCCCTGTCGTCTGGGTCGCTCATCTTTAGCTTGATTATGTCACTTCCGACCAGGAGCTGCAGTATCAGGCCGGACGTCACGATAGGTCCGATGCCGAGCTCCATGAGCGTCCCTTGGGCCGACGCGAAGACGACCCTCAGGAAGGCCAACTGGTCCGTCTGACTCCCCGACCCTCCGAACCCGTAGAGCGGGGTTATTGCCATTACGAGGTAAGCAACGAGAGCGAGGCCCGTCCAGATGAACCGCTCGTTCAGGGTCGGTTTCCTCTCTGGCTTCGGTATCTCAGGAAGAACCGTCCCCACGCTCTTCATGAAATCACGCATCGAAGCCAATGGAAGAGGCCTTACTCCTTGACTGCTATCTTTCCGCCCGCTGCCTCTATTTTAGCCTGAGCCCGTTTCGTGAAGAAGCCCACTCTGACCTCGTACGGCTCCCTGACAGTGCCCGATCCGAGCAGCTTCTGGATTCCCATCGACGTCAGGTCGACTGACTTTCCCTTCGCCAAGGTGTCTAGGTCACCCACGTTTGCCCAGGTCGTCGGTTTCGCGTAACCTGGTGGTCTGAAGGGGTCCCTCCCGAAATGGTCGGGGTCGTACTTGACCGTCCAGCTCCATTTGTGCTTGTGGAGGCCGGCGTTGCCGTGTCCGCCCCTCGAACCGGAGTGTCGGTGTTGGCCTATCTGCCCGTAGCCATGGGTCCTGCTCCCCCTGTATTTCCTGCTCTTTCTGGAACGGGTCGGCAACCTAGAGCATCCTCCTCACGAGCTCGCTGAGCCCGGGATTGCTCCCGAGCAGCCCTTTCTCTGAGGACTGCCTGCGCATCGATCGTTTGAAGCCGCCCCTCGGTGGGGCCAGCCTGAAGAAGGGCCTAAGGCCCTCGACGGCCGACAGGCGCGTCTCCCCCTTGACCATCTTCGCAGCCAGGTCTTCGTGATCCCTGTAGCCCATCCTCTTCAGCGAAGCGGAGTCCAGCGCCTTCGTGGCGCTGAGCATCCCGCGCTTTTTCAGGAGGGTGGCCAGCAGGTCGGCGTCGATCGGCGCCCATGCGACGCGGTCTTTGCAGAGCTTCAGAGTGCCCAGCGTCGAGGGATCTCCCGACACCACGGAGGCAGAGAACCTCCTCACGACCTTGAGTTCCTCGAGCGCCTTCCGGACCGGTCCCGACGAGTTTATCGCCCCGTGCAGGTTGAGAACTAATAGCAAACCCAATCTTGATCACTTCATATGTTTAGCCCGAACGACATCCTGAAGGCGTCGTAGGCAGCGTTGGCCAATGAGGACGTTGTATTCGTTGAGCCGAACGTTCTGATCCAGGCGTCCTTGACACCCGCCAACTGGAGGAGGTTCTTGAGGGCGGGCCCCGCGACCAATCCGAGCGCTCTCGGACCCGGTATCACTTCGATCGTCACGCTCCCAGCCTTGCCCCTGATCCTGTACGGGACAGAGTGGGGCCTGCCGCACCTGCACTCCCAGCTGCCGCATCCGAGCTTCACCGGGATGATGTTGAGAAGCGCGGCGTTCGTGGCCTTTTCGATCGCCTCCCTTGTCTGCATCGCCTTGCCCTTGCCGACGCCGAACCAGCCTGCCCCGTTGCCGACGGCGACAACTGCGGAGAACCTGGTCAACTCTCCCGCGTCTGTCTGCTTCTGCACAACACTGACCCCGACGACCTCGTTCCGAAGGTCGGGAAGCAATTTCCTGACGATCTCTGACTCGCGGATCCTCTGGCCCCCCTTGAATATCTCATCGAGGGAGACGATCTTGCCTTCGTTTACGAGCTTCCCGAGCTTGGTCCTGGGGACCCAGACTTCCTCCTCCTCCTCTCGGCGGTCGCGCCTCCCGTAGGAAGACATCACTTCTTCGCTCCCGTTATGGCAGCCTTCACCTTCTCGAACTGAGCGGGATACTCTTCGGGTTTGAAGCCCCCTTTCAGGAGCCTTGCGAAGCCCTTCTCGTAAGCCTCCTTGGATTCAGAGGAAAGCTTCGAAGCGTAATCTGCTATTGTCTTGCCTGTGAGCCTCTCTTCAGACGGGAAGGCCTCCTCTCCGACCGGCACTTCCACCCCTGCCTCTACCACACCCTTGACGAGCGCCCCGACACGACCTCCCCTGACGAAGGGAGCAAGGCCGTTGTACAGGACCGCCTCCTTGACGCCATTGGCGAGAGCCTTCTTGCCAGCCAGCATCCCGAGGAGATAGCACGCAGGAGTCGACTTCAGCGAACCGTGCCACCCCAGCTTCAGCAGCTCCCGAGAATGAGCGGAGGCGACAACCGAATCTCCTCCCACTTTTGGAACTACGAACTGCGAAGTGACGTTCTTGTTAGATACGCGGACGACCAGCAGCACCCGGTGCGAGGTAATCGCGCGTTTTCTGGACCTGTAATCGGTAACCCCTTCTCTCCTTCTGCGCAAGAGGGGGACGTAGACCGACATCACTTCTTGGCCTCCTTTATCAGGTCCAGTAAGTGTTTGACCCCACGGACCTGACCGCCTTTCACCTGCTTGTAGAGGGCCTTGTAGGATTCGTTGCTGATCTGTTTCCTGTCCTTGGCAACCTTGAGCCTCCATCGCAGAGCACGAACCTTGGTCATCCACATCTCCTTTCTGGGATTCCGCGCGTGCGAGCTGCCCTTGGTCGAACCGGCTCCCCTGCCTCGCTTCAGCCTGTCCGACCTCTCCCGGAACCTGCCGCGGGAGACACCCTTCTCCGGAGCCACCCTGATCGCACCGAATCCGATCAGGCCTCTGATGGTGCTTCTGGTGATGGCGTCCTGAATCAAGTCCGAATACTCCTCGTCGAAGATCACCCTGTCCTCGCCCACGCCGAGGACCGACGCGGCCAGCCTCCTCCTACTCCTTAGGTTCAATCACCCTCAATCCCGTCGGGTTTAGGACCCTTATGCCCAGCTCGGTCGCCCTGCTGAGAATCTGTTCTCTCTTCTTGGCTCCCACCGTACCTCCGATTCTGGCCACGTCCCTGCCGGGTACGAGGCCGTCCAGGTCAGCAGGCCTGTACACGAGAACCTCGAAGTGGCCGCTCGGGTGTAGCCCCCTGGATTCGACCGGCCCCCTGTAACCGACCCTGACTAGGGCGGGCCAGCCCTTGTCTTGGCGCCTCACCTTGTTGTCGACGCCCTTGGGCTTTCTCCACTCGGGGTGGATCCTCACATATCTCCAGCTCTCCTGTCTTACGAATTTTGGCCTGTGCTTCGCCAGCTCGTTCCGCTTCGCTACGAGCGCCTTCAGTCTGTTCTCTTCCGAAACCTTCGCCTTCGGCAAAGTTAGAAGCCCTCCCCCTTCTGGTAGATATAGACGCCGTCCAAGAAGATTCTCTGGTCCTTCCGTTTTATCTTCGTAGCGAGCTCCACGTTGGCTGCGGTCTGGCCGACGTCCTCGACAGAGACGCCCTTGACTATGACGTCATCGCCCTCGATCGCGACCTTGCATGTCCCGACTATCTTAGCAATCCTCGGCGACCTCTCTCCCACGAAATTTTCGACGTGAATCTCGTCCCCCTTCGTCTTCACAGAGATCGGGAAGTGGGCGTAGACGACCTTGAGCCTGTATGTGTAACCCTTCGAAACACCGGTAATCATGTTGTTCACGAGGCTAACGACCGTGTTCACTATCACGTTGTCCTTTTTCTTCTTAGAAAAGGGAGAGACGCTGACCTTGGTCCCTTCGACCGAGAGGTTCACGCTGACCTTGTCGAAGTGCTTCTTCGCTTCGCCCAACTTGCCCTTCACGGAGAGAGTCCTGCCTGCCAGGATTGCGGTCACGCCAGGGGGCAGCTCCACGACCTGCTGCTGCACCTGCTCAGTAGACAAAGCCGATCAATCTCCCGCCGATCTTCTTCTCCTGCGCCTCCGCGTGGGCCATGACGCCCTGGGGCGTGGAAACGATCAGAGTCCCAACGCCTACCGCCGGAAGATACCTGTGCTCCCAGTCGACTAGCTTCGAAGACTTGACCGAAAATCTCGGCGATATGACGCAGCATTTGTTGATTCTTCCCAGTAGCTGGACCCTGAGTTTCCCGCCGACACCATCGTCGATGTGCTCGAACTCGCCTATGTACCGCTTCTTCTGGAGGACCTTCAAGACCTCGCTCGCCAGACTCGAGGCTGGGATGATGATGCATTCCTTCTTGTTCCTCATCTCGGCGTTCTGCAGGCTCGCGAAAAGGTTCGAGAGGACATTGGTGGCTGCCATTCAAATCACCTAGTCGTACTTCCTGAAGCCCAGCTTCTCGGCTACTTCGCGGAAGCACTGTCTACAGAGCACTAGGCCATAGGACCTGATTACCGCCCCGTACTGCCCGCACCTTCTACAGTAGTGAGTGGACTTACCGTACTTCCGCTGTTTAGTGTGCCTCTCTTTCAAACTATCACCACTCCAAACTTCTCCTTGAAGTACTGCATCGATTCTTCCTTTGACACACGGTGGGCCTTGCCGATCCGTGCGGTTCGCCTGGACCTCCTAGCGACACTGTAGCCGGGCCTCTCGAGCAAGACAGACACGTTCATTCCGAGGATGCCGATAGCGGGGTCGTACTTAATCCCGGGGATTTCGATGTGCTCCTTGATCCCGAAGGAGACAGATCCCCTCGGGTCGAATGAGGACGCTGCCAGCTTCTTCTCTCTGGCCGCGAGGAGCTTCTCGATCAGGCCTGTGACGCCATCTCCCCTAACCGTGACGGAGACGCCTATCGGCTCTCCTTTGTGGACACCAAAGTCCCTGATCGACGTCTTGGCGCGCCTCTGGCTCGGCTTCTGACCCGTCACCTGTTCGAGGACCTGCTTGCCCCTCTCGATGGCCTCCCCTGACTTTCCGAGGCCTATGTTGATCACGACCTTCCCGACCTTGATGACTCTCATCGGGTTTTCGTGCACGGCAGTCTGGCTCATCGGGCAGCAGCTCCTGTCGTTATCATCGGTCTGTCCGTCCCCACAGGAAAGACCAAGCGAGACGGGATTTCTGCGTCGCCTTCCGGCAACGATATTCTGACCATTCGTTCTCTCGAGATTGTCCCCTCCTTGACCTCTGCTATCTTCCCCATCTGACCCGCTCTGACTCCGGAAAGGATTAACCCGACCGACCCCTTGGCCAGCTTGACCTGACCTAGGACCTTCTGAGACGGAACCTCGAGGAGGATGGCGTCGCCTGGGCTGAGGGCCAGCGAATCGGAGAGTACTGACCTACCGTCGTGTAACCCATACTGAATGTGCCCGCCCCTGACCTTCGTCCTTGTGCTCACTCTGCAGAGCTTCTTGCTGGTCTCATCGGCTCCCAGTTTCGCAAGCACGAGTCCCTTTGGCGATGGAACCAGCCTAAAGTTGAGCCCTTCAATCGGGACACTGACGATGTTGAACAGCCCAACTGGGAAGCTGGGCGTGTGTCTCTCGGTTCCGTCGATCAAGACCTTGCCGGACTTCACGATGAACTTGACCTCCTTCGAGCTGGTCGCCATTGCGGCGAGGTCTCTGATGACAACTCCGAGAGGGTAGGATGCGACGATCGGGTAAGGGCCCGGAGTCGGCTTGTAGACGAACCTGTCACCCTTCCGCGAGATGTCCCAGCTCCGAGGGGCCGCGATGCTTTTCAACCTGTTCCGTCCTCCCTTCTTCCCCAACTACGCCCCTTCCTCCAACTTGTTCTTCCTCGTCTTGTCATCGAGCAGAACAGCCGTGACTACGACGTTGGACGAATAAATGGGTACAGGGGAGGTTCCGCCTTTCTGCTTCTCCCTAGTGACTCCTTCCACGTTGAGCATCCCCAGCCCAGGCAAGACCTTGGTGACTTTCCCTTCAATTCCTTTGAACTCTCCTCGGGCAATCTTGACAGAGTCACCCTCACGAGGTCTGACGGCCTTCTTCTTGTATTTCTCCTGCAATTCCGCCGAGAGCGATGAACCGAACTTCAATGCATCCGCCTCAAATTATCATGGAAGCCAGGTTGGCTATCCTAGGCCACTTTTCTGCGGCCTCGCTCGCGACCGGCCCCTTTATGTCGGTCCCCTTCAGATCTCCCTCAGGTGTCACTATCACTGCCGCGTTGTCCTCGAACATTACTCTCTGACCGCTCAGCCTCCTGACGGGGTATTTCTGTCGGATGATGACAGCGCCGAAGACCTGCTTCCTGAGTTCCAGAGGACCTTTCTTGACAACGCAAACGATGCTGTCTCCCACCGAAGCCGCAGGATACCTGGCGAGCCTAGTCTTGGCCTTCGTCACCATCACGACCCTGAGGGTCTTCGCCCCGGTGTTGTCTGCGCAGGTGATGACGGCGTTCAGAGGTATCGCCCTGGTGATGTAGTTCTTGAACTCCTCCACTCCTTTGGCAGAGACTGCACGAGATTTCGTCGACATCAGGAGCTCCTCCTTGATTCAACGACTACGAAAGAGATCGTCTTCGACAAAGGTCGACATTCGCCAATCGTGACCACGTCGCCGTCCTTGACCTCCAGGCACTGTGGCACACGCGCTGAGATTCTGCTCTTCCGCCGCTCGCTTCTGTTGTACTTGCTGACCTTGTGGAGGTACTCCATCTGGACTACCACGAAGCCCTTGCCTGCAGTGGACACTACCCTACCAGAGAGGAGCCTCCCCCTCACCTTGAGACTACCATGGAAGGGGCATCTTTCGTCATGGCATTGCTTCTTGGGGATTGTCACTTCGAGGCCAGCAGCGCTCATCTCGAACGAAGCCCCCACCTGTCCTCGAGCCTGCCTGCAATATCGGTTCCTGCAATGATTATGTTTGAACCAGACGCCCGGAAGACGTTTCCGACCTTCTCGACTCTAAAGACGTTTCCATTAGATTCGAGAACAAGCGTTCTCGCTGTATCCAGCAGCACGATACCGGTCCTCCCCTCTTTCGAAGGGTCCGTGGAACTCAGTATTGTCAGCTCCTTGCCGACGACATTCATTCTGCTATTCCCCTTTCGTGCATTACGGTGAGAATCGTCGCAATGCTTCTCCTTATCCTCCGGATGTTGCCAACGTCCTTCTTGACGATCCCTCTTTCGGCTCCGCCTTTCAGCTTGGAGAACTCCGACCGAAGGTCGAAGAGCGTCTGCCTCAGCTTCTCAGCGTCTTGGTTCCTGAGTTCCTTCGCCTTGAGTTGAGTCATTCTCTTTTTTCTCCTCTTCCTTCACGTCCTCCTTGAGTTGGAAGTCCGGTGGGAGGGCGTCCTTAAGTGCGATCTTCACTTTGATACCGTAGAGCCCGAGTTTTAGGAGCACATCCGTGGTCGCTTCGGTAACTGATCTCGCCGCGGTCTCCCCGCTTTTAGGAACGATTCCAGCCCTGTATTTCTCGCCGTGGGACCTGTCGCTGCGGAGCTTTCCAGCCACCGAGATCTCCACTCCAGCTGCGCCAGCGTTCATTATGTTGTTGACCGACCACTGCGCAGCTCTCCTGAATGCCGTGCCTCTGGAGGCTATCTGGGCGATTCTCGCCGCCATTATCCTGGCATTGAGTTCCGGGTTTTCGACCTCCGTAACCGCAATCTGGGGGTTGACGAGTTTGAACCTAGCTGCGACCTTGTCAGTCAGATCCTTGATTCCTGTTCCGCGCCGGCCGATTGCGAGGCCGGGCCTAGCCACGTACACTTTCAGAGTGATTCCGACTGGGGACTTCTGGATTTCGAGGCCACCGTACCCCGCGTCCTTCAGTTCCTTCTCGAAGAACTCATCCAACTCGGCAAACGACCTGCTGGTCGTCAGAATAGACCTGACCGATGTTTGTTGCTGGACAGACATGCCCTAGACTTCCTTGCCTACGAGCTCGATGTGGACAAGCTGGTGAAAATTCGGTGAACTCCGTCCCATTGCCCGCGGGACATAGTCCTTGATCGTCCTGCCCGCATATCCGGCAGCTTGCACTATCCTGACTCTTTCGGGGTCTAGCCCCTTGAATTCCGCAATGCTCTGGAGGTTCTGCAGAACTTGGAGATAGGCTCGGGCCGCCTTAACGGGGTATGAGCCAGTGGGGAAACCCTGGAGTTCGCTACGGTGGCCAACCTTGAGCTTGTGGCGCCGGAAGGCGATTGGCATCTTCATCTGTTCAACCCGTTCAAGAAGGTCGATCGCCTTCGCAACAGTCATGCCCTTTATCGTTAGTGCGATCTCACGGGCCGCCTTTGGGGATACGTTGACCTCTCTACCGCTAGCCCTGACGTGCACCGCTGGGTCGAAACCCTCGAAACTGTAGCCGTAGTGAGGCACTTTACCCCTCTCGTAGCTCTCCAGCGATTGGCGGTGCGGTTATAAACGTGTCCATGTTGAAAGCAACCGAGAACCAATCAGATTCGCGCGAAGGAAGGTCTGACTCTAGGAGTAACCGCTTTTCCCCGTTATGATTCTGGTCGGGAGAAACCGCTGACGAATGGCGGAGATTCGTTTCACGGCGAGGTCTGCGTGCGGCTCCCCCGATTCGTCTGGCGTCGGATGGACGCGCACGTTCCGGGGTTAGTGTGAAGGGGATGTGAGCGGGGGCTCGGGAGACTGTAGAATCGCTTCTAGGATGAGACTAGCCGACCATGAGAAGCGTATAAGAGCCCAGTGCAAGGAAAAAGGCCATCAGCGCCACAACGATTAGGTTCAAGAGCCAAGCTTTCTCTTCAGGGTGGAACCATTCGAGCGCGATCACGCGAACACCGTTTAGGCCGTGAAGAATCGCAGCATAAAGAAGGAGGCCGAAGATGACCTCAAAGCTGACTAAATTTCCCTGGGCGTAAGTGAAAGCAAGTGTATCTTCGAAGGACTTGCCGGCAAGAGGACCCTGAAGGAGAAAGTGGAAGGTCAGTACGAAGATGAGAACCATGGCGGTGATGTACGTCAAGATCATGCTCCAGGACTCCTTCATTGGACGACCCCCAGACCTGCCAAAAGGTAGAGGCCTGCCCAAACCCAGAGCACAAGTACGACACCTGTGATGGTCCAAACGAATATCTTCTGGTTCCTTCCCAAAGATGTGGGGGAATACGGGTAGACAGGGAGGATTGGCATACCCATGAGCTTCCCGAACATCTCGTTGAGTATGAGTCTTATCCCGTTCGCTCCATGATAGAGCGCTGACCCTGCCACGATCCAGAGACCGACCAATTCAAGAGGACCTAAAGAGTGGAGCGCATTCATGGTGTTGGTCCATGCGACGCTACCCATACTCAATTCGAATGTCTCGAAGATGTGGGCCATCAGGTAACCGATCAACACGACCCCAGTAACCCTGTGTAGTGCGTAGCTCCACCTTTCAACGTTGTACCCAAACGGATTCAGGCTGGAGATCAGCCCGGACTTGTACCTTGGGTCCTTCTTCATTTCCTGCTGACGCTCCCTTCCCCGAAGTCAAATGGGGGAGGCTTTGCACCCTGCTTGACCACCCCGGAAGTCAAGAGAGGAACTGGCTGTGCCCCGATTCTGGCTTTCCTCCTGAGGAGACGCTTCTTCAAGATCTCCTTTCTTGCCATCTGTATTGCCTTTGCTGGGTCGACATCCTTCGGGCAGACGAAGCTGCAAGCACCGGCTACGTGACATCTCCAAACGCCGTGAGACGTGTCCAACAGATCTATTCTCTGGTCCCAGCCCTCGTCTCTTGGGTCCGCCATGTACCTGTAAGATTGCGCGATGGCCTGAGGCCCGACATATGCCGGATCCAGCGCAACGGTGGGACAGGCCGAGTAGCAAAGACCACACATAATGCAGTAATCGAACTGCAGGAATCTCTGGACTTCTTCCGAGAGGACCCTGTATTCCCTGTCCGAGTGGTCCCGCTCGTCAACGTTGTTTCGCATGATGTAGGGTTTCACCGACTTATGCATAGCCATGAATGGAGCGATGTCGACGACCAAGTCTCTCGTCACGTTCATGCTGTGCAACGGCTCGACCCTGATGACATCGGTCTTCAGAATCGAAACCTGAGTCTGACAGGCGAGCCTAGGGACTCCCTCGATGGTCATTCCGCAGGAACCGCAGATTCCCATCCCGCAGCTGTGCCTGTACCCGAGGCTGCTGTCCTGCTTCTCTCTGACTTCAATCAGAGCGTCCAGAACGGTCATCCCCTTCCTGTACCTGAGCTCGTACCTGCCAGGCTTGCCACCTGTCCTCGCGACTTCCAGGGTTATTCTTTCCAGACTCTCACCTCAATACTTCCTCTCCACGGGCTTCCACATAGTGATGCGTACAGGTGCGAAGCTGAACGACGGGCCATCCTCCGTTCGTCGGGCGAGCGTGTGCTTCAGCCAGTTGGTGTCATCCCTCTGGGGATAGTCGAGTCGGGCGTGCCCGCCCCGTGACTCTCTTCTGTTGAGCGCTCCCTGCGCCACGACCTCGGCCAGTTCGAGCATAACCCCAACCTCGAGCGTGTCCAGAAGGTTGTAGTTGAACACCCTACTACCGTCTGTCACTTTCACCCCCCGATATTTCTTCCTCAGTTCCCTGACCTCTCGCACAGCGTCGGCTAGCCCAGCCTCGTCCCTGAACACATAGACAGACCTGTCCATTATCTCTTTCAGCCTCGCCTTCAAGACGTAGACATCCTCAGTAGAGGTTTCGTTTCTGAAAAGGTCCCTGAAGATCCTGCCTTCTTCGTTGGCGACTAAAGAACTGTCATTGCCTAGGGGGTGTGCATCATGCGGGGCGAGGTACTTCACTATGTCTTCACCGACTAATCTCCCGTAGACCAAACACTCGGCAGTGGAATTCGCGCCCAGCCTGTTGGCGCCATGGATGCTTACGCACGCCGCTTCGCCGGCCGCCCACAACCCTCTCACGGCCTGCGACCGCTCGTCGAGGACTCTTCCATTGTCATCGACTCGAATTCCGCCCATGGTATAGTGAGCCGTGGGCTTTATCGGGATTGGTTCCTCCACTGGGTCAACTCCCGTAAACTTCATGGACAACTCTTTGATGAATGGGAGCTTAGCGTCTATCTTCTCCCTTCCGAGGTGCCTCAGGTCGAGGTGTACGAAGGAGAGACCCGAGTCCTCGTCCTTGAATCCCCTACCTTCGCTTATCTCTTTTATGATTGACCTAGAGACGACGTCCCTCGGAGCTAGCTCCATCTTCGTGGGGGCGTAGCGCTGTAGGAACCTCTCGCCCTTGGAATTTAGAAGATACCCACCCTCTCCCCTTGCTCCTTCAGTGATTAGGATGCCACGGGGGATTAACCCGGTCGGATGGAACTGCATGAACTCCATGTCTTCGATGGGAAGGCCCGCACGGTAGGCCAGGCCGATTCCGTCCCCGGTGACACTTGCCGAGGTCGCTGTGAACTTCCAGAGTTGTCCCGCCCCTCCAGTGGCAATAACGGCCGCCTTTGCCCTGAAGAAGACGAACCTCCCCGTCTTCAGCTCGATCGCTGTGCAGCCCCTGAAGATGCCGTCCTCGACGACGATGGAGGTCACGAAGGTCTCGTCGTACCTATGCCAATTGTCGTGTTCCTGGAGTTTGTCATAGAGGGTCCTCATCTCGAAGAAGCCGACCTTGTCCTGAGCGAAGGTCGCTCTGTCAAAGCTGTGGCCCCCGAATGGTCTCTGGGCTATTCGTCCGTCCTCCCTCCTCGACCAGGGCATCCCCCACCTTTCCAGTTGCCTCATTTCTTCAGGACAGAGTGAGACGAACTTCCACACGGAGTCTTGGTCGGCCAAGAAGTCACTCCCCTTGATGGTGTCCCAGGCATGTAGCTCCAAGCTGTCACCCTCTTCGGGATAGAGGACGGCGGCCGTCCCACCTTCGGCTGCGACGGAGTGGCTGCGCATCAAGGCAAGCTTGGAAATGACGGCCAGGCTCGGACCCGAGCCGCTGGACTGCGACAGCACCTGGGCCGCAGCTCTCAGGCCGGCGAGACCGCTCCCAACAATGATGACATCGTGGTCTATGGCCTCGACCATCGCCTAGGGTCCAGACGAGGGGGATTTACGGATGCTCTTGACCTGTCAGAAATCCTGCGCTCTCAGTGTGTTTGCTCAAGCGCCCCGTATGATTGGCGAAACCGTCGAGAAGGAAGGGCAGAGGCGGAGACCTCAAGACGACGAAGGCCTAGTCTCCCTGATCCTCGAGTTTCGTGCCCAGATACCCGTAAACGGCCGTCTTCAGAACCTTCATCCCCAGGAGCGCGCATTTTATCCGAGAGGGACCGAGGTCTGGGTTTCCAAGCATCTTCAGTATGTCCTCTTTCGCAAGCTGTTTGGTCCAAGTGAGGTCCTTGCCCTTCGCCAGCTCGGTCAACATCGACGCCGAAGCCTGACTGATAGCACAGCCCTTGCCGAAGAACTTGATCTGCTCGATCTTGTTCCCGTCTCCTACCTTGATCTGTATGTCAATTTCGTCTCCACACAACGGGTTTGTGTCGTGGGCGCTGATGTCGAACTGGTCCAGCTTGCCGAAGTTCCTCGGGTTCCTGTAGTAGTCGAGGATCAGCTCCTTGTATATGTCACTAGCACTCATACCTTGAAGACACTCCTTGCCTTCTGAAGACCGGCGCGGAGGGCGTCGACGTCGTCGTAAGAGTTGTAGACGTAGAAGCTTGCCCTGCTGGTGGCCGCCACGTTAAGCCAGCTCATCAGGGGCTGGGCGCACTGGTGGCCCGAGCGAATCGCCACGCCCTCCTCGTCGAGGATCGTCGCGAGGTCGTGCGGATGGATGTCGGCCAGGTTGAAGGAGACCACTCCCCCCTTGAGGGCCACATCCTGCGGGCCGTAATGCCGGAACCCTTTGACCTTCGAGAGTGTTTCCATGGCATATTTCAGGAGCCCCAGCTCGTGATTCCTCACGCGTGCCATCCCCAGAGCCGTCAGGTAGTCCACCGCAGCCCCCAGTCCTATCGTGTCCGCGATGTTGACAGTGCCTGCCTCGAACTTATGCGGGACGTCGTTCCAGGTCGAGTGGTCCAGGAAGACTTCGCGAATCATCTCCCCTCCTCCTTGAAAGGGCTCCATCTCTGAAAGAAGCTCCTTCCGGCCTGTCAACGCTCCTATCCCGGTCGGCCCCAGCATCTTGTGCCCTGAGAACGCATAGAAGTCGCAGCCGATAGCGGAGACGTCGACCGGCATGTGAGGGACCGCCTGGGCCCCGTCGACGAAGGTGGTCGCTCCGGCCTCCTTCGCCTTTGAGCAGATCTCTGTCACGTTGTTGATGGTGCCGAGGACGTTGGAGCAATGGGTGACTGTGACGAGGCGCGGTGATTCCTTCAGAACCTCCTCGAATTGTGCCATGTCGAGGGTCCCGTCGGGCAGCAGGCCGACGAACTTGAGCTTGGCGCCCTTTTGCTTCGCCAGGAGTTGCCATGGGACGATGTTGCTGTGGTGCTCCATTATCGTCGTCACGATTGTGTCTCCGGATTTCACGAATTTCTCGCCCCAGGCGAACCTCACGAGGTTGGACGCCTCGGTCGTCCCCCTGACGAAAACGAGCCCCCTGGGAGCGGCACCCACGAACCGAGCCACCTTCTTCCTCGAGGACTCGTACGCTTCGGTAGCCTCTTCTCCCAAAGTGTAGACCGTACGGTGGACGTTGGAGTTGTAACGTGAATAGTAGTCTACGAGAGTGTCGATTACTTGCCTAGGCTTCTGGCTCGTAGCCGCGTTGTCAAGGTAGACCAGCCTCTGACCGTGGACCTTTCTTTGGAGAATTGGAAAGTCTTGTCTGATTCTTTCGACATCGAGAGCTTCAGCTTTGAGCAAGAACTTTGAGACTTCCTATCAGACTTCCACAAAAATCGTCTCGCCTTCTATTTTAAGATTGTAACTTCGCAGGGGCGCAGTGGCAGGTGGGTTGAGGACCTGTCCTGTCCTGAGGTCGAACTGGGAAAGGTGAAGAGGGCAGACGACTCTGTCCTCGATGATGAAGCCAAGTCCCAGGTCCGCGTCCTCGTGGGTACAGGTGCCGCTCAGCGCGGAGACTTCACCCCCTATCCTTGCAAGCAGAAGGTGGACACCTTTCACGTCGAGTGCCAACATCGTCCCTTCAGCCAACTCCGATGCCTTGATTGCAGGGACGAACTCTTCCACGACTCTCATCTGTATTTGTAGTGCCGCTCGAAGATGTCTTCGGACTGCTTGGCTTCAGGGGTGGTCTCCCCAGTCTCCGCGAGGAGGGTCTCCCTGTCGACCAGCCTGCTCTTTTTTCCATGCCACTTGCCCTCAATCATGAACCTCGCGCCCTCCCTCGTCTGTTCGATGGGGATCCGAGAGAGGACAGGTTCAAAGAAGCCCAAGACGATCATCTTCCTAGCCTCATCCAGGGGAAGACCTCTTGCCATGAGGTAGAAGAGCTGTTCCTCGTCGACTTGCGCAACTGAAGCCGAATGGGTCGCCTTCACTTCGTTGTTGTCGATCTCGAGCCCAGGGATTGCGTCAGACTTCGCACCCCGCTCGAGAATCATCGCGTGGTGGGCAAGGTACGAGCGGGAGTTCTTCGCCTCTCTCACAATCTTGATCATTCCCTTGAAAATCGATTGCGACTCGCCCTTCAGGACGCCCCGCGCCTGAATCGAACCGGTCGAATCCTGAGAGTTGTGAATCAGGTTCGATTCGAAGTCGTACCTCTGCTTTGAGTCAGTAAAGAAGATCTCGAACCCTTCGGCCAAGGAGCCTCTGCCGTTCAGGAGGAAGTTCATCCTGGAGCGTGACACCTCGGCGCCGAGGGAGAGGGCGCTGACAGTCGCCCGAGAGTCGCTCAGGATTTCGATCGTTCGGTTGGAGATATAGACTGCCTGTTCGTCGAGCAACTGGATGGACGAGAAGTCGACGCGAGAGCCGGGCCTGGCATGGATTCCTACGTTCGAGGCCACCAGCGAAGGGCCGGAGGAGCCTCTCGAATAGAGCTCCTCCAGAAGGACGAGCCTGGAAGTCTCGTCGGCGTAGACGAAGGTCTGGTCGATCACGCTCGACTTGGGCGAGTCGAGCAACAGCATCTTGCGCAGGGGCTTGTCGAGGGTCACGCCCTTTGGGACGTAGACAAGGGTCCCGCTGTTGAAGAAAGCGTTTACGAAAGCCGCGAACTTGTCCCCATCTGACTTCACGAGCCGCGCCTCGAAGAGGCGCCTGACCATCTCCCCGTCGCTATCGAGCGCATCGTGCAGAGGCAGTAGCTTCACGCCTTTCGAGGCGGTCTCCTGGTCGAGCTCGACGTGGATCTGAGTCTCGTTTCCCTGGAGGAGGATGTTGGTCTCCTTGCCCGTCAGGAAGCCCGAGAACAAGCTGCGGAAGTCGGCGGTGGTCTTGCCGGGGACCATCCTGAACCTAGAGAGGTCGAAACTGGATATTCCGGCGTACTTCGTATAGAGCGGGTTCTTCTCCGGCGGCAGGGAGGAGAATTCGGTCAGGGCTTTCAGCCTGGAGTCCCTGAGCCATTTCGGTTCATTCAGCGACTCGGAGAGAGCCAGGGCAAGGTCCTCGTCGAACGAACCTGCTACAGTTCGGGACAATCCCAATCACTCTCTGAACGCTTGCCTCAGCCGACGGCGTTCGTCATTTCGAGCGACATCAGGCGGTTGAACTCGACGGCGTATGCCATGGGCAACTCTTTGGCGAAGGGCTCCAAGAATCCGTTGACGACCATGCTCAGAGCGTCTCCCTCGGAGATCCCCCTAGCCATGAGGTAGAAGAGCTGTTCCTCGCCGACCTTTCCGACGCTCGCCTCGTGCGTAACGGTGGCATCGTCCTCCTGAATCTCCATGTAGGGATAGGTCGCGGTCGTGCTCTTCTCGTCGATGAGGAGTGCGTCGCAGCGCACGCTGGACTTCACGTTCTTCGCCCCCTTTGCGATGTACAGAAGACCCCTGTAGGCCGTATGGCCTCCATCCTTGGAGACTGACCTTGAAAGTATCTTGGACGTGGTGTCCCTCGCCAGATGAATCGCCTTTCCTCCAGTGTCCTGAATCTGGCCCGCGCCTGCGTAGGCCACGGAGATGATGTCGGCCTTTGCCCTGGGCCCAAGAAGATAGATCGACGGATACTTCCTCGTCAGCCGCGAGCCGCCATTGAAGTCTACCCAAGAGACTGTCGAGTCTTCGTAGGCGTGCGCCCTCTTTGTCACGAGGTTGAGGACGTCCCTCGACCAGTTCTGCAGAGTCGTGTACTTCACGAGGGAGCCTTTCTGCGCGACTATCTCTACGACCGCAGAGTGAAGCGATTGCGTTGAATAGACTGGGGCGCTGCAGCCCTCCATGTAGGTTACCTCGCTGTAAGGCTCTCCGATGATCAGGGTCCTCTCGAACTGTCCCATGTTCCGCTCGTTGATTCTGAAGTATGCCTGAAGCGGCATGCTGACCTTGACCCCTTCGGGAACGTGCACGAAGCTTCCGGCGCTCCATACTGCGGTCTGAAGAGCGGCTATGTAGTTGTCCTGATAGGGGACCACTGTCCCGAAGTACTTCTTCATGACTTCAGGATACTCCTTGAGCGCCGTCACGGTGTCGGTGAAGACCACGCCCTGCTTCGAGAGCTCACCCTGAATGCTATGGTAGACGGCCTCGCTCTCGTAGATCGCACCAACCCCGGAGAGGAACTTCTTCTCTGCCTCGCTTATCCCCAACTTGTCGTAGGTGTTCTTGATGTACTCGGGTAGCTGGTCCCAAGAGCTTGCAGCTTGCTTCGTGGGGCTCGCGTAGTAGTGGAAGCTCTGATAGTCAATATCCGCCAGTTCAGGTGCCCAAGAAGGCGCTTTCCTGTCCAGGAAGTGCCTGAGCGCCTTCATCCTGATCTGCTCCATCCAAGCGGGCTCGTCGTGAACCCGCACTATCTCCTGGACAACCTTCTCGCTGAGGCCTTTTACGCCCTGCACCGCGTAGGAGTCGATGGGGTCGCTGAACCCGTACTTCTCCTTGTAATCGTCTGTAACTACGTCTGCCTTGGACGCCATCATCTCACCAGTGAATATAACATATGTTATCTTCTCCGCTAAAAGGGTTATGGAGCCGGCTGGGCCACTTCCTCCTCGCCGCCATAGCCACTGATCCATGTGTAGCCCTTCTCTTCGAGGAGCCTGGAAAGGTCCTCCCCGCCGGATTCAATAATCCTCCCTTGGTGCATCACGTGCACGAACTGAGGCTTCACATACTTCAGTATCCTCTGATAGTGGGTTATCAGAAGCGTTCCCATGTTGGGGCCGGACACTTTGTTGATTCCTTCGGCCACTATCCGAAGCGCGTCGATGTCGAGGCCTGAGTCGGTCTCGTCCAGGATTGCGAACTTCGGCTGCATCAGCGCCATCTGCAGGATCTCAGCCCTCTTCTTCTCTCCGCCCGAGAAGCCCTCGTTGAGGTACCGGGTCAGAAAGGCCTCGTCCATGCTCAGCATCTTGAGCCTCTCGGCGACGACCTCTCTGAATTCGAAGATGGTCGGGGGGTCGGTGCCCGAGGGCCTAGAATTGTTGTAGGCGGCCCTCAGAAACGAGAACATGCTCACTCCCTGCACGCTCACTGGATACTGGAACGCCAGGAAGAGCCCCTTCTTGACCCGCTTGTCGGGCGTGAGGCCGATGATGCTCTCCCCGTCAATCAGCGCCTGACCGGAGGTGACTTGGTACTTCGGATGTCCCGTTAAGGTGTAGGCCAGCGTGCTCTTCCCAGACCCGTTCGGGCCCATCAGAGCGTGAGTCTCACCCTGTGCAACTGTGAGGTTTACCCCTTTCAGAATCTCCTTTCCTTCCACTGAGGCGTGAAGATCCTTGATTTCTAGCTTCAAGAGTTGAAGAGACGAACCCCTCAAGTCTATTTAAGGATATAACATAAGTTATAGACAGTAGCCTAGGAAGACCAGCGGTCGCTCAGCTTCTTCGCCACCGCCTCGAGGAACTCCCTGTCCAGGGACGAGAAGGCATCCAACTGGTCGCCGTCGATATCAATCTCTCCTATGATCACTCCCTCTTTGAATATGGGGACCACGATCTCCGCCCTCGTTGAAGGGAAGCACTGGAGGTATCGCTGGTCCTTGCTGACGTCGGAGACGATCTCCGTTCTGCCAGCCTTCGCAGAGAAGCCGCAAATCCCCTTCCCAATCGGGATCCGCGTATGTTCTGTAGCGGCAGGCCCAGACCACGCGTCTAGGACCAGGTCCTTCCCGTCCACCGCATAGAGACCCACCCAAGAATACGTCGGCACACTGGAATTGAGCATCTTGACCAAGATGTCTCGTGAGTCTTTGCCTCTCGTCGTCCCAACCGCAGAATCAATCTTTGCGAGGAGCGCCCTAGCCTGTTCTCTGGTCAGCCTGAGCGTCGGTGCCTTCATTGACTCTATGCGTCCTCTGCTTGCTGTATTTATCTCCAACCCTGTGACTGCTTGCTCTCAAGGACTGGTCTGTAGATAAGGCCTGCCGCGAGGGCGCAGAGAATGGGGCCGATCCTGTTGATGTACCAGTAGGCCCTGCTCATCTCGATGAATTTGGGCTGAATCTTCCGCAGTAAGGACGCCTGCCGAATCACCCCAGACCTTTCTAACTAGGAAGTTTTTTAACTCGGAAACACACAATATTCAGTGGCAATCCTATGAAGAAGAGCGACGGACGCGATACGAGAGCTAGACATCTTACAACGAATCAAGGTGTTCCTGTCTCCGACAACCAGAATTCGCTCGCTGTCGGCGAACGTGGACCTGTGCTGCTGCAAGACGTGCACTTGGTCGAGAAGCTCGCACACTTCGACCGCGAGCGCATCCCGGAGCGCGTAGTGCACGCCAAGGGCGCCGGTGCACATGGCTACTTCCAAGTGTACAAGAGCATGGCAAAGTATACCCACGCGGAATTTCTTCAGGATCCAAAGAAGAAGACGCCTGTCGTTGTCCGGTTCTCCACCGTAGTTGGCTCACGGGGATCCGCAGACACAGCTCGTGATCCCAGGGGTTTTGCCGTCAAGTTCTACACCGAAGACGGAAACTATGACCTGGTAGGAAACAACCTGCCAGTCTTCTTCATACGAGACGCCATCAAGTTCCCAGATATGGTGCACGCCTTCAAACCTGCTCCTGACACTGGCTACCCTACGAGCTCGTCAGCGAACAGTCGCTTCTGGGACTTTATCTCGCTGACTCCTGAATCTACCCACATGATCACTTGGCTCTTTTCAGACCGAGGAACAGTCAAGAGTTATAGGAAGATGGAAGGATTTGGCGTCAACACGTACAAGTGGGTGAACGCTGAAGGTAAGGCAGTCTACGTCAAGTATCACTGGAAGCCAAAAGAAGGAATAGAGGCCATCGACCGAAATGAGGCTACTCGCCTAGCCGGCGAGGATCCTGACATTGCCACACGCGACCTACACGACACGATTGCTTCTGGCAAAACTGTGGAATACGAATTGAAGGTCCAGGTCATGGAGATTGCCGACGAGTTGAACCAAAGCTTCGACCCGCTTGATGCCACGAAGACCTGGCCTGAAGACAAGTTTCCGCTAATGCCTGTGGGCAAGATGGTACTCGACCGCAACCCTGAAAACTTCTTTGCCGAAGTGGAGCAGTCTGCTTTCGCTCCAGCCTCCACAGTCCCAGGAATCGAATTCTCTGCTGACAAGCTCCTGCAAGGCAGGATCTTCTCATACCCGGATACCCAGCGGCATCGACTCGGCGCCAATTATCTGCAGCTTCCTGTCAATCGACCGCAGGCACCGGTCAAGAACAACCAACGCGACGGAGCCATGCAGTACGCACCCTACGGTGGAGGAACAGTCAACTATGAACCCAACACTTTGGCGGACGGAATGCCGCGCGAAGCATCCGCCACTGCCACCACTCACGATCGCCTCGAGGGTGACATGTCGCGTCAGAAGATCAGCATGACGAACGACTTCGAGCAGGCAGGCGGGCGCTATCGCTCACTTGGTAAGATGGAGCAGGACAATCTAGTCGATAACATAGTCGATTCGCTGGGAAAGGCAGACAAGCCAATTCAGCGACGCATGGTCGAGAACCTTACCAAAGCTGACCCTGGGCTCGGAAAGCGGGTGGCAAGAGGGCTAAAACTCCCGTGACCGGTGGAGAAACGCCAACCTAACCCCCTCTGCAGAGGATGTCGGAGGCGGGCACGAGAATTCTTATATACAAACAGAAGTTGTGAACCGATGTGAGTCAAATGTCAGCAACAGGTCAACCAGTGATAGTACTGAAAGAAGGATCCAGCGAGTCGAGAGGAAGGGAGACGCAACGCAACAACATCGCGGCTGCTAAGCTCATCGCGGAGGTCGTACGGACATCGCTCGGACCGCGTGGAATGGACAAGATGCTCGTCGATTCGATGGGGGACGTCACGATAACCAACGATGGGGCTACGATGTTGAAGGAACTGGACATCCAGCACCCGGCCGCGAAGATGATGGTCGAGATCAGCAAGGCGACGGACAACGAAGTAGGAGACGGCACGACCTCGGCTGTGGTCGTCGCGGGCGCGCTGCTTGAAAAGGCAGAGAGCCTGATCGACAAGGAGGTTCATCCAGTTGTGATAGTAGATGGCTACCTTAGGGCGGCAGAGAAGGCGCAGAAGATCCTCGAAGACATCGCGGAGAAGGTTGATCCGACAAGCAGGACGGACCTCCTGAACATTGCCAACACGAGCATGCTTACGAAGCTCGTGAACGAGGATTCGCCACATCTGGCACGGGTCGTCGTCGACGCCATCATGCTGATCACCGAGAAAGGGGAGAAGGGCCTGAAGGCGGACATAGACAACGTAAAGGTCGAGAAGAAGCCGGGAGGGTCGATCACCGACACCCAGCTCATCAGTGGGATGGTCCTGGACAAAGAGGTCGTCCACTCAGGCATGCCGAAGAGGATTGCAGAGGCGAAGATAGCTCTCGTCAACTCGGCGCTTGAAATCGAGAAGACCGAGTTCTCAGCGGAGATAAGGATCAACGACCCCGCACAGATGCAACAGTTCATGGACGAGGAGAGCAACATCCTGAAGGGGATGGTCGAGAAGATCAAGGAGGCCGGAGCAAATGTGGTCATCTGCCAGAAGGGAATCGATGACCTCGCACAGCACTTCCTTGCAAAGGCGGGCGTACTTACCGTGAGGCGCGTGAAGGAGAGCGACATGTCCAAGCTCGCGAAAGCCACGGGTGCGCGAATGGTTACGAACCTCGACGACCTTACGGGCAAGGACCTGGGGTACGCGAAGCTCGTCGAAGAGAGGAAGCTGGAGGACGACAAGTGGGTCTTCATCGAAGGGTGCAAGAACCCCAAGGCGGTGACCATCCTCGTGAGAGGCGGAACCCAGCGCATAGTCGATGAAGCCGAAAGGGCCCTGCATGACGCTCTGATGGTGACTAAGGACGTCGTGGAGCTGCCTGCGATAGTCGCAGGAGGAGGAGCCCCAGAGGAAGAGGTCTCATGCCAGCTCAGGACATGGGCACAGAAGCTCTACGGGAGAGAGCAGCTGGCTGCCCTAAAGTTCGCGGATGCGGTAGAGTCGATACCCATGACGCTCGCCGAAAACGCGGGCATGGACCCCATCGACACACAAGTCGACCTCAGGGCGAGACACGGGAAAGAAGGGAAGTGGTTCGGGGTAGACGTGATGAACGGGAAGGTCGCTGACATGTACGCGAAGTCAATCGTAGAACCCCTTGCCGTCAAGCTCCAGATCCTCCGGGCGGCCACCGAGGCGGCGTGTATGATCCTGAGGATAGATGACGTGATCGCAGCGAGCAAGATGAGGGCCCCCCCGATGCCTCCAGGCGGAGGCGGAATGGGCGGCATGGGCGGAATGCCCCCAATGGGATAGACCCAGAGTCTGTTCAATCAAGCGTCGCGTTCGAAAAGCGTCCACTCTCAGGGCCCTGCCGTAGATAATACCGCCGAGCGCCTTTCAAAGAGTATCGGCGTCGACGAGCCTAGGGCTCTTTTTTGGCTTCTTCTGTCTCGGGCTTACCCCACCTGCCCACCTTCGGCAGTGGCTTGGTCCTAAACAAGGCCATCCCCTGCTGGTACCGCTGGAGCTCCACCTCCAGGAACCTGATGTCCGACACGAGGCCCGCAATCTCCTTGTCCTTACCCTGCTTTCCTGTCAGTTGGGTCACTTTGGCCTTCTTCTCGCTGACCATCCCTGACAGTAGCTGCTCGTATTCTGTAGTCAAGAGACCGGCGGCCTTCGGACTGTCGAATGTATAAAGGCGTTATCGGGAAGCGAGGCCCAATGTGTCTCGCCAGCTTCGTCGTGTCTGAGAGCCCGGGGCCGGCGAAGCCTCCCGAGGAGTTCAGGTCCCCCGCATCCCGCCCAACGCCAGTGTCGACCACCTCCGGGACATGTTCGCACTGCGACTGTCTGCAACCGAAGGAGGGAGCCTAGCCTGGGCAATCGTCAAGGAACCCTCGTTCCAAAGACGGCCTCGGTTGTGGAACGCATCATGTTCCATGGACACCCGATGGTGAGATCTCTCCACCCGACCACAATTGAGATCACTACTGAGGAACACCTGACCGAGAAAGGAGACTGCATCGTCGGGGTGGGAGCGGCTAAGGGATGCAACCAGCTCAGCGAAACGCTCAAGACCGCCCTCAGGTCAGAACAGGCCAGGGTCACGATCAGAGTATTGGTCGGCAACGAATCCTTTGAGCTCACGGCCGAAGGCGACAAGGGGCTGAAACTCTCGCATCCTCATGACATAGTGATCCGGAGGAGCAGGTTCATGAGCGACCGGACCCTGGCAGTCGGGGCAAGCGCAGCAGCCAGAGATATTCCAAGGTCGATCGTCTCGAAACTGAGGAGCGCCGAGACCGTCGGAGCGTTGGAGATCGAGGTCCACGGCGCTTGACGGTCACTAGAGCCGTAGGATACACGATGCAGGCCCTCGTCAAGTACCACGGGCTGAGGGACTGGGACCTCAGGCTCCCGTACCATGACAGTATTTCTGTCAACACCACGTGCATGAAGACGGAGGCGCAGATTGACAACAGGAGGAGAGGAGGAGTCTTCATCCGGGGGAGACAAAGCGAATCGGCCAACGAGAGACTGAAGGCAGTTGCGTCGAGCCTCAAGCCAGGGACTGATGTTGCCCGTTTCAGGATAGACAGCAGGAACGTCCCGTTCATCAATGCGAAAGGGATTGGCTACTCGTCCTCGGCGGGAGCAGCCCTCACGTTACTGCTGCACGACAGGCTGGTGGGAGGACGGCCAGACCTGCTCTCGCTTTCGAGAACGGCGAGGCTCTTCGCTGCTTCCGCTTCACGGTCCCTTGTAGGCGGCTTCTCGAGGCTCTATGCGGGGGTCGACGACACTGGATCATATGCGAAGAAGTTCGCCGACCAGCGTGACATGGACCTCCGGATGGTGATCGTTCCCCTCCCTTCCAGGGTGAGGAGCGAGGATGCCCACAGAGAGGTTCTCACGTCCCCATTCTTCAAGGCCCGCATGGAATCGGCTCAGAAGCGGTGCGACGAGATGGAGAGGGCGATCCTCGGAAACGACCTCGATACCCTAGGAATCCTCGCAGAAAAAGACACACTGGAGCTCCACGCTCTGACGATGACAGGCGAGAACAGGCTGATCATAATGACCGAGGACACCTTGAGAATCATCAGGCGGGTGAGGGAGCTGAGGGATGGCGGGTCGAAGGCCTACTTCTCCGTGCAGACCGGCCCCTCGGTATTCATCAATACATCGGAGAAACACGAGCAGGCCGTCCTTCGGACAATTCAGAAGCTGGGATACAGGGCCTATCTCTCGGGGGTCGGCGGAGAGGCCACTATACTCTAGGACGCTGGAACAATCAACGGTCATTCCTACCGCTCGACGACACTTGGCTTCATCGAGAAGGGCGGGCTCCACAAGGTCACAGAAGGACGAAGACAGAAATCAGGTCGGCGAGGGCATCAATGCAGGACCTCTCCACCGTCCAGCACAACGATCTGTCCTGTGATGAAGCTGGATTCGTCGCTCGCTAGGAAGAGGGCTAGGTTGGCTGCGTCGATGGGCCTGCCGAGCCTGCCCATCGGAATCGCCGCCCTGTACGCCTCGAGCTGCTTCTCGCCCAGCCAGTCCACCCAAGTTGTCCCTATGGAACCGAAGGCCATGCAGTTGACTCTGACCCTAGGGGCCAGGGCCTTCGCGAGCATCTTGGTCATTGAGATTACCGCCCCTTTTGCAGAGGCATAGACTAAGCCCTCGCTGTCACCAGAGAGCGCTGGAGTCGAGGCCACATTGACGACCGAACCGCGCTTCATCAACCTGAGCGCCCCCTGCGTGCACAGGAACGTTCCGAAGGTGTCCACCGCGAAGACCCTCCTCCACATGTCAAGCGTTATCCTAGGAACGTGGACGTTCCATATGCGTCTGTCGGAAAGACCGGCAGTGTTGACGAGGACATCGAGACCCCCGAGTTCGCGTTCAATCTCTGCAAACATAGCGGAGACGCTCGCAGGATCCGCGACGTCGCAATGAGCGGCGAACGCCTTGCCTCCAGAGCGGCGGATGGCTCTGACCACGTGGTCTGCATGCGCTGCTGAGGGTCTGTGGTTGACTACGACGTGCGCACCCTCCTTCGCGAAGAGTCTTGCTACCTCCGCACCGATGCCTTGGGAGGAACCTGTGACTAGTGCACGCTTGCCGGCGAGCCTCATCCGGTGAGCTGCATCGCTCGGTCTGTCTTAAGGGTTAGAGGTCAGTGGCGACGCGTCATGTCCTTTGCGCCGGGACCCCTTGAGCAGTTCTTTGCACGTGTTCCTCTTCTCGTGACGAATCGAGCAGGCCAAGTGGAATTCAACTCGTAAAGGGGGTCTGGATAGGTCAAGCCGACTGGGGGTTCGAACTAGAACACTAAATAGGCACTTAGCCCCCCCTTTTCATGAAGCGGGACGATATGATAGAGGTCGGCAACACTCCCCTAATCAAACTGGATAACATCTACGCGAAACTCGAGTGTATCAACCCGACTGGGAGCATCAAGGATCGAATGATCAAATTCATCATTGACGAAAGCGAGAAGCGCGGGCTCTTGAGGAAAGGAATGATCATTGTGGAAGCGACAAGCGGCAACACCGGCATTGCCCTCAGCTATTATGCCAAGCAGAAGGGTTACGATGCCACAATCATCATGCCCGAGAGCGTAACCGAAGAGAGGAAAGAGTTCGTTCGAAGGTTCGGTGCGAAGCTCATCCTATGCTCTACTGAGGGTAGCTTCTTGGAAGCGGTCCGAATCAGAGACGAAATGCTGAAGGATGAGCGCTATTTCAGTACGGATCAGTTCTCGAACCAGTTGAACGTTGAATGTCACCGCCTGACCACGGGGAAGGAAATCATCCAGCAATTGAGAGAGAAGTCGCTTGTAGCAGATGCGTTCGTAGCCGGAGTCGGAACTGGAGGAACGCTCATCGGCGTCGCCAAGGCCTTACGCGAGGTCAACCCGAAGGTTCACGTTTCGGCTGTCGAGCCAGCGGAGTCCCCTGTCATGGGCGGTGGTGCTGCTGGATTGCATGGTATTCCAGGCATTGGCGACGGTTTCATCCCAGCGATAGTAAAGGGTGAGAATGGAGGTCTCAATCAATTGATCGATGAGCTCGTCTCAATCAAAAGCAGCGATGCAAGGGACGCATCCATTTCCATTGCCAGGAACAGTGGCTACTGTGTAGGCGTTTCCTCGGGTGCCAACTACCTCGCTGCCAAGGAACTGTCACGCAGCTATGATTCAGTGGTGACAGTTTTTCCAGATGGGTTCACTCGATACCTGTCAATGGGTTTGAGTTCCTCTGGCAGGTGTAGCTACAACAGTGATTCGTGTCGAGAATACCTTGCGTGGTTGTCAAAGCCTGAGGCTGGTGTATTCCCCCCATCGTCGTCCTCGGCAGCAGATGTCTCTTGCCCCTAGCATGCACACTTTCTGCCTCTGCTGTACGTGCGTGACGAAGTCTTCCAGCACCTGAGATTCCCCCCCACGCGCGCGCTAAGCGCGCACCGGTCGCATAGGCCTAGGCGACACCCATATATCCCGCACGAAAACGAAACGGAACCCGATCTCACTTTGGAAAGTCCGTATCCCATAGAGTCTCTCCTCTCTGCCAGGCATTTGTTGGCGCCCGTCCTCGTTGACGACCATGTCTACTTTCTGAGCAACATGAGCGGGCTGATCAGCCTTTACAGAATGAAGAAGGAAGGCGGAATGCCTGAGCCTCTCTTGCCCCCGGACATCGCCCTGCAAAACCCACATCTGATGATGGGAGATTCATTCGCGGTTTTTCCCAATCTGAAGAAGATCCTTGTCATGATTGACAACAACGGAAACGAGAACTACCAGGCTTGCACTATTCCGCTTGACGGCGGAATCCCCCAGAATCTATTCGGGGAGACTTATGCTGGTCATCAACTAAGTTGCGTGAAGAAAGACGCCGAAAGCTCGATGGTGTATTTCTTGCATGATGACAGAAAGACACCGAACCTCGAATCAATCAGGCTGAATCTGAGGACGATGAAGGAGACGTCGCTGGGAACCAGCATCTATGGCAACTATACGGCGGGCGCAAACAAGGACAACACTGAGGTCGTTCTAATCGACGGATACACGGCGGCCGATAACGTCCTCTACCTTTGGACGGAGAAGACTGGAAAGCGTGAGCTTCTGTTCGGCACACCCATTGAAAAAAGGGAAGCCGGCAAAGACTATCCGCCTTCCGGAATCGGAACCTGCAACTTCACCGATGACGAAAAGGGCTTGCTTGTCAGAACAACCCTCTTCAACGATGAGGGGTCCCTCGCGTACCTCTCGTTGGACGATCCTTCCGAACTAGAGCCGGTTCAGGTCTCCGGAGCCAAACACAGGGGGAAGGGGGAGCTCGAAGATGCGAAGAAGCTCGAAAAGAATCGGTACCTTCTCAGTTACAACATCGATGGGTGCAGCTTTGTCTACGAAGGGAGATTCGTCAGAGACCAGAGCAAGGAGAAATCTCACAGATTCATTGTTGAGAACAACATCGTGGGAAGGGAACCCGTATCGAACGGTGTGCTCCTCGGACTGGAGCCTTGGACGACCTCGAAGAACAAGCCAAATCAGAGAGCACATGGCTACGCATTCTCTTTCACGACTGCCACTTCTCCCTCACAGATCTACCTCTCAACAGTGGAACGGAAACCTCGGTATACGATGCTATCGAACGAAAAGGTGCTCGGGATTCCCGAGGAGTATCTCTCATCTGGAGAAGACGCGAGCTACACGAGTTTCGACGGACTGAGAATTAGCGCCAGGATATACTTCCCCACCTCTGCTCTCGGCTTCAAGGCGCCTCACCCGCTAGTGCTTTACGTTCACGGCGGTCCGCAGGGCCAGGAGAGGCCTGATTTTACCTGGTTTTCGATGCCCCTCATTCAGTATCTCACGCTCAACGGCTTCGCGGTGTTCGTCCCGAACGTCAGAGGAAGCACTGGATATGGTCTCAGGTTCATGAAGATGGTCGACCATGATTGGGGCGGGAAGGACCGTCTTGACCTTGTCGAAGGGTTGAAGATGCTCGAAACAAGAGAGCCAAGAGTCGATTCTTCGAATCGCGGCGTGATTGGAAGGTCCTACGGCGGATATATGACTCTGACCCTAGCTTCGAGGCATCCGGACCTTTGGAAGGCTGCCGTCGACATGTTCGGGCCCTACAACCTGTTCACTTTCTTGGAGAGACTGCCGGAAACCTGGAAGACAAGTTTCTACCTTTCAGTGGGCCATCCCGAGAAGGACAAGGAGTTACTTGCCGAGAGATCGCCTTCGACCTACATCGATAATGTGAAATGCGCCATGATGATGATTCAAGGAAGGAACGACCCCAGGGTCGTCGAGAAGGAAACCTCTGACGTGGTGGAGCGCCTGCGATCCAGGGGGTTGCCGGTCGAGTACCTTGTCTTTGAAGACGAGGGGCACGATGTGATCAAATTCAAGAATCGAGTGGTATGCTACAGGAAGATAACGGAGTTCTTCACGGCTCATCTAAGGCAGGACGTTCCGTAAGACCAGCAAGTCACGGAGACTAACGCGCGTTCGTTGAAGCGGGCCCGGTGGGACTCGCCCCCAAACGGGTCCGGAAAGTGGATTCCAGTCGTGGGGAAGGAATATCACGTCGACCAGATTTCAGGGCGGTCCAGCGCAGCGCTCAGTTAGGTTTGTCGTCCTGCTCCAAGGCTATGACCAGTTTTCCTTGAGCGTGTCCTTCTCCAAGATACCGGAGAGCTTCAGCAGCCTGACTTAGGGGGTAGCGTCTTTCTATGACGGGTACCACTTTGCCTGCTTCAAGAAGACCCTTCATGAAGATCAAGTCCCTTTGTCTTACTTGCGCCGTCATGTTTGTCATCTTCTTACTCCCGGTCATTGATATCAATGGCGCCAGGAGCATTGAAAGGAACATTTCAGACATGGATCCTCCTCCAGTCATGACACAAACCCCATTGGGATTCAATGCGCGCCTGTAACTGAAGATTGAATGATTCCCGTTGGCAACATGAATCAGGTCATAGCGCTCCCCACTCTTCGTGAAATCCTCTTGAGTGTAATCAATCACATGGTCCGCCCCAATCGAACGCGCCTGGTCCAAATTCCTAGTGCTGCACACGGCGGTCACCTCAGTCCCGAACGATTTCGCGATTTGAACCGCGAAAGTACCGACACCCCCGGACGCACCTTCGATCAAGACCTTTTGCCCCGCCCGAATCTGCCCCTTGTCGCGAAGACCCTGCAGGGCGGTGATTGCCGCCATGGGCACGGCTGCTGCCTCCTCGAACGAAGCATTGGCCGGTTTCAACGCCAACCTGTCTTCACGCTTGCATACGTACTCGGCGAAGCCCCCTCCCATTCCGTACACCTCTTCACCTGGCTGAAACTGCTTTACGCTTCTACCAACCGCTTCGACCCGCCCCGCAAAGTCAGATCCGAGTATCTGTTTCTTGGGTTTTAGGAGCCCAAAGCCCATTAGTCGCACCAGGAATGGCTTACCTCTCAGGGTATGCCAGTCATATGCATTCAGGGATGCTGCATGAACTCTTACCAGTACTTCGTCGTCCTTGGGAGTAGGCTTCTCTATCTCTTTGAGCTGAAGAACATCTGGAGGCCCGTATCTTGCGTATACGATCGCTTTCATTTGAGAATCCCTCTTTCTTATGACATTTAGCGCTATTCCCTTCGATTATTGACCCGGACATGCCTGCTCATGGATTCTACGAAACTGAGTAGCTTCTCTTCGTTTTGAAAGCAAGATTGCGGGGCCCGCAGAAACCTCGCCCGTTACGAAGCACGGAAAGTTGCCTACCGGAGAGCCGAAGAATGGAAATTGCCAGGGTATAATTCACGAAGAACATGTCGGGATGGTCAACGGGCCCGGTAGGACTCGCCCCCAGACAGGTCTGGAAAATGGATTCCATGGGAGCCAGAAAAGATGACGTCAAATCGTCTCAGATTCTTGATTAGTGTGAGAGTCGCAGTCCCATCTAGGCGGATGCTGTGCTAGTCACGCCGAATCTCGGCCAGACTCTTCCAGCGGGGCCACTTCCTCTCGATTGCAGAGTCCAAGCTGAGCCGGGAAGGACCGAATGCCGCCATCGCGACCAGGAACATAATCGACGCGAGCGCGTACACGGCTCCTGTCCCAACATCCGTCGAACCTGGTCCATACGTCCCGCCGAACCCCTCTGGCACTGACCAGATGACCAAGCTCAGAAAGAAGCTTGCAGTGTAGGCGATCTTCTTCAACAGGCCGATGACCAAGCATACTCCGATGGCGAGTTCAAGTGTGCCTGTGGAATACACGACGAGTGCGGGGTTCGATGACGTGGCCGACGCCCAGAATGAGAACCATCCTCCGAGCCAAGAGGGCTGACCCGCAGCAGCACGCGATATCATGTCAGGGAAAGCGTCGACAAAGCCGGGCTGAAACTTCAGAGCCCCGTCAATCAGCCAGAACAGTCCGAAGATCACCCTGAGGACCACGTTGAGAGCAGGGGCGTTCCTGAGGAACCAGATGTCGGAAACGATGCGCAAGGGATAAGGACGGCTGAAGGTCCTATAAGAATGGTGTCGCCGCTGGATTCTACGTGGAGGATGACACTTCGATTGGATGGCATGGCGCGCGCGGAGGTATGTGTGGAGCAGGTGGAGAAGCGGGCCCGGTGGGATTCGAACCCACGACATGCTGGTGTCTCCCAGTTCGAGCTAAGAGCCAGCCGCTTTAGTCGAAAGTCTCTAACCTGGCTGAGCCACGGGCCCGTCGAGCCAGCCCACCCGACGAGGTGGATATTTACTTTATTAGATGAAAGGCGGACGTTTCGCTTTCATGGGTCGACTCAGCTTCGTGGGCCTGGGACTCGGCCCGAAGGGCATCAGCCTGGAAGGGCTGGACGAGCTTCGGTCCGCTGACGTCATCTACCTTGAATACTACACATCGCCTCACGAGCCCAGGCTGCTGAAGGAGCTGCAGGACGCGTCGGGGAAGGAGTTGACCATAGTGGACAGAGCATTTGTCGAGGACGGGAAGAAGATCCTCGCCGAGGCAGCGGAGAGCAAGGTCGTCCTCGCCGTTCTGGGAGACCCGATGATCGCAACCACGCATGGTGAGCTGAGGGCGAGGGCGGCGAAGTCCGGCGTCGAAACGAAAGTGATTCATGCAGCTACCATCGCGGTCGCTGCGGCCAGTTCCTCGGGCCTACACCACTACAAGTTTTCCACCACAGTCACTGTCACCCGGGAAGCGGTCAACAAGCTGACCCAAGCATACCACACCCTGCATCAGAACCTCCTGAGAGGCGCGCACACCCTGGTGCTGTTGGAGTACGATGCCCAGAGCGGCGAAGGCGTGACCCCTGCAGACGCAATCGGGGGGCTTCTCTTGGCTGAAGGGAACTTCAAGCGCGGGGTGGTCAGCGGTTCGACATTCGCCCTGGTCATGTCGCGACTCGGGAGGCAGGACGCACATCAGGCCGCGGGGACCTTTGCGGAGCTGGCCGGGTTGAGATTCGGGGAGCCACCCCACTCGATCGTGATCCCCGGGACGCTTCACTTCACAGAAGTCGAGTCCATCTCCGCCCTCTTCGGACTGGACGAGAAGAAGGTCCGCGGCAATTCGGACGGGGTCCTGCGGACCGCGCAGACGTTGGTCCCGAAATACATCGCAAAGACGAGGCGTGTCCTAGACTCCCTCAAAGGGAAGCTTGGAAATCAGTACGAGGCAGTCATTGAGAACACGGAACTCTACATGAAGGACGCCGAGAACTTCCTTGCGAACGGTCAAGACGAATTGGCCATGCTAAGCATTGGATATGCGGAAGGTCTTATAGACTCACTCTCGTTCGCGGGCGTCGCGAAGATAGACTGGTAGACTTGGACGAAAAGCAGATTCTCGGCGCAGTCTTCTCCCTGGGACTGGGAGAGCGTGACCCCACCGTCAGGAGGGTTTCGGAACACCTTGGCATCGGGACTCTGGACGCCAGCAGGAAAGTCCAGGCCCTCAAGAAAAGGGGCCTCATCAGATTGGAGAGAGGGCGGGTCTCCATCACCCCCAAGGGGCGAAGGAAGATCAAGGTCGTCTTCATCGGGGGAGGGTTTGAGGTAATCCACAGAGGTCATCTCTACACAATCAGCAAGGCGAAGAGCCTCGGCGACGTCCTTGTGGTGGTGGTTGCAAGAGACAGCACAATCCGTGAGAGGAAGAAGAGAGAGCCGATCTCGGATGAGAACCAGAGAGTGGTGCTGCTTTCGTCTCTCCGGCAGGTGGACGCAGCAATCCTGGGCGTCGAGGGGAACATCTACGACACGCTTGAGAAGGTAAAGCCTGACGTGGTCGCCCTGGGATACGACCAGCACCATATGGAGTCGGAGATCGAGAGAGAGAGCAAGACGCGCGGAATCAAGTTGAAGGTCGTTAGACTCGACTCGCCGGACCCCAGCCTCAAGACCAGCACGCTATTGAAGGAACTTTAGCGGCGGGTCGCCCGGTCAAGCTTCTTCTGCAGGCGCGCCATCGAGGAGTTCACCGATTCGCGTCTGACCTCCTCGGTCAAGAGGCCCCGGGTGTCTTCGACGAGCATCCTTGCAACGTCAATCTTGCGACGGGTCCCGTTCACGACGTGGTCGTACACGGCCATTGGGGAACAGATTGAATAGAGGTCCTCCATTACGGCAAAGTACCTCTTCGCCTTCACCATCTTGCCGCCCATTATCGAATCGAGGACTAGTCTCTTCAGCTCGCCGACCGTGTCCAGCAGACCGAGCAGGTAGGCCTCTGGAGATGCGCCGAGCGCATTTCTTGACGGAATCGTCTTCCCCTGTGCCAGGGCCAAGACAGCCGAGGCCTCAACGTACTCCGTCTCCGGAGAGATCAGATATCGTGACACAGGACCCCCTCCAGACTTCTTCAGCGAGATCAGAAGGGTTCTAGCTTCCGAGAGCTCCCTGGCGGCGTCCTTCATCATGCCGTGGTGAACGCTGATGATCGCCCTCGAGCTGGACGTAATGACATCTCTGCTCTCCTTGAGGAGCCTGTCACGACGCTCAAGCTGGTCCGAAAAGTGGGCCTCGAGATCTTTGACGGATCGCCTCACTTCTTCCATGGTACGACGACCCATGCCATCACCGCCGTTGTCATAAGCTTACTTGTCCTGGCTCAAGGCTTATCTTCGGACCTCTTGCCCGCAGGAGGACTTGAGGAGGCAGGCGGGGATTGCACTCGCTGAGACGGCTCTCGCCGCTGCGATGTGGGGGACGTCCTTTCCCGTGGTCTCCCTGGGGATTGAGGGAGGCCTGGACCCCAGGACCTTCGTCTTTCTGAGATTCGCAATCGCGGCTCCAGTGATGCTGGTTGTGGCCTCGGTCCTGGGCAGAGATGTGATGCCTCTCCTCAGGAACAGGGCCCTCTGGGTCGTGGGCATGTTCAACGCGGTCGGGTTCGTCTGCCAATTCGTCGGACAGCAATACACGGAGGCTTCCGTGGCCGCGTTGCTCGTCAACATGTCGGTCATCCTTGCCGCGATCGGAGCGGTGTTCTTCCTCGGAGAGAAGCTTGGAGGCTTCAAGATTGCTGGCGTCTTCCTTGCGTTCGCAGGGGCGTTCTTGATAACAACAAATGGGGAATTTGGGGGGGTGGCCAGCGGTCAGGGACTGGGCGACGCATTGTACCTCATCGCTGCCGTGTCCTGGGCAGGCTACATTCTCTATTCCAAGAAGAAGATGGACGAACAGAATTGGGACCCCTTGGCCGCGGCCGCGTGCATCGTTGCAGTCACCGCGATCCTTGTCGTGCCGCTTGCCCTGACTGGGGGCTCCGGACTGCATCTGTCGTCGGAGGCAATGTGGGCGGTGGCTTACACCGCCGTCTTCAACACGGTGATACCGTTTGTGCTCTACCAGCAGGGGCTCAAGTACCTCACCGCGAGCTCCTCCGCAGTGGTCCTGATGCTAGAGATTGTGGTTGCCATCCTGATCTCAGTGGCCTTCCGCGGGGAGACCTTCACGGCATTTGCGTGGGTCGGAGCATTCGCAGTGTTAGGATCGATCCTTCTCGTATCAGGGGTGGAGATCCGTGGCAAGAGCTTATCCGTGCGGGCTACGGACGCCAGCCGAGTAAAGGACGCGTAATTCTTGGTAGTTAGCAGATACGCAAGAGGCCGCGAACGAGAATACAGGACAATGAATATTCTCAAGCAAGAGGGGTGGCTGGTCGAAAGGAGTGCGGCATCCCATGGCGCGGTCGACGTCTTTGCCGCGAAGGGAGGGAAGCTGCTGCTAATCCAAGTGAAGAGCGGAAGGGCTCGGGTCAAGAAGGAGGAGCTTGAGGAGCTGGTGAGCTGGGGGAAAAACTCGAATGGGGTTGCAGAGGTGTGGCACTTCAAGGACGGCGGCAAGATGGAGAGGCGAAGGGTCTATGCAGGGAAGCGTGGACCATCTTGAAGCCCAAGTGTTACTTCTGCGACGCGGAGCTCGACGTGGTGCTTCGCACCTTCAGGGTCACTCCACGGGAAGAACCCGTCTGCGAGGAATGTCATACCAAGATGATGAACCGGCAGAAGACGAAAGAAGAAGAATCGAAGCGCTAGCCCACAGGCTCAGGCCGAAGCAGACGCCCGCTTGAGTTCCCTAATGAGGGTCGAACATTCGGTGAACTTCCCATCGTCATCGTCGTAACGGTAGCACTCCAACGCCCTCTCGTACTCGCCCAGGGCCGCCAAGGCCTTGAGCTCGGGGGGCGTACTCGACTCCGACATGATAAGCCGCCCCGCCGCCTCGTACCAGTTGGCGGCGTCCTCATACTGCTCAAGCTGGTAGAAGCAGTGGGCGATTGATTCGCAGACGTCGAGCTTCTGGGGAGAACCGGCGAACTTCTCGAACTGCTCCTTCAAGAGGTAAATCGCAGGGTTTCCGCTTCGCATCCTGTCGAATTTGAAGACCTCTGAGAAATCGCCCATCTGGGTGGGGGATTCCCTCCGAAGGCGTAAGAACGACCTGCTCTAACATAGTTGAGCCCGAAATCAAAAGGGGGCGTAGAGGTCAATCCCCCGACGGAACTGCCGAATGTCTTCACTAAGCGAGCGCGCGTGAGGAAGGTCAGGCAAGACCATTCCCAATAGCCGGAAACCTCAGGAGCTTCCTTTCTCTTTCTTCGTAAGGATCGAGCTCAGGAGATCCAACGCTATGTTGCCCCCGCTGATGACCAGGACCGCCTTTTCCGTTCTCTCATGGCGCAGGGGCCCCTTCATCGCAGCCAGAGGGGAAGCGCCCGAAGGCTCGGCTGTGACTCGTCCCAGGAGAAGGAGGTCGTAGACCGCGTCCTCCAACTCTTCGTCGGTCACGAGACCAATCTTGTCGACGTATCTCCGTGCAGCCTCGAACGTGAGCTCGCCTGGGGTTGCGGCCTGCATGCCATCGGCGATGGTCGGGCGCGGGTCCACGTGCACTAATTTCCCTTGGTCCAGGGACTCGTACATGGAGGGGATGGATTGGGTCTCGGCACCGAAGACCTGGACCTTCTCAAGGGATTCCTTGAGGGCTATGGCTATCCCAGCGATGAGGCCACCCCCGCCTATGGCCACGGTCGCAGAATCAAGGTCAGGCAGCTGCCTCGCGATCTCAAGACCGCACGTTCCCTGCCCCGCTATTATCTGTGGGTCGTTGAAGGCATGAATGAACGTTAGGTCCCGCTTCCTCGCAGTGGCGACCGCGTTCTCGTAGGTCTCGTCATACCCTTTGCCGAACCTTATGATCTCAGCCCCCTGTTCCTTGATGGCCCTCAGCTTCTGGGGGTTGACGTTCTCGGGCACGCAGATGGAGGCTTTGACACCGAAGATGCGGGACGCGTAAGCTATCGCGAACCCGTGGTTACCCGAGGAAGCGGTGATGACACCCTTCCTGAGTTCTGAATCGCTCAGACACTGGAGCTTGTTCAGAGCGCCACGAATCTTGAAGACACGTATAGGCTGGAACGTCTCCAGCTTCAGGTAGACGTCGCGCCCGAGGAGGTCCGAGATGCCCTTCGAACTCTCCAGCGGTGTCGGCGGGATGTACTTCCGAATCCTGCCCTCGGCCTCCTCGATGTCCCGCAGGGTAGGGAGACCTGATTCCTTCAGCCGAACCACTTCTCCAGCGTCTCGGACTGCGCGGACTTCGCTTGCAGAACCCTGCCCAAGGCTGCCTCGACGCGTTCAGGCGAGAAAGAGTGTTCGTCAACGAGGAAGGAGATGAGTCTACCCCTGTTCAGAGATCTCCACTCAGGCTTGACCCCCACTACGATTGGAGGATTGAGGTAGAGCGCTCTGATCTCGTCGTACTTCACTTCGCTGAGCTGTCCCTTCAACTCGGTGATCTCCTCGAGCCGGCCGTACTTCTTCAGGTACTTGAGGGCGGTTGCCGGGCCCACGCCCTCGAATCCATCGGGATTGAAGTCCGTCCCGAGGAGAATCGCGAAATCCACGAACTGTTCCCAAGTGAGGCCTGTTGAGGCGAGGGCATCCGAGAGCCGAATCCGTTCGGGCTGGACGTTGATCACAATCCCCTTGCTCGGGAGACGCCGCTTGCCGGATATCGTCACGTTCCTCACGAGTACAGGGGCCCCGAAGACTAGAGAGTCGTGGTCCTGTGAGGCAACAGCGTTGACCGTCCCCTCCTCGGCCATCTTGGACGCTTGCGCTTCACCTTCAGAAGGTGCGTCAACCCATGGTATCCCCATCGCATCTAGAAGCTCCTTTGCGTCTGCTACCATGTCCCTTCTTAGAACAGTGGAGGCCTCGGCGTACCTTCTCGCCTGGACCATTTCGCCAGCCTGGAGCGCTCTCAGATATTGGTCTCTTGCTTCACGACGCTGGGCGGATCGGCGCTCGATTTCCTCCATCTTCAATTCCGGTGGTTTCCCGTCGAACACGTAGACGAGTTTCATACCCAGCTCCAGCAAGTTCACGTTCCTGTAGAAGAGGCCGGAGATGTGGGAGGTGACCCGCCCCTTCGAGTCCTTGAGATGACCGCCGTCCATGCCACGAATTATCGCCAGAAACTGGTAGAGCGTGTTGTAGCCGTCGACAGCGAGCGTCCACCCTGAGATGTCCTCGAGCTTGATCTTCTCTCTCGGGATGGAATCGCCGAAGTCCACGCCCATGCCGAGCTTTCCCAGAGGTAAGCTCGATTTATTCGTTCACGTGCGGTATCCGGGCCTCTTCGCTCGGCTTCTCGACAGCTTCAATCCTGCGCTTATCCTTCCCAACCCACCTGATTGTGACTAGACCGTTGATCTCCAGCTGCATCAGGGCCTTGTCAAGCTCGTCGGGGGAGCACTTGCCTCCGTTCTTGTTGAGGGCCTCTAAGAGATCGTCGTCTGTGGCGCTCTTCTTCTCCTTGATCATTTCGAAGGCTGCATACCTTAGGGGGTAACGCATTGTTTACACATCGTGCTAGAAACGGCACTAAAAGGGCGGCTTAGGAGGTATAAAAGCAATCCCGAGGGCGATTCTGCTCGATTACGGTACATGAAGAATAGAGGAAGCTAGCCGCCTAGCTGAACGTTCTTCCTCTCTGAATAGTTAAAATGAGTCGGCACTTTTTGAGGGACAAGACTTTGGGCGATTGGCATGATATTCTGTACGTTCAGAACGCTCGCATCTATCAACCCGTATTGGAAGCTGGCCTTTCTTCAGCGCCATCGGAAGCAAGAGGATTGGCAAAGATATTCAGCCACTTTAACCTCCGAGCGAGAGTCGGAAGCAGACCGAAAATCTTGGATGTTTCGTGTGGAATCGGACGACATTCGATCAATCTGGCAAAACTTGGTTACGAAGTCGTCGGTTTTGACTTCTCTCCCCACTTTCTGAAGACAGCACGCAAGCTCGCAAGACAAGAAGGTCTGAGCAAGCGCAGTGTTCTACGTTTCTACGAGGGAGACACCGCGCAGATTCAGGAGATACTGCAAGGAAAAGGGGAAACCGATTTTGACGCAATCATTTGTATGGACACTTCGATAGTCCGTCCGACCTTGAAAGAGGAAATTGAACTTCTGCGCTCGCTGCACAGAATCGGACGCGAAGGGTCTTTGCTCGTAATCGAGACTGCGAACAGAGACTCTTTCTTGAAGCATAGGCATCTCTACCCTTTTCCCATAATCCAATCTTACCATGACGGAAGACTTCAAAGGCATCTTCAAGCCAGTTATGACCCCAAGAACAAGCACATCAAGGGAGACTGGAAGTTCTTTCGAGAGCTACCCAATGGGGACTTGAAGCATCTACTTTCAATCAAGATGGAATCAAATATCCATTCGCGAAAGGACTTGAGAACTACTTTGGAGAAGGTAGGATGGAAGTATCTTCGCAGTTATGGAAGCGTCCAGCGTCTTGACAGGCTCGATTCTGACTCATTTCACATCGTAATGGTCGCAAAGAAAGCTTAGCCGATGTACCTTGATTGAGCCGCATCACGTAGGGAGTTTGCTGGACATCCTGCTGACGCCCATGAACTCTGATTGGCCTACAAGCGGGGCCGCAGAGACCGCCGCCTCGATCTTTTCGATCATACCCTCCTCCTCAGGCGCGACGATGTCGACGATTATGGCTGAAAGCCCGAAGGCTATGGGTTCGATTTTCTGGCTTCGAATCTTCGCCTGATCAGGAAGCACGCCGGCCACTGAATCGATGATCTTTTGGTGCTCGGTTGTTGTGTCCTGTGGTAGGACCTTCAGCCGTATGACGTAAGACCCCATTCAGGTTCCCCTAAGGCCCTTCGAAGCCGCAGTTCACGCACCTGTAGTGCCTGGAGAACTTTCTGCACTTCTCGCATCTCCAGACCAGCGTCTCATGACAGTTGGGGCAAAGGAACTTCGTCGCCCTCTCGGCAGGCTTGACGGGCCTGTTGCACGAGTTGCACAGGGGAAGAGACACCGTGGCTTGCGACATTTCTCTGACGACCCCTTGGGACCTGGCTCATATATGTTGCTGGGCCGGCGGGGTTCCTCGGTTCTCGCTGAGCAGCGAACGGACCTCGGAAGAAGCCACGACCCTGGCGATGCGTGCGAGGCCCTGAATCCCTAGCACCCCCAGCAGTGCAGACGCATGGAAATCGAAGTCGGCCTTAGAGAGCCTGCGAAGAATCCTAGGGGTTGCGACCGTCGCGACCAAGGCATCAAGGTCAGAGTTTGAGAGTTTCCTGAAGACACCCCGTAGCCTCATCATGGTCTTCATCTCCCGCAGAAACTGAGCCTCCCACTCGCGCTGATAGTTACAAAGCAGGTTGGAGTCGTCTAGCCTGAGAGATTCACTAACCCAGTGTGCGGCCATCACAGCCCCGGCCACGGATGTCATTATTCCGCCTGCCGTGGTGGGCTTCACCTGACCGGCCGACTCGCCGACGAGTACCTTCCTCCCACTCACGAACTGAGGGATAGGTCCCCCGACATAGATGGGCGCCGACACCTTGCGTAGTATCTTGTGAGGTTTGTCGGCAAGGAAGGAATCGAGCGCCTTGAAGGGGCTGATCCCAAACCCGGCCGCACCGACCTTCGCCATGCGCTGCCCGAAGGGGATGACCCAAGCGAAGAACCCTGGGAACCGCTTGGCATCGAGGAAGACTTCGACTGCGCGCTCCTTGACCCAATCTCCTTCCAGCTCGTACTTGGCCGCGGGAAGGATTCCGACCCCGGGACCCGAGGATGGTCCGGTGGCATCGACGAGGTATTTCGCAGTCACAGTCTCCTGACCGACGTCTACTGACACTTCATCCTGGACCTGAAGGAAGTTTGAGGCCCTAGCCCCAGTCACCACCTCGGCTCCGTTGGCCCGAGCCTCGTCAGCGACCTGCTTGTCGTACGCACTCCGGTCGAGCACGACGACATCGAGGGAGGTCGCGTCGACTGTGAAGTGCTTGCCTAGAGGCGAGTGCATCACGCCCGAAGCAATCTTGTTCTGAACAACCTCAGATCTCGGAGGATGGCCATAGCGTTTCAGGCCTCGTAGGCTGACGAGGCCGTCGCACTTCTCCGGCTCGCCGATCTCGCTATGTTCCTCAGCCACCAGTACCGAGAGGCCCCTCTTCGCAGCTTCAGCGGCGAACGTCAGACCGGCTATGCTGCCGCCAGCGACGACGACGTCGAACCTTGACGCCAAGAGGGAGGAACCATTCGCAAAGGCTTATTCACAGTTGTAATAACCGTTCAACCGAAGGAAGGATGAAACAGGCGATCGTCGTGCGGTCTGACTTGAAGATGGGGAAGGGGAAGCTTGCAGCCCAGGTCGCGCACGCTTCGCTCTCTGCCGCGGAAGAGGCCATGGAGAGGCGGCCTAACTGGTTCAGCGAATGGAAAGAGGAAGGCCAGGCCAAGATCGTGTTGAAAGTCCAGACCGAGGAGACACTCCGCGAACTATACAAGAAGGCGAAGGCCGCCAAGCTCCCAGCGGCGTTGATCGAGGACAGGGGGCTCACCCAGCTCGAGCCGGGGACGGTCACGTGCCTGGGAATCGGCCCAGGGCCCGAGGAAGTGCTGGACGGGATTACTGGGAAGCTCAAGCTGCTTTAAGCCGCAAGATAAAGGCAATCTTCAGGCCAGAAGGAGAACCCCCGAGAGGCGGAAGTCGGAGTTTCCTAACTGCAGTGGGCTGGGGCGGGCCCGCACCCAAACCGGTTCGATCCTTTCCCCTCACGCTGCGCGCCGTTCACCAAAGGAGCTTGAGTCTGCCCCCGGGGGGATTGGGGCATGGAAAACGATGTTCGAATCCCGTCTGAGAGTAATCCGCTAATGGTTCTGTAGAGTCTTCTGTACGATATTCTTGCTACATTTCAGACGTGAACCAAAACAGGATTTCATCATGAATGGGGCAGGCTGCGCCCTTTCAGGCCCGCAGCCTATTGGTGATGCGACCGCGTCCGCAAGATGACGACCGCAACTCCCAGTGTAGCCAGGATTACTGCTGTCGCCCCTATCGCGACGGTGGTCACGCCCCCTCCCAGATTCACATGGGAGGACGTCGTTGTCGACCCGGTTGCGCCGAGGGCGGCCTCAATCGAAGGTACCGCCGACGGAAGGTAGTACTGATTTTGGGATCCCGTCCCGGACGGAGCGGATTGTACTGTCGATGGCACACCTGTGGGCTGGCTGGCAATCGTCCCGCTGGACGCTCCCGAGGAGTTGGCTGTTGCAGTCTTGACCCCCATGGGCGTTACCCAGTACTCTGGTTGCTGGTAGTGAAGGGTCAGGTTGACGCTGCTGTTGGGTGGGATGACCATCGCAGATGCGGATAGGCCGACGTAGGTCGTCTGCCAGTAGACAGTGACGTTGATCTTTTGACCCCCGATATTGGCTGGAACTGTGTTGTTGCTCACAGGCTGGTTGACCGGAATCCAGTCCCACGCAGAAATTACTGCGGGCGCCTGCGGAAGGATCAGATGGGCGATTCCAAGGTTGTTGGTCTGGTTTGACATCACGACACTCGAGTTGGGGCTCCACCAGTAATAGTCTTGGCCGATGATGGAGGCAGACACGTAGGCTCCGGCTGCTGCCGTCCCATTGGCAAAGGTGACTTTGACTGTGACCGGGCTCGTGGGCAGCAAGGTGACGTTCTGGGTCTGGACTGTGAAGGTGACTGGGCCGCTCACTGTCTCGACAGCGTACCCATATTCTGAGGCTGACTGGATCAGGAACACTGGCATGGCTGTTGTGCTACTGCTTTGGGACCCACCCGAGGCTGGTTGCGCGCACATTGGGCAGGAAGGGTACCCTTCGCGAAGTGCAGACACGGTGAAGAGATAGGTTCCTGATGGAAGCTCGAACGCAGCGGCTGGGAAGGAGGACTGATACGTCGCGACCTGATTTCCCGTCAGGTTGTAAGCTGACAAGAAGTAGTTGTACTGCAGGTTTGCGCTTGTGCTCACGAAGATCTGTACATTGTTGAATGAAGCAGCACGAACCGTAAGTGCAGGAAGGCCTGTGAGGCCAAGGAGGATGATGGTCACTAGCATGACCGACAGCGCCGAGGCTGTCGCTCTGCGTGAAGTGCGATTCGTTCTCATGGTTTGTAGATGCATCTTTCTCAGACGTCTATTGGGGAGGGGGAGAGTTATACCTATGTCGCCGAACGACCGTTCTAGGCTACAGAACAAGCGCGCCCTGATAGGGACTACGGGCGGGGCGGCAGCCTTCAGACGCGAGGCACGGAGGAGTATGGAGGGGGAAGTCGTTCTGACGAATAGAACTAACAGGGTAGCACACGTTAGTACGTATTCATGAGGTCTGGAAGATCTGCGTTGGGGGTCATGGCAGGGGTCCTGTTAGGAGTGAGCATGTTCCTGGCTGGCTCAGGCCTTGGCTCGTACGGGGGGCTGTACGCCTCGTTCACTGGGAATCCTGTTGTGACGACCAGCACCAGCACTTCGGGGCAATACGCGGTTAAGACAAACGCGAGCGGTACCTGGTACATCCCATCTGGGACAGGCACTGCTAGCTCGAACTCCACCAAGGGCCAGGGAGGGTGGGTTCTCGTTCCTGGCACAAACGCCGTTCAGGACGATATTGCCTCGCATCTGGAGAATATAGGGCGACAGCCGATTGCTCTCACGGGGTTCGCCCTCCTACCGGTCTTCGCCGCCCTCTTGGTTGGGTTCGTACTCTATCGGGTGTCTAGAGCGCGCAACGTGAGAGAAGAGCCTCCAGAAGCTGCCTAATCGGTACTGACGCTGGACCAGAATCTCTGCGCCGTTCAGCGCACGCGCGTCGTCAGGCTTGCTCATCGAGCTTCAGAGACAGGATTACTGAACGAATGTCTTTTTGTCCAGTGGCATGCAATCTTAATGCTTGAACTATCTCTTTGTGGAACCTGAACGCCTCGGACCTATCTCTTTCAGCTTGCTACGGAGGTTGCACTCCGCATGCTTTTCTGCTCCCACAGGTGTTAAAACCATCTTTCCCCGCGCGCAAGCTGCTTTAAGGAGTCAGACAGAGACAACTTTCAGGTCAGAACGTGCTTCCTCGCGCGCCACGGGGGGAATGGGCGCCACCGTGACATCGTGGCTTGAGCGGTAGTTGGTAACAATGCTCTACTAGAAGGCGGCCGGATTGACTACCACGAGCCGGAGTCAACTCCTGAAGGGCATTGCCTCGTTCTCCGTCACCTTCGGCCCGATGTACCTCGTTGAGAGTGTCGCAAACTACCTCTTCCTAGGTCACGACCCGGCCTTCTACTCAGTCTCGGGGTCGAGGATCGTCCTCTTCGTCGCCATAGCGCTGGTGGGTTCGGTGGTCGCAGGCGCTCTTCTACTGGACCTGAAGGCGGCGATTGCTACCCAAGCGTCCGCTCTGGTTGCGTTCTTCTCGTTCGCTTATGTGCTCTGTAACCCCAAGGTGTGCTACTCGGCTGGCCCCGACGGCTTGGAGCCGCTCCGGATGGGAATCTTTCTAGGCGCCATAGCGATTGCGGGGGCATCCATCGGCCTCAGCGCTCGCCGCAGAACCGCGAAGTCGCCGGGCGCCACGGTGGTCGTCACTTTCGGCATTTTCGTCGCCTTGGCCTTCCTTCCGGTCGCGTACACCCTCGCCAGTGCCAGACTTCTAGTCCCTCTCTTTCCTTGGAGTCTGTTCATCTTCTTTGCACTGCTCTCCTTTGTCACCGCGGTCACTTCCTGCTCTAGACTCGGCTTGTTGCCAGGCTTTCTGCTACCATTGGCGGCGACTGGATTCATGCTCCCGCTCTTTTGGAGTATGGCCACAAGCTACCTACCGCAGATACTCCCTGGTGTTCAGATGATGGCGCTGGGGGCGCTGACAGGCTCTGCCCTCGGTGCTCTCACGGTCCACTCCAGGAGGGAGGCTGTCATACGGCATGAAGTGGGGTTCTCTAGGTCCCTCTTGATCGTCTTGCTCCTCGTCTTACTACTGGTAGTGGTCGTCGCCCCCGACGAAGTAAGCGGGGTGCTGCCAGAACCTGCAACGGGGCCTCCATCACACCTGGCCATTGGGATCCCGGTGTACGCTGGGGGGTACATGGACATCGACGCGGGTCACTCGACCGGAGTGGCAGTGACTGTCAGCTTCGCTGGAACCACCCCGGCTTCGATTGGAGACGACAACTTCCTCTCGGGCGGAATCGGAGTCCACTCGCCTGACTGCTGTCGCGATGGAATCGACTACGGCTATAGGTTCGACGTCTACATGTTCCACGACGGGAACGAGTCCCTCGTTGCCAGTGCGTGGCAGATTTGCGACAACAACGCAGCCTGCGGGGGACACTCTTGGAAGAACCTGCTGTTCTCGAAGATGAGTCCTCTCGAAGCCGGGTCCAACGTGTCTTCGGTGACCCTGCGGATGCAATGGAAGGGGCACTCAGTCTACTGGGCGTACCAAGTGGGGACAGGCGCTCTCGTCAATTTCACGGGGTTCCTGGCGCCGGCACACCAAGACCCGATATTCAACACAGGGGTGCTCAGCGGCAGCTTCTACTTCCTCCAGTTCGGGACGATGAGTCGGTATCCTCTGACCAAGCCGGGGTGGGCAGTCACCTTCGCCTGCCCATCCGTCATTGCCGGCGGAACGTGGCAGTGCGTAGACCATGCGCGGACTCTTGAAGGGAGCGAGTCCGACTGGAAGGTGCTATGGAGGTGGGGGGAGGGCTATCCGCACGCAATAGTGACAAAGTCAGGAGAATATTCCTTCACATTGGGATACTCGGCGACGTCTACAATGGGGAGCTTCCAAGCGCTATGGTAGGATCGCCAAGCTGCGAAGCCCCTCAACTCCCAATACGGCCCGGTCAGCTTGGTAGCTGGATGGTGCCCAGCGTCGCGAAGGAGCCGAGGTCGCTTATCATCACCTCGCCCTGAGACACAGTGTAGAGGTCGTTCCCGATTATGACGCTCCTGTCGATTTGAAGGCTGCTGTTCGGCGAGTCACCGTAGTTCTGGCCCGCCGGATACTGTGAGACAGTCCCAAGCAAGGTGAACCCCTGGGGAGTCACCCTGAAGACATAGACACCCTGCCAGACGGGGTCGCCATAGGGAGGCCAGCCGTCCCATCCATACGACTGGTTGCCACTGACCTTTGCGAGCAGCACGGGGATGACCGTGATGTTACCGGTAGAATCGTATGTGAACGCTAGATGGTCAGTCAGTACAGGGGAGTCTGTCCCACGATCCCCTATCAGGTACTTTTCCATCTGAATCGAAGTGCCGTTGTCGAAGACCCTGAAAAGAGAGAGCTTCAACCCCAGGTAATAGGAGAAGTCTCCGGTCGACGATGCGACCGCGTCCTTGCCCACTCCTATCAGGTAGCCCCCTGGAAGCGGATACAGGTAGTCCGAGTATCCGGTCACCCTGAGGGCGCTCAGGATGACCGGGTTGGTGATGTTCTGGAACGATATTACGAAGAGCGGGTCTATCTGTTCGTAGGTGACCACGTAACCAATGTCGCCGACGAAGCTGACCGCGTAGATGTTCTCTCCTGGTGCGATGTTACGTAGCGCCGAGACCTGGCTCATGTTCATGTTGAGCACGTAGACGTCGTCGCTTACAGTGGCCACGCCGCTGATCGTCGTGAACCCGCTGGTGGCCACTCTGAAGTAGTTGCCGTACTCATCAAGGGAGAACTGGTTGAGGACGGTCCCCGGGACAGAGCCCACCGCTTCCACGGTCACATTGCCGCCTGAATAGGAGGCGCGGAAGATGGTGCTGTTCTGTGCCTGCTGGAGGCTCGCCGACGTGATGATGCCGCCGGTATAGACGTCCCCGGGGATGTTGTCCGCGTACCACTCCTGGTAGTTGGTGTAGACCACGTAGATGTTGGATGTCGAAACGTAGATCGTGGAGGACGGACCGGTGAGGACCGAGACCGCCTTCTCCTTCCCACTGGACATGTCCACGCTTACGACCATCGTATAGTAGCTGATCTGTGACTTGTTTGGCGTGTAGTACACCGAAGAGGGGGGGACCGTAATCGTGACGCCGTTCTCGACCAGCCTGGGCATCACTCCGGTGGCATTGCCGCTGCTGTCAAACGAGTAGGATGGCTGTTGGATGACGGCATAGAAGTAACCCTGGGCGAGGCGCGCCGCAACGTAGGTCCCTGTTATGCTGATGTTCGCCATCAGCCTTGGCGAAGCGAGGTTCGAAGTATCATACAGAAGGAGGTCGATGTACGTCGTGTTGGAGTATCGCTGGTCGATGACCATCAGGCGGTCTTGCGCGATCTCTAGGCCGATTACCTGAGTGGCCGGGAGCTTGATGGTGGAAAGGATTGACGCCGAACTTGCCGGGTAGGCGCTCATAATCGTGACCGTGTCGGTAGTCGACACGAACAGATTGGTCCCATCTGTCTTCACCCGGTCTGGTTCGTCGACTCCTTGGACTTGGACGTTTGTGCTCGTGAAGGCAACGACCGAGGGGGCGGCAACCGTACTGAGAGTGGCACCAAAGGTAAGGGGAACCACGCCTCCGAAGAAGATTGGGATACCTCCTAACCAGGACCCGTATCTGCTGTACACCGTGGCGCTCTTCGCGTTCGCGGCCATGAACTCCTGCAGCTGAGAGTAGCTCTGGAATGAACCAAGTCCTTCTGGCACCGCGTTGGGGTTCGAGGCATCCGTCCTGTTGCCTGGCGAGGTGAGGGCGACGGCCCCTATCACAGCCATGAAACCGAAAATTGCAATCGTGAAGACCGCTTCTCCCCGGCGAAAGGAAGGCTCCTCGTGAACCTGCATACCTCTAGCTTAGATGGGTAGGGGATTAAATCCCATTGAGCCGAACGGAGCGTTCTGGGCAGGCGAACACTGCCCCGAAGTCAGAAAGGACTCTAACCGACGAAGCGGGCGACTTGCCGAGACAGCTTCCAGGCAAGAAGGAAAACCACGGAGAGGCGGAAGATGCAAGGGCTGGAGCTCTGCCCTCAGCCCCTGACTGAAGATAGTCCCTGGCCGAATATGTACGCCTTGAAATGGGACCCCGAATGGTTGGTAGCCCGGCCTCGATTGTATAGGTTCGGCTGGTAGCCAGGTTTCCGAACGAGTGATGCGTGAGAAGCGCTTATTACAAGCAGACAGGTCGTCTGCTTCGTGCCGATATGCCATAAGTGCGGAAAGTTGATCAGTGGTAAGAAATACGCTAGACACCTTAGGCGGTGCGGGACAACCCACAAGCACTCTCCGCAATCGAACGCACCTGTCGAGATCTAGAACCCGTGGTTCAATGAAATCTAGGGGCGTAGCCCAGCAAGTAATCACGCGGATGGGGACAGGTTAGAAGAACTCAAGAGGAACGTGAACCACCTAGCGGATAGGGACAGACACGCGCGCTCTCTCTCTCAGACTAATCGATGGTATCTGGGTTTCCGACTCTTTGCTGTACTATCTCGGTCCGACGATCTGCCGAAAGCCAGGACTGACTGCCTAGCCTTTCCTGGCTCTTCTCTGTGCTTTTCCTAGGTTCTCTCTGGCTTTTCCTTGGGCCTGTTCGATCTTGCCCTTGACCTGCTCCGTCTTGTTGTTCGTCAACTTACCTACTTCTTCACGAACCTTTCCTTTGACCTGTCTGCCCTTTCCCTTTATTTCATTCTCGCTCATAATGAGGAAGCGCGGTTTGGTGCTAATAAGGAATACGCGAATATCATATGGAGCTTTCTTAGCGACCTTTGATACCGAGCAAAGAGAGGGCCGGGGGAGCTGACGCGACCTCGATGTGGATGCGGAGAAGGTGGACAGGACCCGGAAACAGTTCGGGATTCTTCCATGGGTGGTTGCCGATTCGACCAGCAAATGCGATGTGGGCCAGTGAGACTTGAACATATCAAAAAGGATGGTAATGGATGACCCGACAAAGACGATTTCCCGATTTTGCCGCTCTCTGCGTTAGAATGTCAAGCGCAGGATGTGGATATGCATATGCAGGCTCAAATGCGCTCAGAGACGAACGAACTTTCCGCACTGCCTTGGAGAGCCATTCGAGCTCGCTCTTGGGCTCTGTGAAGGGAAACTCCGGAACATGGATACACGAGGCAGGAGCGGGAAAGACTCCGGTTCCATCGGCACGACAAGAACTCTTTCCTGCTTCAGAGGATTGCTACTAACAAGACCAATCGTGAAGGAACGACAGGTTGACAATACACATGCCCTGGTCATTACTGGCATGAGTGTATCCGATATAGAACGTCAGAAGAGATCTAAAGTAGGACGTAGAGGCGCAGAAGGTCGCCAGAACGCGATGGATGATGCCACTCCAGATGTCCCAGGAATGATAAAGGCGATAGGCAAAGAAGTCGGCAAGCAGAAAGCGAAGAGAAGGGTTGCAAGCAGAGGCAATGGGCCTCGTCAGCACTGAAGAAAGAGAAGTAGGCCCATTCATTTTCCGATTCGTTGAAGCAACATCATGAAAGGGACCGGCGTCGTGTCAGCCAACTTGCCCACTGGCCGGTCCACATTGGGGCCCCGAGCAGAAAGTGGTTTTTTCCGATAGGATGACCTAGGACTTTTCTGCAAGCTTTTCAAAAGTGCGCTCGTCTTGGCGGTCGCACAAAACCGTGGAAAGAAATACATACGCTTCCGGAAAAGCCAGGGTTGGTTGTGACGTCGCAACTTCCCGAACAATTCCAGCGAGAGTATTTTGATTGGTCTGAGGAAGAGTTCAGAGACAGGTTCGTTGAAAGAGTTTCTGCCGGGCGGCTCAAACAAAACCAAACTTTCGTTGACTTGAAAACAAAGTCGTTTGAGAAAAAGCCCCGTGCGGCTTATCGTGACGTCATCGATCTGCCACATTATTTGAGGATGCTCCCCGGGCTCGATGCCAACCCCACGCCCGCGGATTACGTTAGATCCATACTCAGCTTCACGAAGGACAACCGAGGTCGCGACCTCTTTCACTGGTGGAGGCAAGCGAGAAAAGGAACGAAAGCTCCGCTCTTCGGATCCGCTGATATAATCAACGCCTGCAATCTAAAGTGCGTGCATTGTTACTGGTGGACCAACAGAGAAGCGACGACTGGGGAGTTGACTCCTGAACAGTGGAGAATCGTAATTCAAAACTCCTTCAAGAAGTTGAAGATCGCGAACGTTTCAGTCGTCGGTGGGGAGCCAATGTTGAGAAAGGATGTCGTTCAAGTCTTCTCAGAGGAAATGAGGAACAGAATGAGCGTAGTTACAAACGGCATGTTCCCATTGATTGCAATCAACGGACTTTACTTCGTGTCAATCGATGGGACCGAAGAGACTCACAATCGCATCCGCGGTCCAAAAACCTACGGGCGAATAAAGGAAAATGTGAAGAATCTTGTCGATGCAGGTGGAAGAGTCAACATTAACTTAACTCTGAACACTCTGAATTACATGACAGCGACGGACGTTATTCGCGAATGGGATGATATCGCGGGGAGGATCAGCATTCAGTTCCATACCCCGTTTGTCGATGACGATCCCCTGTGGTTGCCGTTCGGGGAGGAAAGAAACAAACTCATCGACAGTATCCTTGAATATGCCAGCAAGGAGAATGAGTACTTTGTCGTGAATCCGAAAGAGCAACTCGAACTTTTGCGCGGCAACTGGGGATACAAATGTCCCGGCTGGATGATTCTGCCCCTAGACTATAGAGGGAACATCAAGATGCCCTGCTGCATGGGGAGCGCGAACGAGGATGCGCTGCAGCCAAAATGCGACAAGTGTGGGAACGCTCCCTATTCCGGCCTCCTTGCCACGATTTTCCCAGGCGAAAAGGCAATGGCGATGTGATCGGGAAAAATCCCTTTTCGGTCTTCTTACGACGACGTGTTGGGATACGAAGAGTACGGTGTACCCTACCAGGACCCCGAGTGGAGGTTGCTCACTCCGAAGCGGAAGCGAGAACCAGAGCCTCATCTGCGACTCGGTGGTCGCGCAGTCTCCGTCAGCGACGCCGTTAGAGATCTACAAGATGGTGATGCCCTGGGATGAAGGGAAGGTCATTCCACCGACCCAATTGGACAAGAAGAGAATCGCGGTGCTTCCCTTCACCAACATGAGTTCCAACCCCGACGACGAATACTTCGCCGACGGTGTGACAGAGGAGCTGATCACGGCCATGTCTGGGCTTCAGGGATTGCAGGTCATCGCCAGAACGTCAGTGATGAACTACAAGAAGAAGGAGAAGAACGTCTCAGAGATAGGGAAGGAGCTCGGGGTCGGGATGGTCTTGTCTGCTGCTATCGTGCGGATCTTGGTCGTATGACGTCCTCGACCGAAATCGCCTACCTAACCACCAACACCGGGCAATGCGCATGATTCACTACGCCGCTCGAGACGCTCCCCACAAGGAGTCGCTTGAAGCCCGTGTTTCCCCTGGTGCCGATGACGATCAGGTCGAACTTCTTGGAGGAGGCGTAGGTGACGATGGTTTCCACGTTGGAGGTGCTTTCAATGACCTCTCCTTTTGCTTTGACGCCCTTCCTCGCGGCGAGTCCGAGCCCCTTTTTGACCACCGCCTCGGCAGCCTGCTTTACCACTTCGTTGAGGGTCTCGGCGTTGGATTGCGGTATGCCCGCCTGACCAGCGTACGCCATTATAGGTATGCCATACACGTGCAGCAGAGTGACGGAGGCGTTGCCTTTTGAGGCAGCGCATGCCGCCTCCACAGCCTTGTTGGAGTCCTCGGACCCGTCGTATGCGACCAATACCTTCTTGAATTCCGTGGTCGTTCGTGGTCAACGGGGACGCCCCTCACTATTTAACAGGTCCATTTGGTTCTCCGATATTGAGCGTCTGACGTGCACGATGCCGTTGGTTCTCGCAGATGCGTCTGTCGTGCATACTCCTTTCATGCAATAGCAGCGCACGCGCCCGATGGGGTCCGCTCCCAAATGGGTTATGAAAATCATCCAAGCTCTTAGCGGGAAACTGTACGTCGCAGAACCTTCAGCCGGACAGCTCAGACGGGCATCAGTCGCTGTCACCTTCGATGACCCCTCCCAAATGGGTTCGGAAAGGGCAGTCTTGGCAGATCTAGGCCTTGGTCCAGTTGTGTTGGCCCACAGCGTCCTTAGTGCAGGATCCGCCTTCTCTTCTGTCAGGAACTCCGGAGGTCACTTCCACAACCAATTTGCAGTTGTTGCACTTGTATTTCTGTGCCATGATGGCCAGGTTGGGTCACGTTATTTTTATTCTTATCTTGGCACGACTCTGACAATCATTCAGCCTCTATGCGCGCGCGCGTGCCTGTCATTACTAGGTTAGGAATTCCCTCAGTTATTCCATGAAGATATCCAGTGACCTATTCTGGACAGAATCTCGTTGGCCGTAAGCCCCTTTCTCGCAGAGGGATTTGCCCAAGGTAACCTGGCATGATCCGACAAAAGGCGATTCTTGGGGTGCGGTCACTTGCCCGTAACTACATTTCTCCCTGTGAGAAGTCTGTACACTATCACGATGACAGCGATGACTATCAATAGATGGATCAACGCTCCGCCGAACCCGGTGATGAATCCGAATAGCCAGAGAACTACGAGGATTATGGCCACGGTCCAGAACAGGTCCACCCCGGACCTATTCGAGTTTGACATGGTTGCTGGTGCAGGGCAAGATTATATATGATTTGCCGGTAAAGGTTCAGTCAAGTTCTCGGCATCTCCACTGACTTCTTAGGGCTGTCAACTTTCTATAGCTGAGATAACCATAAATCATTGAGAGATGGCGTAGGTGGCAGTTTGAATGCAGGCACAAAGGTCGGCATCGTTGTGGTCGTGCTATTCCTGTTTGCCTTCTTTGTTCCTATCTTCCCCGACACGACGGCGTCTGCTTCTCTCTTCGGTGTGAATGTGTCGGTCACCACGAACGCGTCGCTTACGTTCCTAGTGTTTCAGTGTGGTTCGTTCTATGGCACCCACGTGACAGGCTCGCTTGGAGGCGGCGTATCAGGCTCCGTGCCAGTCGGTAGCGGTTATACTTTCAAGTGCGGTTGAGTAATCCGAGCTCTTTGGCTGCGGCTCCGGTCGGTATTGGGGACCACAGAAGAGGTTCCTGTCATTCGGAGGAGGCTCGAAGTTGGGTTCAGGCCCTGTGTTTGCCGATAAACTCATAAGAATGGGTGTCGGTCATATCTGGCCGAGTTAGCATGAAGTCACCACCCGACGACCTGAAGAAGATTCTGGGGCAGAACGAGCAGATCCAGCACTACGTCAAGGAGAGGATCTACCACCCGACAATCAACGTCGACTCGGTTGCCTTCACCAACGAAAGGATAATCCTCAGGCACCCGCACGCCATGGGGCTGAAGGAGGACTACACCGACTACAGCTACCAGGACGTCGCAAATGTCGTCCTGAAAAAGGGGATCAGGCGCTCTTCCCTGAAATGTACCTTGAGGCTTGGAGGAGAACCTCTCTCGCTGGACAACCTGCCCAACTCCGATGCTCAGAAAGCTTATGGCATCATCAGGGAGAACCTCAGCAGGAATAAGACGCCCTCCACCGCAGCCGCTTCAGGGGAAGTTCAGCATTAGAGCGCGCGGTAATCAGAAGGAGATGCGACAGCTAGGTATCTCCACCTCATAGAGGAATCCACCAGCTTACAGTTTTTGCTCTGAAATTCGCTTAGCAGTCTAGCCTAGGGCTCCTCGATACACGTATAACCGCTGAGAAGGTCGGGGCAGCCTAATGTCGGGGAGCTCCATACACCTCGCCTCTCGTGACACGATAGTCACCGTTGAGAGTGTGAGCCTCGACTACCACAAGGAGAAGGAGCCGCTACCAGTCCTCGTCGACGTCTCGCTGACCGCGGGGAAAGACGAGCTGGTCGCGATTACTGGACCATCAGGCTGCGGCAAGTCCACGCTCCTCAGGATCATAGGTGGCCTGAGCAAGCCCACCGCGGGAACTGTAAAGGTCCTGAATTCTGAGGTGACGGGGCCACGAAATGACATCACGATGGTCTTTCAGAACTTCGTGCTGCTTCCGTGGCGAACGTCATTAGAGAATGTCGTCTTCGGCCTAGGCTCGCGGAATGACCTCACAGCCGACCAGAGGAAAGAGAAGGCTGAGAAGGCGCTCGAGGAGACAGGGTTGTCGGGGTTCGAAAATGTCTATCCAGGAGAGCTTTCAGGTGGAATGAAACAAAGGGTGGGAGTGGCCCGGGCGCTCGCAACAGACCCACAGGTCATGCTCATGGACGAACCATTCAGCTCGCTCGACGACCTCACTGCCGAGAGACTCAGGAAGGAGATCTATGAACTCCTGATCAACCCCTCGACGTCGGTCAAGACGGTCATTATGGTCAGCCACAACGTGGAAGAGATCATTGAGCTGGCCGACAAGGTCGTAGTCCTTTCACAGCGGCCTGCACATGTAGTCGGCGAGCTGAGGATTGAGCTCCCGAGACCGAGGAATAAGAAGTCTGAAGAGTTCTTTACATGGGTGGACAAGGTGTATTCGCTCTTATCATGACCATACGACATCCCCTTAAGTCGCACAGCGGCGTGCGGGGGCGTAGAAACACTTGGTAGAGCGAGGAAGGCCCCTCCCGATAGCGCTCATAATGCCGGCGAACGTCAGGGCGGGGCAGGTCATAAGCCTAGTCGAGGTTACGGGCGGGCTGGGGCCCAGGGTGGACGTGCCCAGGCTCGCCGACGAGCTGGGCGAGGACATGGCAGTCTTGCTGCCCATTCTGGACGCGGCAGAGATGCTCGGCCTAGTAAGGAGCGAGAAGGGAGACGTCTACCTCACGGAGCTTGGGCTCAGGTTCCAGAAGACCCCGAAGAACAAGGTCAGGATGCTCAAGGACAAGCTGGCTGCTATCGAGCCCTTCCGCACGGCATTAGAACTCGCCTCCAAGGGCAGACCCGTGACCGCAGAACAGGTGGCGGAATCGCTCTCCGAGATAGGTATCAAATGGCACTACCAACCCGAGCTCAACGAATCGCTGATTAATGCCCTCATGATACATTGGACCATCTACGGCGGACTCCTGAGATATGATGGGAAGTCGGGCAAGTTCCAGAGGTTTTAGTCGTCAACGCCGATGGACGAATAGGCGAGCCTCCCCTTCACGAAAGTCGCTGCTACCCGCACTTTCCTGACTATCGCCGGGTGCATCCCTTCAACGTCCGAATCCAACAGCGTGAGGTTTGCGCCGGCACCTTCGGCCAGTCCGGACTCGGCCTCGTCGAATCCATTCGAGCTTGCATTTGAGGCGTAGAGACCTAACGCATCGTCGAGGGAGAGAGTCTCTCCGCGCGCGAACCTGCCTCTAACCATTGCAGCCCAGACTCCTAGGAGAGGGCTCATGTGTTCGATCGGGGAGTCCGAGCCTCCTGATGCCATGATTCCCTCGGCCAGGATCGATTTCAGCGGGTACAGGTCATCGACCCTGTCTTCGCCGAGCCTGTCGGCCGCCCAGGTGTCGGACGTGATGAAGAGTGGCTGGACGGCAGCCCTGATGCCGTGCTTCACCATCTTCGCCATCAGGTCTCTTGGAAGCAGGCTCGCGTGCTCTATCCTGTGCCTCTTCGGGTTCTTGGTTCCGGTCACCCTAGCGAGCGCCTGAATCGCTTGCTCGACCGCCCTGTCTCCGATGGCGTGGACTATTACCTGATAGCCTGCTGCGTCAGCCCCCTCGATGATACTCTCGAGCTCATCATCAGTGTGCCGGAGGATCCCGCTGTTGCCAGGGTCGTCTGCATAGGGAAGGCGCAAAGCGGCGGTCCGGGCGCCGAGGGAGCCGTCGGTGTAGATCTTCACGCCGATGATCCTGACCGTGTCGTCGTTGAGCCTCGAGCGGAACCCCTTCTCAACCACGTATCCCATAGCCTCTGCGGGGATGTACACCCTGTAGCGCAAAGAAAGAGCATGGGTGGAATGCAGAGCCGTGAGGGCCTCGAGCTCCTCACGATACCCTGTCGACGATATGATCGAATGAAGGGTAGTGACTCCGCACTTCGCAGCCTCTGCCTCAGCAATCAGTAGGTCGCCTGCACAGACCTCTGCGCTTCTAGGAATCCCGCCGTTGACTTCCTCCAGTGCGCCCTCCTTGACGATTCCTGTAAGGCGCCCCCCGTCGTCTCTCATGAATTCGGGTCCATGCCTGTCCTCAAGGGCTAGCGTCTGGATTGCGACGGTGTTGAGGAGGGCGATGTGGCCGCAGACTCTGGTCAAGGCGATGGGATTCCTTCCTGACAGGTCGTCAATGTCCGATCGGTTAGGCATCCTGCCCTCCCTGAAGACCTCTTGATCCCAGCCCATCCCCGTCACCCACTCACCGGGCCTCGATCTCTGCACCCCCCCGAGGAGGCGCAGGCGGAGACCGGTGATACTGTCGACTCCCCTGAGGTCGACGCTGCGCTTCAGCCAACCGAACTCAAAAGGGTGGCAGTGGGTGTCAGTGAAGCCCGGAAGAAGCGTGGCCCCATTCGCATCAAACCGCTTCACGCCGTTCGGGGCGTTCATACTCCCACTATCTGACAGTTCGACTATCTTCCCATCCTCGATCATTAGGGAACTGGTCTTACTGCCGCCGACCTTGCAGTTCTCAATCAGGATGCTCGTTTCTTGAGTGCCCCCTTTGCGAATTCCACAGACGGAATCTTCCTTTTCGTGTGGGATAGCGCACGCAAGTCCTCTGGAGTGTCTACATCGGAGAGAACACCATCGCCGCAGTACACAGCGAGCGATAGGTCCTTCCTTGCGGCTCCGCCTACATGGTTCCAGAAGCTGTCTGAGTCGTAGCTCAGAGCCGGCATGGCCTTCCCTGAGAAGATGAGCAGATTCGTACCGTCGAATGAACGAGACGGAGAGATGACGCAGTCGAAGCTACCTTTCAGGGTGAGTGCTTTCCTGACCTCGTAAGGGGTCAGTAGTGGCAGGTCTGTCGGCACTACCATGAAATCATGGTCCCTTCCGAGTGTCTCTACGCCCATTTCGACAGCAGCGTTGACGCCTTCGTCCCGAGGTTCGACAATCAAACGAGCCCCCAGTCTTCGCGCAAGAAGAAGGATATTCCCGTTAGATGAGACGACGTAACATCTTGGCAACAGGCCAGCCTTGCTGAAGGCCCTGAGCACGTCCCCAAGCATTATTTCCGCCAGCCGACGCCTCTGCTTCGGACCAAGGATCCGGGAGAGCCTCGATTTCCCTTGGTCGGCCTTGACGGGGATCAGTACGATCATTCGGTTCAAGCTTCTAACAGTTCCTTCGCAATCCTCCTTTCGTCAGAAGGATCCGCCATCAAGGTGCTAGAGAGGATACACTTGATCCCGAGCTCCTCGATTTCACCCGCAAGAGACTCATCGCTCCTGTCGATGACCAGGGAATCAAGAAACTCGGAGTAGGCCTTTGCCACTCCGACAGAATTGAGGCGCATCCCGACTGCTTTCATCAGCTTGGCTGCGGGGCCGCCGAAGGGAACTCTGCCTACCATCGGGGAGAGCGCTGTTACCCTTGCCCTGGCCAGAGAGAGCCTCCTGGAGAATCCTGGGACCGCGAGCATCGGACCGATGCTGGTCACTGGATTGGCCGGACAGAGGACAATTCTGTCGGCCATCTTGACGGCTTTCTCTACCTCCTCGGTGAACCGTGCCTTAGAGGATCCCTTGTAAGCCACTCCCATGACCGCCGGTCGGCCCCGATCTCGAACCCAGAACTCCTGAAGACGCATATTGCCAGCGGAAGTGAGGATGCGTGTCTCGACCGGATCATCGGTTAATGGCAGGATCGCGTGGTCGACGCCCATGGCCTTCCGGAGCTTGTCCATGACTGAGGTCAGTGTCAGGCCTTCACGCAGCATCTTGGTCCTCACAATTTGAGTGGCGATGTCCATATCTCCGAGCGCGAACCAAGTCGGCTCACCGATCTGCCCAAGTTGTGAGAGTGTCCGGAAGGTATCTCCCTCGATGCCCCACCCCTGTCTTCTGTTCGCAAGTCCGGCCAATGTGTACATCGCGATGTCAAGGTCTGGGCAGACGTAAAGGCCGTGCACCCAGATGTTGTCGCCGACGTTTGCCACCACGGTCATGTCCACTCCCAGCCCCGATAGCCCTCGCAGCAGCTTTGCCGAGCCCGTTCCGCCGGCCAGCGCGACTATCCTCAACCCTTCACCTGAAGAGGTCCCTCTCCCTGTGCATAATCAGAGGCTTGACCCCGCCCTCTCCCCTGACATACGTCACGCCACGGACTACGGCCATGGGAACCCTGTCGAGCTTACCCATCGCGAGCTCAGCCGCGCTAGCGACCTCATCCACTACCGCGGGCTCGGTCACCCTCAGGGCATAACCGAATCTGTCGACCTTACCCCTGAACGAAACCAGGGGGTCTATGCCTGAACACCCTATAGCCACGTCGGTCTGACCTAACCTCCAAGGCCGACCGAAGGTGTCAGTCACTACGACGGCTAGACGCGTCCCAGTCCGGTCCTCGAGGGTCTTCCTGAGTCTCCGCGCACTCAGGTCCGAGTCTGCTGGAAGCAGGCTCGCGTACCCCTTCCCCACGTTGGACTGATCGACACCCGAGTTCGCGCACACGAAACCGTGCCTCGTTTCCGTAATTACGACGCCATGCCCCGACCTTACCACCCTGACCGATTCTCTCAGGACAAGCTCCATGAGCCTAGGGTCCTTTCCTTCCGTCTTTGCAAGGCTCTCAGCGCGCCTCCCAGGGACTATATCGCTCAATTTGACCACTTGTCCTTCGGCCTTGGATACGATCTTCTGCTTGACCACTACGATGTCTCCGTCCTTCAGCCGGATTCCGGAACGCCTGAGCGCCCCAATCACCAATCCTGCCACGTCCGACCCCTTGTCAACTTCAGGCAGACCCCTGAGAGGGAAGACTTCGACCTTTCCCAAATCGCTCCGCCCGACCAAGCCACACCCGCGCGATAAATGCTACTCCAGCTGTGACCAGTTCGGAAAACTAGAATTTAATACGTGGAGGAGACCTGCATAGTCAGAATGCCGACCACGGAGGATGTGATTAAGGTCCTTTCATTTGTCAAGGACCCAGAGCTTGGCAGAGACCTAGTGTCCCTGCGGATGATCAAGGATGTTGTAATAGAGGGTGGGAAGGTCACTTTCACGCTCAACCTCACAACGCCGGCCTGTCCGCTTAGGACACGGCTTGAGGGCGCCGCAAGGGAAGCAGTAAGGAGCATCCCCGGCGTAACTGAGGTGCAGATGAAGACCGGATCGGTCGTCTTCGCGACGAGAGACGCTTCGCAGTCAGAGATGCTCAAGGGAGTCAAGAACATAATAGCGGTAGCGAGCGGGAAGGGTGGGGTCGGGAAGTCGACGGTCGCCGTGAACCTGGCCGTCGCGCTCGCAGCCTCGGGGGCAAGAGTCGGGATACTGGATGCTGACGTGTACGGGCCCAACATACCACACATGATGGGCGTGAACCAGGGCGCGGAAGTCAGGGGCGAGCTGATAACTCCGCCTGTGGCCCACGGAGTCAAGGTGGCCTCGCTGGGCTTCTTCTACAAGGATGTAACACCCGTCATCTGGAGAGGGCCCCTCGTCGCCGGAGCTGTCAAGCAACTGCTGACTCAGGTGGACTGGGGAGAACTCGATTATCTTGTCTGTGACCTTCCGCCCGGCACCGGTGACGCATCCCTAACGCTGGCTCAGACCGTCCCGCTGAGCGGCGTTGTGATAGTGACCACGCCCCAGGAGGCGGCTCTGAACATAGCGGCCAAGGCACTGGCGATGTTCAGGAGGCTCGACGTCCCCATCCTCGGAGTCGTCGAGAACATGAGCTACTTCATCTGTCCGCACTGCGGCGAACGATCTGACATCTTCTCCAGTGGAGGCGGAAGAAGGGTCGCCTCAGAGCAGAACGTCGACTTCCTCGGGGAGATCCCACTGGTCGTGGCCGTCAGAGAGCAGTCCGACGCTGGAGTCCCGATTACGCTAGCGAAGCCCGAGTCGCCAGAGGCCGGCATCTTCAAGGATGTCGCTTTCAGGGTCGCAGGGCTGGTCAGCATCGTGGCCTTCTCGAAGATGAAGAAATGACAGGCAAAGAGGACCGCCTTCTCACTGACAAGGAACGAAGAAAGAAGGCCCGCAGAAGACGGCGCGGTCCCTACAGGAAGTCCTTCAGACTGAACGCGGGTCACTAGTCGTGTTGAACACGTGGCTTGTCAGTGGGCATGGGATGAACAGGGAGGTAGCCTGAGTCTGAAGATGACGAGGCGCGACTGGGGGAAGATCGGCGCCGAGGTCATCCTGGTCATACTTGTCCTATCGGCGTTAGTGGTTCTGTTAAGGTAGACCCTGACATGTGATTGGCGGTTTGTCTAATCCTGGTCAGAAGTAGCATGGCGTGGAGTTGGTAAGAGAACGGTGCGAGTTGCCGTCGACCCAATGCACGATACTGTAGAAGTCGTACTCCGCGTCCTGATATCATCGGATAGCGGAAGTCGTCGGCTCTATCGCATGGTCAGCGAACGGCTACTGCGTCGATCTCAACCCTCGCGCCCTTCGGGAGCGCTTGGACCTGGACAGTGGTCCGGGCAGGAAAGGGTGCCGAGAAGTGCTTTGAGTACTCCTCATTCATCTGCGGGAATTCGGCGAGGTCGACCATGAAGACGTTCGTTTTCACGACGCTCTTCATGCTGAGGCTCGAGGCCCCAAGTACTGCCTCAAGATTCTGGAGAATCCTCCTTGTCTGAGCGACTACCCCTTGCTCAAGCTTCCCAGTGGAGGGGTCGAGACCAAGCTGCCCAGCACAGTAGACCGCTCCGGCATCGATGGCTTGCGAGTATGGCCCCACCGGGGCAGGTGCGCCCGCACTATTCACTTCTCGGTTCAACGACCCACCACGAAGACTAACGTCTTAAATCAGTTTTGGGAGACAGATGATTGGGGATACGCGAGGTCCCATGATCACCGCAGCATCCTGAGGAGCCCTTCATAGATCTCTGACTCCTCTGCGTACTCGAGCCTTTCCTTTTTGTCCATGTCCTCCAACATAGTGGAGATACGTCTGCCCTTCTGCGATACGAGGATGATCCGTCTGCCTGCCTTGTACGCGGCCATGACCTCCATTCCCACACCTGTGCTCGGACTTGTCACGTCGGCGACCATCACGTCAGCGTTCTCTGACCCGGTCCTGTCTCGGTCGAAGACGTTCAGCGCAGAAGGAGTGGAGACCTCCATGGGATCCAAGTTCCAGGGCGAAGCGACTACGTTGCCCGAATCCCTGATCGCCTTTGCCATCAGCCGGGCCCTCTCGATCGACCTGTTGGAGACCAGCGGCACAGCCAAGTAGACTCTCAACACAAGGGCAGGGAAACAGTATGAGTTTATGCCTTGCTGGAGAGAGCCACGTTCAGCGGTGCGGAGCGGATCTTGCGATGATCGCATTTCTGGGGGCTGTGAGCGTAACAGTAAGTGGCCCCACAGACGTGGCATGTATAGTAGAACCCGACCCCGAGACTCCGACCGCAGAGGCCGCAAGCAGGCGTAGGTTTCTGCGTCTGGCTCGTGTACATGCTCGTAGCCACAAGCCTTTCATGATAGTGCTCGCTATTAAGCAGTTATACAATATTTGTATGCGGAATAGAGAGGGATATGTGAAATTAATATTCACTCTCTACCGTCAGGAAAGTGAACGAGAGGGTGCCTAGCAATGTTGCAGATGAAAGGGCAAATCACCGCGCAATACGAAAACCCAAAGTCCCTCTCTAACAACCCGTGGACTGGCCCGTACAGTTGGTTGGATGGGGTCATCGCCGAACTCTTGTCCACATATCGCGCTCTGAAGATAGAAGATGACCGAATCAAGTCTCTTGAAAAAGAACTTCTCAGCCTAATGGGATTAGATGAGAAGGCTTCAAAGGAACAAATCAAGGCGACTGTGGCAGAAATCAGAGCGTTCTTCATCGAAATGCGGCGCATTCAAGGAGAACGTGCGGGACGAGTCGGGAATGAGACCTGACTTGCTTTCCCTCTTTGAGTCGTTCTATCGAACAAGACAGACATCGATAGCGGGAATCCTACTCGCAGGGAAGACGACAGACTTAATCTCCGCTCTCGTCCATCTCTGCGAGAAGAACCACATCCCAATGGAAGAGGGTTTGGAAGGTCAAATGGACGAAGTCGAATCAATGTTGAAGCGAATCGAGGACATCAACGACCTCCCGATTCAGGAACTTCTTAGACTCCCACCGTTGGAGTTATCACCCGGCACGCAACACCCCTTCAAATCACCCGGAGATGCAACAGAGTCGGGTGCCTGGTCTCCTCTACTCCGAGATGCTCGTCTAGCGCTTGTACCCTATCTTTCGGAGAAACTCGTGCCGTTCCTTCTTGTCTGACTCCGTCTCCGAGCCTTTGGGAGATTCTCCATCGACGATACCTAAGATACCCCTGCCTTTGCCTGTGTCTGCCACCATGACCGTGACCGGGTTGGACGTGGCGCAGTATATCCCCACGACCTCTTCCACATTCTTGATCCTATTGAGTACATTGATCGGGAAGGCTCCCTTCAGCACTACCACGAAGCAGTGCCCAGCTTCCAGCAGGTTCGCGAATTTCCGGGCAACGGAAGTAGCCTCCTCGTCAGAGCCGTCGTACCTGATGAGCGCCTTTCCAGACGCCTCGCAGAAAGCGACCCCGAACTTGATTCCGGGCATCGACGTGATCAGAGCCTCGTACACATCCTCGACGGTCTTGATGAAATGGCTCTGCCCGAGGATCAACTGCGTCCCTTCGGGAACTGCCAGCACTACCTCCTCGATCTTCACGCCTCAACACCGGCGCTTGAGGACTCAAAATCCTTTTCCTTCTATAAAGGGCTACCCCAAATCCGCACAGAAGGTGTTCTTCGTTAGTCTTCCGTTAACTTAATCGCTTTTTCCTACTGGGTGTCAACCAACGGGACTAAGTGCCTATTGACGATAGCCCGGCTATGCTATAAGAAGTTCTTCTAATTCGCCGCATGCTGTTAGTTGAGGAAGAGGCGTGCTGGCCAAAGACTCGACTTGCTGCGTCATAGCCGGGAGCTGTCTAGCCACCTCGGCCATCGTGAGGGTTTCAGGCAATCTTGGCCGTCCGCCTCATGGGATTCTTCACCATAGATGACCCGCGGCTTCCAAGGACTTGAACAAGTCAGCGTCCGCCTCTGCGCGATTCTGCCCAAGGGTCGTGAGCGCGTTATCACATTCGACTCGCAACACGGTGACAAAGTCGCTCTTGTATTTCTGGTCGAGCGAGTCGAGAAACTGAATGGTCGTCAGTAGCAAGTCCTTAGCAACGTCCGCCAAGATCCATGACTTATCAGAGGGCGGCGTTGCAAGCCGACTCCACCCCAAGTGTGTCACCTCCGGGTAGACACGATTCCTCAGCATGTTAATTTGAGGCGTCCTTCTCGGCGGCCTCCACCCCTTGACGAAAGCCGACGCGTGAGCGTACATGTGGGGCTTTTCTACCTCGTAATAGAACTCCAGCAGATTCCGAGCGTGAAGGAGGAAATGGTCCAAGGCGGTATTCTCTAGAAACTGCTCCAGGTCCTTCTGCACTCCAACCTTGTGTTGTCGTGCTGAGACAGAGAACCAGCAGCAGTACACCATTTCTCGTACTTCGTAAGAAAAATGCTCCTCAAGATAGGCGAGTCTCTGAGCGTCACTCAGGTCAGGGGATTGCTTCTTCATATGTGATCGCAGTCCGGGTCCTCCTCGCTGTCCAGTTGCGCAACGGCCTCCCGAAAAGCGGGAGCGGCTTTAAGGTTGAACCGGCCTTAGAGTGCAGAGACTACTGCGCCCATGACCCAGAACCACACTGCCGCGGTAGGAGCAGGGATAGTCAGGCCGCCCGCGAGCAATCCCGCAAGCACTGCGACACCCCGAACGCGTTGCTTCTCCCAGGACACGAGCACCCACCTGACCAGCCCGAAGAACGCAGCTATCGAAAGGATGACCCCGACGGCGCCTACGAATGGCGCGGATGAGGGTACGACCGCAGGGACGACGGCGGAGAGGATGGTGCCCTTGAGGTCGGTGGGGTCCACGCCATAGTACAAGCTGAGCACAAAGAACAGCCCTGTGAAGACTGCGGACCCGAAGGTCGCATACGTGCCCTTGCTCACGCCACAGGTGAGCTTTGGCGGCGCTGATAAGGAGTGAACCGGAAAACGGGGCAGGGCCCGCGGTCAACGCCCAAACCACGACGCCCCAAATGTCCTGCCTGTACATGGGGATTCCTTCGAGTTTAGGCGCGGTCCAAAGCAGTATTCGCTGTCGTGATGTCACCGTGGGAACGCGCGTCCTGTGCCCAAACTGGACCGATTCACTTCCATCTTGTGAGTATCTCTTCTCTCTTGAAAGTTTTTGTGCTTAGATAGAAGAGAAGCAGGTCGATCACCAGGAAGATGCCGGACATGATGAGCAGATTGATTGTAGTCAATTGAATCACACCAATCTCGGTCATCACGTAGATGATGAGGAAGGGGAAGAACATCACCCCGGTGAACTGCTGTACGCTTCGGACGTCATTGGCGCGTGCGGATAGGATGACGGTCAGCTCGATGGAGAGTATGCTCGCGAGCGGTGCGAGGACGAGGAGTATCACTCCGAAGCTCCAGTTTGGATAGTAGAGATACCCTAGCCCGGCGTGAGTGATTAGGTCCATCAGGACCATGAAGACTACCGAGCTAGCCCAGATCGCGGTAATCGGTGGGACGAATGCAGCGATGCTCTTTCCCAGCAGAATCTCACTATCTGTCATGGGCGTTGCAAGCAGCGGTTCGAGGCTCTTCTGGATCTTCTCGCCGACTATGCTGTACGAGGCAATTCCAGTCGGGAGACTCGCCGCTCCGATCACGTACCAAAAGGAAAACGCGTTCAGAAACGGGGCAACAGATGCGGATATGGTTCCTGGGCCAGCAACGCTTTCGATCGCAACAAGTACCCCGGGAAATCCCAAGGCAATACCGAGTGGGAACGCTATCGTGGCGTAGAGGACCCCCTTCCTCCTCTTGAAGATCTCGAAGTCCTTCGATGCGACCGACCACGCGTTCTGCAGGTCCATTTCTATCACTGGCTCCTGACCAGCTTCAGATACACATCTTCCAGAGTCGAGCTCGCCTCGGTAACGAACTGGATACGACCTCCGGCAGCGAAGATTGCGTTCAAGATGTCGGGATTGTCCTTCTCTGGATTATCGACTCCTATCATGAGTTTGTTACCTTCCACAGCTTCGACATCACCCATTCCGACCCTCCTCGCTGCGGATACGATTGCATCATTGACACTCTCAAGTTGCACTACGGTCTTCCTTCCGCTAATCGATCGTTCGAGTTCGGCAGGCGTGCCCACCGCCATCAGCTTGGTGTTCAGTATCGCAATCCTATCACAGATCCTCTGCGCCTCGTCCAGATTGTGCGTGTTGAGGAAGATCGTCTTCTTCTCTTTCTTGAGCTCCAAGATAAAGTCCCTGACAGTCTTCGACGCTTCCGGGTCGAGGTTGGCCGTCGGCTCGTCCATGAAGAGTATCTGCGGGTCGTGAATCAGGGCGCGTGCAATGGCAAGCTTCTGCTTCATCCCCTTGGAGAAGGTCCCCGCCGCCACGTCTCTCTTGTCCCACAACCCCAGCAGCTTGAGGAAGTATTCTATTCGCTCTCTTCTCTTTGTTCCATCGACCTTGTAGTACCTGCCGTAGAAATCAAGGTTCTTGTACGCGGTCAGCTCCTCGTAGAGACCGACGTTGTCCGGCACCAGCCCGATGATTCGCCTGATCCTTTGCTGGTCTGCTCTGTTTCCAATTTCATAATCGCCTATCTTGGCGGTGCCGCTGGTCTTCGATATCAGGCACGCCAGCATTCGTACAGTGGTAGTCTTCCCTGCGCCATTGGGACCGAGAAAGCCGAAGATCTCGCCCTCATTCACGTGGAGCGTGAGGTTATCCACAGCGGTCAGGTCGCCGAACCTTCTTGTGAGGTTCTCGGCGTCTATCAAATCAGGTCCAACTCCGTCGAATTCTGAGTTTCTTCGACCATGAGCCTTCTCCTGGTCAACCTCGACCGCCCATTCAAAGTAATGCCCGCTTCTGATACCACCATGGAGACGACCGTGGACCAGCGAAATCGTATATTGTGCTGAGGTTCCACCATGGAGAGATCAGGGCGTGTGTGCCGATATGGAGGATTTAGAGCGTTCGCCAGTGCACAGAGTTTGTACATATGATAGGATTTGGGCGACGGCTCAGGGCTAACTACGCGAGAAGCCATGTATTCCCAAGTCAACCTGACCGTGTCCAAACTCGAAAGAATCCCCATGCCCAGGCGCCACTCTAGTGGCTCCGCAGTTTGGGCGTTTTATCAGGCGTGAGCTCGCAAGCCAACCACAGAGCCGATCCACCTCTCGTCCAAGACCAGGCTACGTCGGATGAAACAAAGCTTTATGCCAATTCAGCGTGGAACGGGAGCAATGCCTGGGATAATAGATACACATATTCATCTTTCAGAGCGAAGAGATGATCGACTCGTCGTCTACGCCAATCGAAACGGTCTGAGTTACGACCTTGAGGAGCTTCTCCAACTCATGAAGCACAGCGGCGTGAGCCTCGGGCTGCTCCTCAGCTCAATCGGGGCGAATGGAGCTCCATACCCGAATGAGGATGTTCTGGAGCTCTGTGTGAGGAGCCGTGGAAGGCTTCTTCCAGTGATCACTGTTGAACCATCTGCCAAGAAAGTACGGAATGCAGTGGAGCTTGCCAAACGCAACGAAAGCCTAGTCAAGGCCTTCAAGATCATGCTTGGATATGGGAATACGCGCGCCGGCGATCCAGTCTTCGATCCGCTGTATGACTACGCCGAATCAGCCGGTGTTCCTGTTATGTTCCACACGGGGGACACGGCCGATGCTAGGGGCAGCCTGATGCATGCTCACCCGCTGACCCTTGACGCTCTCGCAAACGAACATGGCGACCTAAAGCTCGTGGCCTGTCACTTTGGCAACCCTTGGATAGATGATGTCGCCGAACTGATATACAAACATCCGAACGTCTACGCCGACCTTTCAGGCCTGGTCGTAGGCGGGAGCAAGTACATCGAGCAATACACCGACTGGTTGGCACGGAGATTGAGCCAAGCGATGTACTTCGCAGGTGGCGCCGATAAAGTAATCTTTGGAAGTGATTATCCGGTCACCCATCCTTTGGCGGCCATCTCCCTTGTGGAGAAGCTTGAGATCGATGCGAGAGACCGGGAGAAAATCTTCTCAGAGAACGCGAGGAGGGTCTTCCGGCTCTGACAGTTCAAAGCGAGAATATCCGAATTCTCGACGTCCCCCTCGAGGACAGGGCGTCGATACAACATCTGCTTGCTGAAAGCTTCGAAGGCTGGTATCTGAGACATTCCAAGAAGATGTTGACGAAGATAGAGGTGGTCAGGGAGGCAGTCGCCGACGAGCAACCGGTCGGTCTGGTCATGCTGAGGACTCTGAACGACTCCATAGGCTACGTCTACTACATAGCTGTGGCCAGGGATTATAGAAGGAGGAAGGTCGCGACTCGACTTCTAGAACATTCACTCGAATACTTTTCAGGACTCGGTGCGCAAGAGGTCTACGCGAGCATAGAAGAAGGGAATGTGGAATCTGAAGGACTTTTCCGGTCTCGGGACTTCTCAAGGACGAGCTACAGAGAGTTGTCAGGCAAGTACGGGTATCTGAGGGCCCTCAATCTCTACAAAAGGATGCTAGTGGTGCCAGGGGAGACGCTACTTTGCCGACCCCTCGCCTGACTGTCCCCTTTCCACGATCTCAGCCTTGTCGAACTCAAATCGGCTACGCGCTTAGCTCGATCGTCTCTCCGAAGAACCGGCGCGTAGTCCCGCTGGCGGGAGAGTCGAATGGGTCGACGCTGACTATCACTGGAAGATTATTCACTGCATGACCTATGAAGAGACACATCCTTGGAGGGAGGGTCCTGACTATCGCCTTCACCGTGTCCGTGTCTGCCATGGAGGCCTGTGAGATGAGGTTTAGGTCCGAATCGCTGCTGAAGCTGTACAGGAAGATGTTGTCTACCTGCCTGTAGATCTTCTGGTCGATTGCGTCGGGCTGATTCGTGACGAAGACCGTGAAGACCCCGAAGTGGCGCATTCTGGTGATGAGGTCCTCCCAGTACGTGTCCCTAAGGTAGAGGTGAGCCTCCTCGGCGAAGAGGAAGACGGGCGGTATCTTCCTGCGCTCCAGGAGCTCCACCATCCTTGAGAGCATCAGCTCGACGACCATCTTCCTGTTCAGGGGAGAGACGCCACTCAGGGTCACGATCAACGCACCCCCTCCAGCGCTCGTGTCGAAGAAGTCCTGCAGGTCGAACTGCTGGTGGGGCGAATCCGAGAAGAGGCCGCATGAGGCTATGGTGTGGTACCTGGCGAAGAGGGCGTCTCGCACGAACTCGTTGCACCGCCACTGCTGGATGGCTGACTCAAGCGACGCCAGGGATAGCTCGCCACGGCTCTCGAGCTGCTCCCAGATCTTCACGAACTCACGCAGCGAGGTTCCGGGCATGTCCAGAGAGTGAGAGAGCAGGTTCGTTATGGAACGGAGACCGACCGTCGCCAAAGAGAACTTGAGCTCCCGGCCGGGCCTCAACGCCCTGACCTTCCCGTAGACAGAGGTTCGGGTCCCGTCCGCCCGCTGTCCGATCGAGGCGTACTCGTCGTTCAGGTCGAAAACGACCGAATAGGCGCCCTGCTCGAGGAGCCCTCTCAGCAGCATCTTGGCGAGGTGCGACTTGCCTGACTCTTTCCTCCCGGTGATGACCGTAATTCTCCCGTCGAGTGACTCGGCAGCGACTGAGAACTCGGAGTCGGAGTCGACGTGCCCTATCCTAATCCTCCTCGACCCGAGCGGGGGCAGCGCCCCCCACAGCTCGTCGACCATCAACCTCGCCACCCTCGAATTGGTCCTGGAGGGCATCCAGTCTACCCTGGGGGTCAGCCTGCCCCCCGAGATCGTACCCCTTGCCTTGCAGAGCAGAATCCGCATGTCCCTGATCAGGGTTGAGATGGTCGTGAGGTCGGTCGGGTCGGCCGTCTCCCCGGGGGCGGATGCCGAGAGAACCTCCTCCCGAGCTATCTCTTCCTCGATCCCCTCGATGTCGAGGTACCGCTCGTCATAGACTTGAAGGACGAGACTACGCTTCTCCTCGACAGCAACGAGATAGTCGCCGACCCGGGCCGGCTCCCGGGGCGAGGCGATTACCAGTATGTCGTCAGACTCCTTTCTTAGTATCCTCAGAGGCTAGGCTCCTCCTTTGAAGCTGCCGAGAGCGATCCTCCTGAGCGAGAAGGTGGGGAGTTGCCTCAACCTGAAGCGCCTTGTGACGTAGGCCTTCAGGGCTTGGTCCTCTGCCTTCGAGAATATCGAGAGGTGATGCGCGACCTTGAGCGAGTCCGGATACCCTGAAGCGAAGGCGTCGTTCCAGAGGATCCTGCCGAGGGTCTGCTGCACCGGTTCCTGGCTCTTGGCAACATCCAGCCTGAAGACCAGGCCATCAGGAGTGAACTTCGCAAGCACCGTCTTTACGGGGCCGTCGTCGATGCTGTGGTAGGCCGCGACCTCGGACCTAGAGAGGACGCTGACAGCGCTCTCGGAGAAGATCAGGTTGCTCGACTTCGAGAACCCCACCAGGCAGCTGCCGTTGTTGCCGGACTTCGGCAACGACCGGGCGAACTGGCCCATGGGATGCTTGAGCGAGCCGTCGGCCATCACAACGGCCTCTTCGTTGCTGGCCATCAGAGTGTCGATAACTCGCCGTTCCACGCAGTTCCTGATCACCCTCTCAGCCACGGCGTGATCCGCCAATATCATAGCGAATTCGGGTGACGAGAGGCTCGATTCTATGCCGACGAGGCCTGACCCCGAGGCGTAGACTAGGATGGGACCGAGCCTGAAGAAGCGTCGGAGGGCCCCTTCGAACGATATCCCAATCGCAGTTCTCGCTGCGTAGAGGGCACCCTCCGAGGTTTCTCCGACAAGCACGCACGTCGAGTCGACCGACGCGACCGGTCGCCCTTCTTTGATGGGAATTATGCACCCAGGGACCAGGGTCGCGTCTGCCTCCTCGAAGTACGGATACAGCTCCCTCCCGTACCGGCTGAAGACGAAGTTTCTGCCATAGAGCTCCCGGTCGGCGCTTTCCGCCAACTCGGCGAAGCCCTGTTTGAACTCCTCTGCGAGGGAGTCAAGAAGGTCGGGTTCGAGGCCGTCGGGAAGGACACCTGTTGCGATGGCCATGTTGCGCAACATGGTATGCAATTCGTGACTAATTAAATGTTGCGCAATAGCAACATGCGCAATAACCGTCGGTGCGACTATCGACCCAGATGCACTGGTTCCCTACGTTAAACAGGCCCTCATGGCAACGCCAATCCTTCATATATGGGCAACTTGCCCAACAAGGGCAACAAGATACCCCTTGTCGTCACAGCCGAAAATGATCACAGTAAAGCTGAAGAGGGGCGCATGGGAAGTCGAGATCACTTCCCCTGAGGACAGAGTCCAGCAGGCAGTCGAGAGCGTCCTGGCGGGTATGGCATCCAAGGAGCCAGCGCTCGTCGACGCTCAGGAGACGCAGCCGGACCGACGCCACTTCGAGACTTGTAGGAGCCTAGTTGTTACCATGTGGCGCGAAGGGTGGTTCTCGACCCCGAAGGCACTCTCCGAGGCGCATGAAGAGATGAGCAGGCGAGGCTATCATTACGACCGGACGGCGGTCTCCCACACCTTGGCCGACCTAGTGCGGGAGAGCACGCTATTCAGAGAGGGCAGCATGAGGAACTACAGGTACATCCAGAAGTTTCCTTTCGCGGAGCGGAATCGAGGAGGCGAGAATCCCCAGACCGAAGAGAGAACCGGGTCCTGACCGCTTGGGCGTGTGCACATAGGGTGGGAAGAGAAGGCGCTGTTGGACTGAATACTCAAGTCTCTCCGCCGCATCGAGTGGTCATGGACCGTAAAGGCAGCCTTTTAACGGGAGTGGAGAGGCCTAGCGTGAACCAAATGAGACGAGCAGTTAGATGAAGACTTCGAGAATCGTTCTGATAGTCCTCGTGGTAGTCATAGTCGGGATAATCGCTCTCTCCGCACTTGCAACACTGTTCGGTCCCGCAAATAGTTCACTGTGGAAGTCGGCCGCGAACTATCCCCTCCAGGTAGCTGACACAGCTGGAGTGTGGGCACAGCAATGTGTCAACAGCACGGCATACGTCTATTGCATCGGGGGGCAGGATACTGCTTATGGTCCACACGACGCTGTGTACACCTCCTCAGCCATCTCCTCCTCTTCAAGCAATATCACAAGCTGGACGCCCGACTCCACTCTGTACCCGCTGCCAATCTACGGTCAGGCATGCGTGGCTTCTTCTGGCTTCGTTTACTGCGTCGGAGGATCCCGCGATGATATCGGCGATGATGTTGCATCGAGTTACTATGCTCCTCTTAACAGTGGCGTGGTCGGCAAGTGGAACTCTACGACTGCATACCCAATTCCTGTAGACGGTCAGTCCTGCGTTGTGTCTTCGGGGTACATCTACTGTGTGGGAGGATACGTAGAGCCAACGGGCCTCAACGCCAGCAACTATCGGAGCAGTTCCGTCTACTTTGCTCACCTCTCCGCTTCGGGAATCAGCTCGTGGAACAGCTCGACTGCCTATCCAGCAAATGTTTACCTGCCCAGCTGTTTCGCGGCCAACAGCTACATCTACTGTGTAGGTGGCGCCGACAGCGGCCGCAACGCCGTAAGCACAGATTATTATGCTCCTCTCTCATCTTCAGGTGTCGGGGCATGGACCCAGACAATGGCCTATCCGGTTGTTGCAATCGGCCAGTCCTGTGCTGTCTCGTCAAGTTACGTCTACTGCGTAGGAGGAGTGGGATCGAGCTCGTACCTCAACACTGTCTACTATGCCAAGGTATCGTCTGGAGGAATAGGAGCATGGACAAAGGCAGGCAACTACCCTCAGAGTGTTTTGACGGACTGCGTCAGTTCATCGGGTTACATGTATTGCGTAGGTGGTGCTGATAGCTCGCAACTATATGGCGCCACATACTACATCCCTCTAGAAACCCTCCTAGGCGTGACCACAACTACGTCCGGCTGAAATCTCGGTCACAGGGACACGTCTTGCACGGCATTCCTCCGCCTTCTGCGTGCAGGCGCCAGGGCTAGACCGAGCCCTCTCTCTGTGGCTTCAGTTTCTTTGAGAGCTGTTCGCCCAGTCTATTGATGCCCACGGTTGCAATCCTGTACTTGCCGCCTCCCTGGGAATCGACCCTTTCCACATGGGCGGACTTGGTCAACTCGCTGAGTCTGGAGCTTATTGTCTTCGGATAGAGCCCAGTCGCCGTCTCGATCTCACCGACACTCATGGCGTCAGAGGCGCTCTTGCCGCTTAGGCTGGCAATCCTGGCGGCGACGAGCTGAAGGAGGATCACGTCCCTGTCACTAAGCTTTCTGTCCTGGGTCCAAACTCTGGGCCCTTCAGGGGTGATTCTAACCTGGTCCTTGAACATCTGTATGAGGTCGTTCAAAGAATAGTTTACCGTGATAGTGCGTGCGAGATCCATGTTGGGGATGACCTTGGAGACGAACTCGTGCAGCGAGCGCATAACCACTTCAGGCGACCCAGAGAATTCGACTTTGGCGTCGCCGTAGCTCACTGATATCGAAAGCTCTCGTTCTGAGGACACCTTGCTTCTTGACTCCGCCGCGCACATGATTCGGGACTGGTTAAATTAGGTTCTGGGAAGCAGCCTCGTCGAGACCTTCTTCGCGCCTGGGCGGGAGGCCAGTCGTCATGGGCATTGCCGACGTGGTGTAGACGAATTCTCCGTCCTCGGCCTTGAAGCGTCTAATCTTGGTCGCCTTCGCGAGCCTGAGCAGAGCGACAGCGACCGACTGCTTCGGATAGTTCATCCCATACGACTGCAGGGCCTCCCTTACGTCTGAGAGCTTCCGTCGTTCCCTCCCCCACGGATCCGCGAAGAACTTCAAGATTGCATCGGCGAGGGAATCGCCCTTCCCCAGGGTGATTACAGGAAGTTGGCTGGGACCGGGGACTACCGTCGGTTCGTCTGTCTGCTCGGCCCGTATGACCTTCATGTCCTGGACTCCACGCGCTCCCGCGCCGGGCAACTTGGCAGCTACCTCCGGTATCAGCTCAATCGCTTCGCGGAGATGTTCAGGGTCGGCCTCAACCTCAGCCTCGGCAAGACCTAGCTTCACCCTAATCTTAGTCAAGAAGACTTCTCGTGGTACGATCGAATCCGCCCATTTAAGCCTAAGCTGGCAGGCAGAAGTCCCCTTCTGCCACGGCCAGGGCGGCGTGGGCCATCGCCCTCTCCACGGGAGGCATCGCGAGCAACTCCGCTGTGAAGCAGCTCACCTTCTCTGTTTTCACGTGACGCTTATATCATTTGCAAGCGCTGCGTCTGCGATTGACCTACAAGATCACCGATGACGGGAGGTTCGTAAAACGGAGTTTCAACCCGACTGAGGTCCTCGACATGGTCAAGAAGCAGGGCGTGAAGTTCGTAGACCTGCAATTCACGGACGTGCCTGGGAGACTGAGGCACGTGAGCATTCCCTCCGAGATGATAAGCGAGCGCATGTTCTCTGACGGGGTAGCGAAGCTTGATGGCTCGTCGGTAAGAGGGTTCGTAGAGATTCAAGAGTCTGACATGCTGCTGGTGCCGGACCCATCCACCTACGGGGTCATACCTTGGATTGAGGATGACGTCAAGACGGCTCGACTGATTTGCGACATCAGATCAGGTTACGGAGCAGGAAGGTTCAGCAGAGACCCTAGGCATGTCGCCCAGAGTGCCGAGGCCAGAATCAGAGAGGCAGGGTTCACGGATTCCCTCTGGGGGCTGGAGATAGAGTTCTTCGTCTTCGACAGCGCAACTTGGCAGGCGAACGATCCGTTCAGCTCAGGCTTCAAGATAACCTCACGTGAATCTGCGAACGAAGCGAGGGGGACCAACTTCCCCATCCGCTTCAAGGAGGGCTATTACCCTGCCCAGCCAGTCGACACGATGAGCGACTACAGGGGGACATGCGTCAACTACCTCCGCGACGGCTTCGGGATTCTCTGCAACGCGCATCACCACGAGGTCGCGACCGCAGGGCAGTGCGAGATCGACATGTACCGCGACGAACTCGTTACGTCGGCAGACAGCGCGATGACGCAGAAATTCGTGACAAAGAGTGTGGCGAGCAAGATGGGGCTAATCGCGACCACGATGCCGAAACCAATCTTCGGGGACAACGCGGTGGGGATGCACGTATCCTCGTCCCTCTGGAAGAGCGGGAAGAACTTCTTCTTCGACCGCTCTGACCCCTACGCCGAAATCAGCCAGACGGCCCGTTACTACATCGGGGGGATCATGGAGCACAGCCGGGCCCTGTGCGCGATCGTCGATCCGACAACCAACTCATATCACAGACTTGTCCCGGGCTACGAGGCGCCCGTCTACATCGCTTGGAGCAGGATGAACAGGTCCGCGAACGTCAGGATTCCGGGCTATGAGAAAGGCTCAGAAGGGGCGAAGAGAGTCGAGTTTAGGACTCCCGACCCCTCCTGCAACCCGTATCTCGCCACCGCTGCGATCACCGCCGCCGGGCTGGACGGCATAACGAAGAAGATGGACCCCGGTGAACCAGTTGACGAGGACATCTACAGATTGACGGCCGAGAAGCGGAGGGACCTCAGGGTGGGCGAGCTCCCGGGTAGCCTGAAAGAGGCAGTCGAAAGCCTGAAGAGCGACTCCTCGTTCCTGGATGGAATCTTCCCGACGGATTTGGTCGAGGTCATGATGGAGCTCGAGATGGAGGCATATAGGGCAGTGTCGGCAAGACCCCACCCGTACGAATTCTATCTGTATTTCGATTTGTAGGAGAAGCGGGAATTCAAATACTCATTCTCGGTTCGGAAGCAACAATGGAAGAGTCGAAGTCCGTGGCATTTCTTCCAGGGCAGAATTGTTAGAAACCTCTGAATGATTCCGACCGGAGCTTCCTGTGCGAAGACTCTGCGAGCCTTGATGACTACGTTACCTTGACCTGCACTGGCGCCGAATTCACAGTCGCACCCGCGCTGTCGGTGACTTGGAGCCTAAAGTACCAAGTACCGGCCGAGAGCGGTCCTGCGCTAGTAGTGGGAGGAGTGGATACGCTACAAGAGAATAGACCTCCTATGTTTGTGAAACCCGCCGCTCCAGGAACCTCTTCCTGCCACTGGCACACATACGTTGGAGTTCCCCCGCTAAACATGACAGTTGTGCTTAGAGTCACGTTTTGGCCGTGAATGGCCGTAGCCGGGGCACTAATCCTCGGGGCAACAAGTGGGGGGTTGACCGTGACACTCACAGGCACTGAAAAGACATTCACCTTGTTCACGTCAGTAGTCTCAAGCTCAAAATACCATGTCCCGGTCTTCGGCAGTGTGGGTGTGTATACAGTGGGCAAAGAGGAGCTGCTGCAGCTGAACGGAAGTCCCAATTTGCTGTACTTATGGAGCCCCGGACTTTCCTTCAACCATTGACAAATGTAGCTTGACAATCCCCCACTCGGCGAAGCGGTGCTGTTGAGGAGCGAGTACCCGCCGCTGTCGACCGCTGGAGGGCGCGCTGTGATGACTGCAGCGACCAGTGCTGGATACACCGTGACTCCCGCGCCAACCGAATTCGTGGTTACGGGCGTCTTGTAACTGTCAGTCACCTTGGCGCAATACCAAGTGTTGGCAGTGAGGGCCGGGAGATTCTTGAAAACGTATGACTGAGACGATTGACCCGTCTTGACTGCCACAAGCGTGGGGGAAAGGCAGGAGCTGTAGGGGCTGCTGTAAAGCTGTATCGTATACTTCGGAAATCCTCCGCTCCAGGTCACTCTGACCTTAACTGACTGACCCGCATCCGTCACAGCAGAATACGGAGACACAATCGGTGTCCCCAACGCGGCCCTGACGTTGATGGTCACGCCTGAAGAGGCCACTGACGTTAGCACTCCCGAACTGTCAGTTACGCTGAATTTGATGGACCAAGATCCTGCGGCGTTGAGTAGTCCCGTGGACACGGGCGTGGTGGAAGGATTGCACGCAATGGAACTTATCAAGACGCTGTAGCTCTTGTTTCCAGGAGCCTTCGCTAGCAACCGACATGTGTAGGGTGGGGTTCCCCCGCTGAACAGAACCGTTTTGTTGGTGATAATTGAACTCTGGCCACTTTCAACCAACTTTGGATTCGCGATGATCTTGTGGACAACGAGAGCTAAGTTCACCTTTACGCTGACAGGCAGGGAACTTACCAAGGCCGGACTTCCCGAGCCATCAGCGACCTGGAGCTCGAAATACCAGTAGCCAAGGGTCGAGAGTGATCCGGTGGAAACGGCAGGATGGTCAGATGTAGTACATGCGAACTTGTTCCCCAGGTTGCTGAAGCTGTGGGCCGTTGGACTTTCCTCGAGCCATCTACATGTGTACAGAGGAGTCCCTCCGGTGAAGGCAACGGAGGCCGAGAGGTTAGAACTCTGTGCGGCATCAACCATGGGCTGAAGAGCGGTGACCACGGGAGCTGTCAAGACAGGGTTCGCGACTACTTCCGTTGCGGAGGAGGTTGCGGTGGCTGGAGCTCCAGCGCTATCTGTCACAACGGCACAGTACCATTCGGATGAAGGGACAACGATATTGAAGGTATACGGCGAAGATGGCTGATTAAGTCGCGAACCCACAACCGTTGACGAGATCCCGCACGTACTAGTAGAACTGTTGAAGAGCGCTATGGAATATGGTGAAATCCCACCGGTCCAGGAGACTGTGACATTGACTGTCTGGCCGGAATCAATCGTGTTCGAGGAAGCGGACACGCTGGGCCGAAGTGCAGAGCTGACTGATACGGTCAGTGCTCGAGAAACCGCCTGCAAGCTCGAGTTGTCAATTACCTTCAGCTCGAACTTCCAGGTTCCTGCGAGCGGCGGGTAGGTTGTGATGCTGGGCAACGAAGAAGTGTCACAAGAGAAAGTGGCATTGAGGTTACTATAACTGGCTGCTCCGGGAGCCTTTTCCAGCCACTGGCAAGTGTACGGGAATGTTCCCCCGCTGAAGGCCTGACTTGTGTACAGGGTCTCATTCTGACCAAGATCAATCGATCCGGGGCTAGCAGCAATGGCGGGGGCCGTCAATGGCCCCGATGCGCGAACCGAAGAGGATAGACCCAACAGAACGACAAGAGCAAGAAGAATAATCACAAAGTGACGACCTCTCACAGGGAGTCTGCGATGACCGCCTTTCGCTTCTGTCACTGTTTGCCTCCTTTGGGGCGGGGTGCGGGATGATATACAGGTTGCGTAAGTATTACAGAACAGGTCACTTGTCATACACCACATGCCATCATGCTGGCGCCCACCATGTAATACTAGGGCAACTTCCACGCAGGCTAGTTCACTAGCCGGTCAGTGCTCAGGGCCTTTCTACTGCTCGGCAAGGGAAGGGGATTCTGCTGGAAACAATATAGCGGCGGAGCTTGTCTCTGCTGGACGTGGACAGGCTCAATGGGGTCGTCTTGCTTGCTTGCGTATGCGTGCTACTCATAGTGGTCTCGGGTGCAGCTGAATCGGGGAAGGTAGCGGGGTTCAACTATGGTGGCAGTTTCTCAATCACAAAACTCCTCGGCATAAGTTTGGGGGTCAACTCCACGAGGGGCCAGACGAACTCCACAGGGACAGGCGGAGGCAAAACAAACGGATCTTCTCCTGTCTTACCAGAGCTCTCCTTGCCAGCCTTCCCCGTCTTGTCAGGATTACCCATCTCGCTAGCGTGGTTCCTGGCGGCCGTTGCAATCGTGTGCTTCGGGGGCGCCTGTCTGCTCATCCTTCGGCACAGGACCAGCATACACGTGCTAGATCTGGAGGGCACGCTGCAGGAGATGGAGCATCAACGGAAGTACCTCGAGGAGACATGGTCGTACAAACTGCGAAATGCGGCCCTTCTCCGCTACTACCTCCTCATGCGGAGGGCATGCTTGAAGGTCGGCCTCCGGGACGAACCTGCCGAGACACCCCAGGAGTATGTAGGTAGGGTCTCGTCATTCTTCAAAGTGGAAAAGCCCGAAGCCTTCAAGTTCGCGTTTGCTGTGAACAGGTCGAGGTACGGTGAAGAGTTAACGGAATTCGAAGCGAGAGAGGCGTCGAAATTCATGGGCGCTTTCGCCGACGTCATCAGGAGGAGAGCGGGTGAGGGTCGGTAAGGGCCTACTGTACGCTGTGTTCGCCGTTGCCTTCGCGGTGGCCTACGGCTTCGGGGCTGGGCCCTACTGGCTGACCGACATGGTGGTGTTCGCCGTGATGGCGATTGCGGTGGCCTACTTCTGTTTTGTCAAGGGAGCCAAGACAACGGGCGTTGAACAAGCTTACCAAACCCTAGGCAGCCAGACCCAAGTCGGTAAACTAGCTGGCCGCCCTGTTAAACGAGATGCGGCAGTAACCGAGCTCGGCCAGAGAGAACACGCGCCTAGAAGCAGGATAGCACACTACGTCATCGTTTCCAGGATCAAATCCAGGGCATCAACGGCTTGGCTTCGTCGCGAATCTGACAGCCCGTTCGAACGAGCACTCCTTGGCGAGTCAGGATGGCAGAGGCTTTCGGAGGAAGGACTAGAAGAGATTGTCAGAAGGGTTCCTGATGCGTCAGCCAATAGCGCGCAGTAGGAAACCCACATAAGTCCTGTGCGAAGAACGTGCCCCCGCACTCCCAAACGGTTTATCTGAGCACGCCCAAAGAGCCCCAGTCACATGGATGTCTCCGAATTCGTTGGCTTCCGCGACCGGCTGGTAGAGTCGGTTTCCAAGACGATCGTCGGGAAACGCGATGTGATAGAACTCGTCACGTACGACCTTCTCGTGGGAGGCCATATCCTCTTCGAGGACTTTCCAGGCCTCGGGAAGACCACTTTGGCGAAGGCGGTTGCCAAGGCGCTTGGTTGTGAGTTCAGGCGAATCCAGTTCACCGCGGACCTGCTCCCCGCAGATGTCACTGGCACCTTCGTCCTCGGAGAGTCGAAGGGCTTCCGCTTCCTGAAGGGCCCCGTCTTTACCCAGATACTCCTAGCAGATGAAATCAACAGGTCCCCGCCCAAGACGCAATCTGCGTTGCTCGAGGCGATGCAAGAACACCAAGTAACGGCGGAGAACCAGACGTTCCCCCTCCCGGAGCCGTTCGTAGTATTCGCGACCCAGAACCCGATTGAATACGAAGGAACCTACCCGCTCCCCGAAGCACAGATGGACAGGTTCACGGTCAGACTACGGATTGGTTACCCGGGGCACGACGACGAAGTCGCGATCCTCGAGCTGCGAAAGTCGCTCACGGAGGAGCTCCAGGCTGTTGAGAGGGTCCTAGGCCCCAAAGACTTGACTGCCCTTCAGTCCAAGCTTGAGCAAGTGTATGTCGACGAGGACCTAAGAAGGTATATCGTCAGAATTGCCTCAAAGACCCGCTCGATTCCTAGCGTCGAAGTGGGTGTGAGCCCCCGCGGGTCCATTCATCTTTTCAGGCTGTGCAAGGCCAAGGCGGCATGTTCAGGAAGGGACTTCGTAACCCCCGACGACGTGAAAGAGCTCGCCGTGCCAGCTCTCGCGCACAGGCTAGTGCTCGACACCGACTACGAGATGAAGGGTCTGCGCCAGGAGACAATCGTGGAGAAGGTGCTCGCTGAGACACCGGTGCCCAAGGTAAGCGAAACCTGAACACCAAGCTGTCGCTGGCCATTGCCGTCACTCTGGTCGGCCTCTGGATATCCGCCATTCTGTCCGTCACTCCAGTTGCATCCTTCGGCCTTGTTTCGACGCTTGTGCTCCTTTTCGTAGCGTTCGATCTCAGAAACCCCTTGCCGCGGCCGCTTAAAACTGGCCTCACCGTATCGAGGCATGTCTCAGAAACGAAGGCGCTGATGGGCGTCCCGGTCATGGTCGAGCTGACCCTGGAGAATCACGGCCGCGGTGTGGAGAAGGTCCTCCTCCACGACGCCCTGCCCACGATGACAACGGAGCGCTCACGCGGCATTCCGCCTGCGCACGCGAAGGTCACCAAGGGGTCGACCTCGCTTCTCTGCGGAATGGTTGAAGGCGGCAGAGTCACGCTAAGGTACGAGGTGCAATTCAGTGAGCCCGGAGAATACCAATTTGAGTCATGCTCAGTCAGGTTGCAGTCGATGTTTGGTCTGTCCGAGAGGGCGCTTGTTCTTCCTTCGCCCCTCGCCGTGCGCGTCTACCCGAGGCGCCTGGTCAAGATGGTGGATACCGGACTTGCAAAGGCCTTTGGCTGGTCGGGCGTCACTCCCTCCAAGTATAGAGGAGGGCGCCTCGATTTCATGAATATACGCAGTTACGCATTTGGCGACCCCCTGAAGGATGTGAACTGGAAGGCCAGCGGGAGGTTGGGCAAGATGCTGGTCAACGAGTGGCATGTCGAGCGTGGCCTCGACTGCGTCATCATCGTCGACCTTTCTGCTGGGAGCCTGCCAAGGGTCGGCGAATGGAACGGGAGAGGCGAAGTCATCACGTCAGCCTACGAGCTGGCCTGCTCGTTGATCGGATCGGGCAACAGGGTGGGCTTGCTCGTGATGGGGGCTTACCTTGACAAGGCCAGACCAGGGTTCGGCTCGAAGCAATTGAGAGCCATGGTCGAGATGCTCGTCGACTCAAGAGAGGGGGAAATTTGGAGCGTCAAGTACGCGGAGCACTTTCTGGAGCTGTTCTTCAGCAAACAGTACACACTGCGCAAAGGGACGCTGTTCTTCGTGTTCGCGTGGCCCAGCGTCGAGCTCCTTGAGGCTGTGTCCTCGCTTTCGAGGAAGGGCTTCGTCTGCAACTCGGTGCTCGTCAATGCGCTGGGCGGAGAAGAACAGGCCCTGACAGAACAGAGAATCCTCAGGCCGAGGGAGGTCGAGTTCGGCAGTAGGTTTGCTAGAGCGGAGGAGGACTCGTTCAGGGCGATGCTCGCTGCCTTCTCCAACGTCTATTCATGGACTGCTGGTAGCGGATTCACAGAAGCGAAGAGGAAGACCAGACGATGAGCACGAAACCCTACGCGATGATCCTGCTCCTTGCCGCAGGGGCCGCAGCGGTGGCCTCATGGGGCATTCTGGCATCCCTGCTGGCGGCATCGTGCGCGGCATCCCTGATGGCGGGCCTCACGTGGAAGAGGGTCATGCCGACCCTGCTCGCAGGATGTCTGCTCTACCCCGTCCTAGCAGTGGCGCTGGCTAGGGTGCTCCTGCCTGCCTGGAGCGTTTTCGCTTCTGGTCTCTTCGTAATCGTCGTCTGCGAGAGGTTGACCTTTGAGTACGAGTTGTCGATTGTGCTCGAGTCCCCCACGGGAATCGACGAGGAAGCAAGGTCGCGGGCCTCGGAGGTCTCGAGAGCGCACGCGAGGAGGATGTCCCTGTACATCGTCCTTGCCGTCCTGGTCATTGCAGGTTCCGCGGCGGCCTCCGCCTTCACTGTGTACGCGTCTGAGCTGATTGCCGCTGCGATGCTGCTCATGCTGGCTGTGCTTGTCTACGCGACCCGCTGACCTGACGCGCAAGTCACCATCAACAAACACATCTACACTCCGACATGCGCCAGCTTTAAGTGCAGAGTTGACACAAGCTATCGTCGATGGAACCGTACGTGATGGCATTTGGGGCATTTCTCTTGGTCGCAGGAACTTTGTTCGCCGTCTTCGGCATTCCCTACTATGTTGCAGCGACGTTCGGGTCCGACAGCATGACAGGCGCAATCGACAGCGCTATACTCATCGCAGCCATCGGTGCTGCGGTCTTGGCCTACGGCGTGGCGTCCAAGTCGAAGAAAGAGACAAGCACAGAATCCCAACACTGATCATTCTTTGTTCGATTTCCGCGGTACTTGTCAGATTGCGCTGACTATCAACTATCAAGATTTGGCTGCGTGGAACGTCTGAAGTCCAGTGACCGGACTCGGAGTCGAACCTATACAAGGGTTTGCTCGGATGATGTGAAGGTTCGAGCTGACTGGGTCTAACTACCTCTTGATGCCGGTTCTGACATCTCGGCCTATTCATTCCGTGTAGGTGCCACGACGCACGAAAAGATGGAACGAGATGGTGAGCTCGACGCAGTCCAGACCCAAGAATTGAACGAGTCGACCGTCCTTCCCGATAATGCACAAACGAATTTTGCAGATCAACGTGCAGTCTCTGAAACATAACTTATGTCATAACTCCATAAGTAGCACTATGTGGTACGCAGAAGGGATGAAAAATCTGACGGCAAGTAAGAAACTCATCGCAATCCTCGCAATTTCCCTCACAGCATCCATGGCCATTCCATACGCTCTGGCAATTCCACCCATGCCGGCCTCAGTGATACCCACCCAGTGCACAACCGCGCATCCTGGCCTCTGGGTTTCAACACCACTAATCAACGTGAGAATGACAATACATAACGACGAAGACAGTGGTTTCCTTGGCTCTTGGGCGCTTGATAACTACGCGAAGAGCGTCGTTGTCTGGGAGGGCCCCAACAATGGCACTATTGGTTCCAACTACTACTGCGCACTTATTCAATACACAGGAACCGCGAAGACCTTTGCACTAGCACTAAGCCCGATGAATGGTGTCACAGAGCCTAAGAACGGCGTTGCCAAGATGATAGGCATGAAGGTCGAGATGTTTGCTGCCACTTTCTTGGGCAACTATTGCAAGCCTACAGTGAAGCACTCCTGCCACGCACCCTACAGCACCAAGCCTTTGACTGGCAACATTGGGAAGCAAGACTGGGGTGGCTCACAAGCAGACATTCTGGCTGGTACCTACAACACTCCTGGCTATGTCAGCTGGCTCTCGTTCTACTTCGCTCCTGGGTACTCTGGGTACACTGAACCTCTGTGGGCCTTTGTCTACATTCTAGGGTCTGGCGTGGGTTACGGCAACATGTGGGTTAACGACGCAGCAGGCAGTTCCGGCGACATAGTCACATAGACCAATGCGCCGACTTCCTGCCCCCCCACCTTTTTGTTTTGTAACTAAATCATCGGTGGAGGTTCACGATGCTCTATACGAAAGACGAGATATGCCGGGGGCGAGTCCGCGCAGGCCAGTGAAGAGACTCATCGACCCGGCTACCAGAAGCGCTTCCCCCCTGCTGGTCTAGAGGCCCACTTGGACGAAGGTTGGAAAATAGTCGCCCTCGCCAACCTGGTGGAGCCCTCAACACGGACTGAACCAATCGGATCGGAGAAGCTCAAGCCGAAGGAAGCGTAGAAGTCAATCCGCGCATGTGTTTCGACTCATGATCGGAGACTCAGGCTGGCCGCCTTCGCAAAGCGTCCCAGTCCCTGAAGGGAACCAAGCGTGACCACACGGGACGCATGTATCAGGCAGTTTTGGATTGCCTGTTCTCCTATTCCGAACGAGCGTTCGGGGCGGTAGGAATAACTCTCCCCGTTTCCATACCACAGCTGACGTGAAGATGAGAACGACAACAAAGAGCTACATGAACCATTCGGGGGGGTTGCATCGGGCAGCTGCCACCGTGATCGCCATCGTCCTCCTCGTCGGAAGCGGAGGACTGATCTCTGGGGTTGCCTCGGCGGCCTCATTCAACAACGTCCAGATCTTCGTGACGACTAGCGTGGTCCATAATTACTCCTACACCGTAGCCGCCTACAACCTTACCGGAAGCCTCGTCGGGACATACGAGAGCTCGTACCCGGCGGCCGCCTTCGAGCTGCCTACAGGCAGTTACCTCTTCATCGTGAGCGCGATGAACCAGTTGGTCTACGCGTGCAGTCTGTGCGAGGGGAGTGCCTCGACCACAACGAAGTCGCCGAACGGAACAGTCATTAGCACTCCGATTGAAATCTACCAGCCGTCTGCGGAATACGGCTTCCTGGTCCAGTACGTCGATTCTGCTCTGACCTTGAACATCGCAACCCAGAACGTGACCCAGTACCCGACCTCTCGAGTGACCATCAAGGTGTCCTACGTCAACGGGACAGCAGTGGCAGGCGCCTCGATTTCGGCTTCGATAGTCGGCCAATGGTACTACTGGTGGGGCCAAGACAGTGGGGTTTCCATGTCGAATACGACTGGAAGCGGCGGCATGGCGACGCTGGTCATCCCCCGAGCCCCTGCAGTGATAACCGGCTGGAGCTGGGTTAAGCTCGACCTACCCAACAACGCTACTGAAGTCCAGGGGAACGTAAGCGGCGAGATTGTCAACGCTACGGTCCCATGGGTCAATGCAACCGCTCCCTGGGAGCTTGCGTACGTAGGGCTCTCCGGTGCCACCTTGCTCCTACCTCCGGCGACGACAGCAAACCTGACTCTCAACTACCAGCAGCCAGATTACTGGGTTATGCCTATGGGCGTCCAGTCAGCGCCTAGCCCCGTGAACGCTGCGGTCAATGGGACCGTCGCTAGCAAGCCGACTGGAGTTCCAGCACAGTCAGCCCTTGGCGCTTCCAAACAGTCAGGCGGCAGCCAGTACTACGCGCCGACGTCCATTCCGACAATCGCTAGCCAGAGTGTTCATTCGCAACCGAATCAACAGTCTCTCTTCGGGCTGAGCACGATAGAGCTGGTTGCATCAGTAGGGGTTGCCGCGGCTGCAGCGCTGGGCATCTTGAGCCTGTTCATTAGACGAAGAACGCAGAAGTTGTCCCCCCCGTAGAAGGCGGACACCCATTCCTTTTCTTCGCGCCTGATCCTAGCTACTCGCTCTTCTTGTCGCCAATAATTGAAGCGAGTCTCTCCTTCAGGAGCCTGCTTACCAGCCTTCCGTCAACCTTCCCTCTGGCCTGCGCCATCACTTCTCCCATTAGCGGGGAAAAAGCTCCCTCTCCCTTCGCTTGAATCAAAGCACGATTGTTTCGGACGGTCGACTCGATGATCTCGGAGAGCCGACCAGCGTCGATGGAAGCGAGCCCAAGCTTCTTGACCGCCTCATTCACACTCTTCGACTCGCCCCTGCCGATTGACCTGAGGACCTCGGGAGCCGCCTCCTTGGCAACCGCCCCCGAGTCTATCGCTCGAAGGACCTCTGCGATAGTGTCCTGATCGAGAGCACCATAGGGGATGCCTTCTCTCGTCAGCCGCACGGGGAGGTCTACAAGCATTGAAGCCACCAAGGAGGGTTCAAGCTTGAGCCGGGACGCGAGCCCTTCGAAGACGCCAAGGAATTCGGAATCGAGTAGCTTGAGGGCCAGATCTTTGCTAAGCGAGTACCTCCTTTCGTATCTGCTGACCGTCTCCTCCCAGCTTTCCGGGACCAGCTTCATCAGGGCGCTCAGGCGGTCAGCCCTGATCACCACATCAGGGACGTCGGTCTCTGGGTACATCCTTTGAGCGCCAGGCCTGGGCCTCATGAACCTCGACTGACCTTCCTCCGTGGCGGACCGAGTCTCTGCCGGAACGTCATCAGTGGCCTGCTTCAACCTCTGGATTACAAATGGGGCCGCCCTCGCGACCTTCGATGCCGGGCCGGCCAGAAGAACGAGTGCTGCATCCTTCCCTGCTCCACATTCCCTGCGGAGATCCTCCTCGTCATCGTGCGAAAGCCCCTGCTTCGTGAACTCGTCTGAATGGATTATCCCTCCCAAGCCGTTGACTCTTGCTACCTCCGCCACCTCCTTCCCCAACCTGATGCCCGGTGATGGTTCCCACCCCATCAATCCATGCAGGCCGCTTGCGCTGATGCAGACGACCTTGCCCCCGTCTCTGAGTTTGTCTTGGATGACCCTCGACCCGGTGTTCACCAGCACTTGGCTAACATCGTGCTCGCGGCATTCTATGGTCCTCACGCCTCTCTCTTTCAACTTGGCAGATACCTCCACCAGCCCGAGCTGCCTCGCGACCTCGTATGCGACGACCTTGGGCAACAGGTTGAGCCTCTGGACTCCCTTCACCTCGACGACCCTGCCGCCCTTCACGGACACGTTCAGGTCCTGCCTGATCGTCCCCAGACCCCTGGCCACCCGGCCCGTCGACCTGAGCATCCTACCGAGGTGGAGCGCCACCGTGCCCACCGCGTCCGGGCTTCCCTCGATAGGGTCGAGGGCCACCTCGACCAGCGGGACAGCGAGCCTGTCCAGCGCGAACCGCCTCGACTTCTCGTCTTCCCCGATGATCCTCGCGGCATCCTCCTCTATCGTCACGGACTGGACGCCAATCCTTGCTCCCTCCACTTCGACGTACCCACCTAGCGCTATGACCGCCGTTCTTTGGAAACCGGTCGTGTTCGAGCCGTCTATCACGATTTTGCGCATGACGTGCACCTCGTCGACGACGTTGGAGTGAAGGATTCCTGCGATCATTAGGACCGTGTCCAGGGCCTTGTTGTTGAGTTGGTGAGGAGGCTCTTCGTCGGCCTCCACTAGGCACGATGATTCAGGGTTCCAGAGGTAGACGTTTGGTCTTCCCTTCGTGAACTCGAAGACAGCGGCGGGGTCAACCTTACCGGTCTCGCTCTGGGCCGGCCTCAGTCTCCTTTCGAATGAAAGAGGCAATTCCTCCGACTTCAGTATCGGGCACTCGCAGAAGAGCTTGTGCGCAGACGCCAGCTGCTGGTGAATCTCAAGCCCTACCTTTGCGCCGGCTGCCTTCGGGTCAGTCTGCAAGCGGTTCACACCAGAAACCTGCGCGCGTTCATCTCGCCCACCAGGTTCTCGAGCATCTTCGCCTTAGCTTCCGCTATCGTGGCGGAGTTGCCGAGCGCCCACATCGCCTTCACGAGGGCAGTCTCGGCCAACATGTCCTCAAGAGGCAGGACCCCAACCCGCGCAAGGTCCCTCCCCGTATCGTAGACGTCGAGGTCGACTCTGCCGTTGATACACTGAGAGGTCATGCAGACGAGCCCGCCCTTCTTTGCAAAGGCTTTGACAGCGGCGATGTCCTTCGATCCCACGTGGCCGAGCCCAGTGCCTTCGATTATCAGACAGCGGACTCCCATCCTTCCTATCGCCGAGATTAGGTCGCTGGGCATGGATGGATAGAACTTCAGAAGTACCACATTCCCGTCAAAGCGGGTGGCAGGCTTGAAGCGAGTTGTGTCTCCTCGCTTTGGGAGGTCGGACGCGACCTGCTCTATCCCCGAGGGGCGCCAGACCGCTGCGAGGGGCACGCCCACGGACAGGAAAGCGTCCCGCCTGCTAGTGTGGTTCTTCCTGACCCTAGTGCCCCTGTGCAGGGCGATGCCATCGTCGCTTTCGTCCAGGTGCATCGCCACGTAGACACCTGAAAACGCAGCGTTCGCAGCCACGGAGACTCCTCCAATCAGGTTCTGGGTGGCGTCTGAGGAGGGCCTGTCCGAAGAGCGCTGCGCGCCCACGAGGATGACCGGGATCGGCACCCCCTGAAGAGCGAAACTGAGGGCTGCCGCAGTGTATCCGAGCGTGTCAGTCCCGTGGGTCACGACTACCCCGCTGTAGCCTTCGGTGACCGCCCTCTTGACGCGGGTGGCCAGCTTCGACCAGCGGGCCGGTCCGATGTTCTCGCTGAAGACGTTGAAGAGGATTTCAGGCTGAATCTCTGCGATATCTGACAACTCAGGGATTAGGGCGTGGAGTTCGCCCGCGGAGATCGCAGGGCGGACCGCACCCGTCCTGTAGTCGACCCTGCTTGCAATTGTGCCTCCCGTCCCGAGGATCAAGACCCGCGGGAGACCGACCCTGGGCTTTGGGCGCGCTGGAGCTTCAAAGGCCGGCTTCTCTCCCTTTGTCTTGACCGACGCGCCCCTGAGTTTTGAGACGGCGAGGCCGATGTTGTACCCCGACTTCAATTTCAAGACCACGTGACCGTCGTCGGCATGCTGGTAGCGTGGGACCAACGTCCCGGTTACCGTGCCCCACTCCGTCTTCGCTTCGAGGACATCTCCGATGCTGGCCTTCGCCCTGATGAGGAATTCGAGAGCCTTACCCCTGTAGCCGGCCAGCTCTGGCATGCGGTCAGTCCTGAGGCTCTGCGGTCTTAAACGATTGCCCCTCCGCACAGAAAGGGTTAACTCGACTGCCTCCTGGTCACAGAAACACGTTCAGAGCCGCGACGTCTATGGGTAGCGGAAACGGATCCCGACACGAGTTGATGGCATGACCAGGTCTGAGTTCTCGGACTTCATTGCGACCAGGCGCTCCCTGCAGACCAAGCAGGCCTACACCCACTGGGCCCGTCTCGTCGTCGGTGATCCCGACAAGTTCATCGCCCTGGCCAGGACCGAGAAACAGAAGGCGGAGCAGGTCGTGGCCGACTTCATCGTCAGGACCAGGTCCCACGCGGGCGGCAATTACATCAGCGCCGTGCTGACCCCGGTGAAGAGCTTTCTGGACTACTACGATGTCCCTTTCTCGTGGCGGAGGCTGAAGCCTCTCATACCTCCACCGAAGTTCGTGGCATCCGACCGCGCACCCGAGATCTTGGAATTGCGGAGGATGTGGGCAGTCGCGGACCCGAGGGAACGGCTGCTGATGTCCATGCTGGCGTCGCTGGGAGGACGAAGGGGCGCATTCTGGTTCCCGTCGGCGAGGCAGGACTACAGGTACATGGCGCTCAAGGATGTCACGTTCGACGGGGACGGACCCGCTTCCTTGACCGTGTATCCGGGGGAGCCAGAGGAGTACAAGACGCTGATCTCTCCCGAGGCCGTGGCCCAGCTGCGCCTGACCCTCGAGCTCCGGCAGCGCGT
>Ga0208323_1000032_pt1 | contig 102274 bp, 105 predicted proteins | sample June2015DPH_10_1_2_FD_184703 | JGI IMG/M metagenome (GOLD analysis project Ga0208323, IMG submission 184703) | Peatland microbial communities from SPRUCE experiment site at the Marcell Experimental Forest, Minnesota, USA - June2015DPH_10_100... | ecosystem: Environmental > Terrestrial > Soil >... | reverse complement strand
AATCTTAATAGCTTCGTGAAGCTCCGGAGGCCCCAGTGGTCTCCAAATACGGCTGGGGGCTGGTTGTTGTCGGTGGGATACTTTGGCTGGTCCAGACGGGGATACTAATTTTGGCTCAACCGAACCTAATCTCCTTTACGGGTAATCCTTCCAATACCTCAATCTACCCTCCGGAAGCTTACAGCGACCTGGTACAGGCAGGTACGGTCGCAGGAGTTTTCGGAATAATGGTAGGACTCTTCCTGATATTCATTGGCATGAAGGCTTTCAGGAAGGGGGAAAAATGGGCATGGTACGCGGTCGCCGTTGTGCCTATCTTCATGGTGTTGAACAGCTATTCAGATTACGTGGGAGCGGGACCGGGTTACATTTACTCAGGGAATGCATTTCCAGCCTACGCAATCCTCAGTTACCTCCTCCTTGCAGCCCCAACCCTCATTGGGCTCCTAATCTCAACCAGGAGTTTCTTTCCTTCAAAGCCCAAAGCCTCCTAGGCCAAGTTCGTCCACTCGAACCAGCATCAAGAAGGCTAGGTTGCCCCGGCCGGGATTCGAACCTGATTCGTCTGCAGGAACAACCGTGGTATTTTTAACGGCCACTGGGATTAGTTGTTTGCACATTGGAACCCGGAACTGACGACAAAAGTGCCGGGAACCGACCTCGAGTGAGTGCGGGCCCGACGGGAATCGAACCCGTTTCGGGGGCGTCTCCTGACCCTCGGGTTAAAAGCCCGATGCTCTACCTGATTGCACTCCTTTTGGAACTAAGCTACGGGCCCGCGTCACTGCTCGCGACATTGCGGGTATTTGACTCTGAACGAAGCGGTCACCCGAGGAGCGAGCGGACGAGAGAAAGGCTCTGTTTCATCCCTTTCAGGTCGTCATGGGGCGTCTCCATGATCAGGGGTCGTTCTGCCACCCCCTCGTAGTGGAGGAACGCCTTCATCCCCTTCAATCCGATCTTCCCTTTCCCGAGGTTCTCATGTCTGTCGAGGTTGCTACCCAAGACGCCCTTCGAGTCGTTCAGATGGATCACCTTGATGCAGTCGAAGCCGACAGAGTCTTCGAAGATAGCCATTGACTGGCTCACCGCCTCTGGTCCCGAGAGGTCGAACCCGGAGGCGAAGGCGTGGCAGGTGTCCAGACAGACCCCGACCCTCTCTCCTAACTCTATCCGGTCTAGGATGAGTCTCAGCTCTTCGAACCTTGAGCCCACGCTGTTCTTCTGACCCGCCATGTTCTCGAGTAAGATGATAGTACCCCCATCACTTGAAGCGATTGCCTGGTTGACCGCATCGGAGACATTCTTCACGCCGAGCATGGTTCCATTGCCCAAGTGGCTCCCCAGGTGTGTCACCAAGTAGTCGATTCCGAGGGCGTCGCACCTCCTCACCTCCTCGACGAGTGAGAGCCTGCTCGCCTTCATCGTCGCCCTGTCCGGAGAAGCGAGGTTGGGAAGGTACGGCATGTGAGCGACCAGGAATCTGAATCCCAACCTCTTCCTTTTGTCAAGGAACACCTTAGCCTGGTCCTTCTCAAGGGGCTTGAAGCTCCAGGCACGTGGGTTCCTGGTGAAGATCTGGAAGGTCGTGCACCCAATTTCCTGAGCTCTGTCTAATGCTAAGTCAAGAGACTTCTCTGCTGATATGTGGAGCCCTATGAGCGGCTCGTTTGGCATCCTAAGGAAAATGGGCAGAGGGTGGGTTTATGGGCGTTTCCGACCGTAACCCACGCTCTTCTTCTCTCTTTCTCGCTTAGCGCTTCTTAGTCTTCGTCTTCAGTGATGTCTTAGAAGCCGCGGTGCTCCTGACTGGAGCAGTTCTGCGCCTGTACGTCCGTGTCGGCTTCTTAGAGATGGATGGTGCTCCGAGGGAAGCAGTGTACCGGAATGGTGCGGCGTACTGGACTGGGGCAGGTGTCGGCTGCACAGTCTCGTAGATTGCCTGGACTGGGGACGGAGCAGGCTCAGCCACGGTTGTTGCCACCGCAGCCGGAACCCCCACTGCCTGCTCCGTCGACGGAGTGTAGGATTCGAGTGATGTCACCGAATCTATGGATAGCTTCTTCCTCGGGTGTCCCAAGTAGCCCTTTGGTGCGGCATACAGCACCGCCGCGACGCCAACGAAGGCGCCAAGCAAGACAGTCGCTAATTCAAGGACCATTGTTGGTGTTGATACAGTCTCGGAAGGCTCTTCTAAGCCAAAGTCAAACATGATGCACAAACGCATCATGTTCTATGAACCAGCCACGCGTCTGCGCAAGACGAAGATCTAAAATCGAGTCGTTCCTGACTCCTTGATGATTGTTTTTATATTTGAAGCGCTGTTATCTGTTTAGCCATGATGCAGGTTCAGTACGAGAAAGTCTGCACAGAGATGTACAAGTTCGACAGGCGAGTTAGGTATGCAGCGATTCTCGATGAAACAGGGAGGCAGATTGCCGGCGGTATGCGGAGGGGGATATCGTCGCTGGAGCCTCGAAGCGAGGACCTGCGACTAATCGCGAATATGACGATTCAGCTCAACACAGACAAGACCTGGGATAGGTTCTTCGGGCGAAGCCAGTACACCTTCATGAAGAGAGAAAGGGTAAGCATCCTGACCTTCAGCATCGGGAACAAGCTGCTCATGGTCTCGACCGAGCCGGACTTCACGCTTCAGCAGGCGCAGGATCTCCGGAACCAGATAGTAACGAACCACGCGACAGAATTTGGATAAAGGGAGTGAGTTAGGTCAGTTAAGACCTAGCTCAGGGAATTTCGCTTGGATGAGACCCAGTTCGCCTTGGAGAGCCCTGATACGCTCAGCGTATTTCTTCATGTCCGCCGTGTTCTTCTGAACCTTGCCGACCTTGTAGCCTCTCCAGGCCTTCTTTAGGGCGCCCCATGTCTGACCTTTGCTGTATTGCGACGTGTTTGTTCGCCTGAGAGAGGTTCTGCTCTCATGATATTTAAGGTTCTGCGGCGCTAGGACGCACTTCAAATGGGACCCTATTCCCGTTGTAGTCGAAAACCCCGACGTGCGATGAGTCGCCGTAGGGATATCCCATTATCACCATGATCTTTCCCATTGAGTGGAGCCTGTCCTCGTGAGAGGGGTTGGCGTTCCCGGACGGGTGGGAATGGGCAACCCCCATGTAGGACATGTCAACGGGGAGCATGAACCAGCTGAAGGATGAGTAAGAGTGGGCGTGCACTGCTGCCGGAGGGACCATCACGCTCGTGACCTCGACCACGCCCTTCTTCGACTTTCCCCGGAGGATTAGGATCCCCTCGTTCGGATAAGCCATCCGCGAGTAGGTCAGGAGGCTGTCCATAACGTGAGACGCGAAGATCACCTTCTGGACAGGCAAACCATGCACCTATCTCGACAGTCCTCCGAAGCGCTCCGTGGTTGGGTAATTGTTGGCCGCCAGGACTCTGACCAAGAACAGAAACGACCGAATGAGTCTGGATATGAACCTTCGGAGATGAATCCTACCTTGCGTTCAGAAGTCCGTCAGAGGAGGAACCCGCATGGACCTCTGCCTCAAGACCCCAAACGGGTCAATCTGGGAAAAGGGTTTAAATGTGGAGCCGAGGGCATCGGACAAAAGGAGTTAAGAAAAAGAGAATGTTTGCACCTTCGGCAGGATACGACAGGGCGATCACCATATTCTCGCCCGACGGGCGCCTGTACCAAGTCGAGTACGCCCTCGAGACGGTGAGACGTGGAAGCCTCGCGGTCGGCATCAGGACCAAGGAAGGGATTGTGCTGGCCGTGGAGGAAAAGGGGCGGAAGCTCCAGAGCGACGACTCCGTAATCAAGATGTTCCAGATCGACGATCATGTAGGAGCCGTCGGAGCCGGATACATACCTGACGCGCGCATACAAGTCGACAGCGCAAGGGTCATGGCTCAGAGCAACAGGTTGATCTACGATGAGCCAGTCGACGTCGAGGCGATAGCAAAGCGCATCGCTGACATGAATCAGCAGTACACACAGTACGCCGGCGTAAGGCCCTTCGGAGTCTCACTCATAATCGCCGGGGTCGACGAGAACAACGGACCAGTTGTCTACCTGGCGGACCCAACGGGAACCTACTCAGGCTTCCATGCGATCGCGATTGGGCAGGGGAGCGACCAAGTCAACGACTACCTCGAAAAGAACTACAACGCAGACCTGTCTCTTGATGCTGCAGCCACACTGGCCATCGAATGCATTTACCTCGTGAGCGAGGACAAGACGGGCACCTCGCACATCAAGGTCGCGGTCGTGGACGCAGTGTCCAAGAAGATGAGGAGGCTAACGGAGGAAGAGGTGGGTAAGAGTGCATCGAGCGCAAGGACGAAGTCTGACAAGTCCTCTGCAAAGAGCTCCTAGGTAACAGCGTTCGCGTTTGAGCGGGTCCTTCGGGCACGGGGGTGGGGAGTTCAAGCCGAGGACGAGAGAAGCATCAAAGTTCACCACCGTCCGTCTGACGCTGGAGGGGGATCACTTCGAGATACTCGTCAACCCCGACTCGGCGCTGAGCTTCAAGCAGGGGAGGAACGTGGAACCGTCTCAGGTCATCGTCTTCGATGAGGTATACGCGGACTCCACCAAGGGCCTCAGGGCCAACAGCGAGAAGCTGAAGAAGCATTTCGGCACCGACGACCACGCCAAGGCGGCTCTGGAGGTGCTCAAGCGCGGCGAACTGAACTTGACACAGGAGCAGAGGAAGAGGCTCACCGAAGAGAAGAGGAAGGCAGTGGTGGCGTTGATCTCGAAGAATTTCGTCGACCCCAAGACTTCGCTTCCTCACCCCCCGCTGAGGATCGAACAGGCGATGCAGGATGCCAGGGTGACGATAGACCCGTTTCGGGACGTGAACGAGCAGATGAAGCTGGTGATCGAGGAGCTAAGGGTGATCCTTCCCTTGAAGTCCGAAAAGGTGAAGCTCCAGGTGAAGGTCGCGGCCCAGTACGCGGGGCAGACAATAGGAATACTGAAGAACTTCGGAGACATCTTGAAGGAGGACTGGGGCGCCGACGGGGCGCTTTCTGCAATAGTAGAAATACCAGCTGGCGGACAGCCTGGCCTGCTGGACCGCCTCGGTTCTACGACGAAAGGAGCGGCGCAGGTTTCAGTAGTGAGATAGCGATTTGCCAACGATAGAGAGGAAGCAGGTGATTCCCGGAGACGTGATAACCAGAGGGAACTATCGCTACGGGAGCTACATCGAGAAGAGAGGCGACGAGTACGTGGCGCTAAGGGTCGGCCTCGCCGAAGTGAGCCAGGAGGGCGTCAAGCTCAACCCGCTCACGGGTCCGTACATCCCCAAGTCTGAGGACCAGGTAATCGGAAAGGTGGTCGACATAAACGGCTTCGGATGGGTAGTCGACATCAATTCATGTTTCGACGGGTTCCTCCCCGCTTCGTTCGTTTTCGGAAGAGAGTTCTCCCCCGCCACTCACGACCTGAGCTCGAAATTCAGGATCGGCGACGTCATAGGAGCGAGGATCGAGTCTTTCGACAGGTCCAGGGATCCCCAGTTGAGCATAAGGGGAGAGGGGTACGGGAAGATTTCTGAGGGCGAAATCATTAAGATGTCACCCACAAAGGTGCCCCGGCTTATCGGGAGAAGGGGTTCGATGATCAATCTAATCAGCGAGAGGACCGGCTGCGACGTCCAGGTCGGACAGAACGGGGTCATAGTCGTGGTCGGGACGCCGGAGGGGATTGTGAAGACGGCGAACGTAATCAAGATGATAGACAAGGAAGTGCACGGTGCGAATCTGACGGGAAAGGTCGAGGAATACCTTGGAGGGAGCAGCAGTGGAAGCTAAACGGAAGCTCATCCGCGAGGACGGAAAGAGACTCGACGGCCGGAAGTGGGACGAGCTTAGGCCAATCTCCTTGGAGGTCGGCCTGCTGAAGAACGCAGACGGCTCGGCGTACATTCAGTGGGGCAAGAACAAGATCATGGCCGCGGTCTACGGTCCGAAGGAAGTCCACCCGAAGCACCAAGTCCTGCCTGACAGGGCCCTGCTCAGGACCAGGTACCACATGGCGCCCTTCTCAGTTGACGAAAGAAAGAATCCGGCACCCTCCAGGAGGGAGATAGAGATCTCCAAGGTGATAAGGGAGGCTCTCGTGCCGGCTGTAATCGTCGAAAACTACCCGAGGACCGCGATAGAGGTCTGGATTGAGGTGTTACAATCGGACGGAGGCTCAAGGGTCGCCGGCATCACTGCCGCGTCGCTCGCTCTGGCCGACGCAGGCATCGACATGAGGGACCTCGTCGTCGGGTGCTCGTGCGGGATCGTTGATTCGCAGGTCGTCGCCGACCTGGACGACGCCGAGGACAAGGAAGGGAGCGGAGACATGCCAGTTGCGATCATGCCCAACCTCAACCTGGTGACGCTGTTGCAGGTGGACGGGGACTACACGCGAGAGAACTTCCAGAAGGCGTTCGAACTGGCAATCGCGAAGGGGAAGGAGGTCTACGCGATGCAGAGAGAGGCACTGACAAAGAAGTTCTTCAGCGGCGAACCGGCTTCGGCAGAAGTGGAGGAGGTTACAGAGTAGGATGTCGATGAAGAAGAATTACGTCGTCGAAACGATAAGGAAGGCACAGATGGTCGGGCTGCTCGCGAGGGGCAAGAGGCTCGACGAAAGGACTCCCGACCAGCACAGGCCGATAACGATCCAGACCGGCGTAATCCAGAAGGCGAACGGTTCGGCGATCGTAACTCTAGGGAACACCGAGGTCATAGCTGGCGTCAAGATCGCGACGGGGACCCCATTCCCGGACACCCCAAATCAGGGGCTGCTCGTGGTCAACGCGGAGATACTTCCAATGGCTTCGCCTTACGCGGAGCCGGGTCCCCCTTCCGAAGAGGCGATTGAGCTGGCGAGGGTCGTCGACAGAGGTGTCCGCGAGTCAGAGATGGTTGACCTCAAGAAGCTGTGCATTATTGAGGGCAAGACGGTGTACACAGTGTTCGTCGACGTCAACATTATGAACGTAGACGGCAACCTCTTCGATGCGATGAGCTACGCTGTCGTTTCGGCGCTCAGGACCGCGAAGATGAAGAAGTATGTCGTCGAGAACGACAAGGTTGTCGCGAAAGACGAGATGATACCCGTACCTGTCGAAAGGACCCCCGTTTCGGTCACGCTGGCCAGAATTGGTGACATCCTCGTGGTCGACCCCAACTCCGAGGAAGAGTGCGCGATGGACATGCGGATCACCGTAACGACTGACGACGACGGCAACGTCTGCGCGAGTCAGAAGGGAGAAGCGAGCACGATCACCCCCGCCCAAGTGCTCGAGGCCGCAGACACATCGATCAGGATCGGCAAAGAGATCCGTGCCCAGATACTGGAAGCGACGAAGTAATGCCGCGGGCCAAGGAGCAGCTCAGGGGCCTAGGAGCAAAGTACGGCGGCACGCTCAGGAAGAGGTACGCGCGGATCTTCAGGACGCTGAAGGCGGCGAGGGAGTGCCCCTCATGCTCGGGCGTGAAGCTTAAGCGGGCATCGTCAGGGATTTGGAAGTGCAAGTCGTGTGGATACACAGTAGCCGGGGGCGCCTACGACCTTAGCCCGTCGAAAGTTAGATAGGCCGATAGAATCGGTCGAGCTCAGGATATCGTTCAGGGCAGACAGGGCTACGGCCGAGGGCATCAAGCGAGCAATCCCCTCAGCGATCTTGAGGAACGGAGTCTGCCTTCTGAAGATTGAAGGCGAACAGCCTGGGGAAGTCGCGGACAAAGCACGAGTGATCCTCGAGAAGATAAGGAGCATGGCTGGTCCCTCGAAAGACTTTAAATGACCAACGGGTCGACGATTCAAGAATTGAGTCAGCCAGAGCTTCCGCCGTACATCAGAGAGCAGTTGGCGCGCTACGACCAGGTGCAACAGAATCTGCAGGCAGTGCTCATTCAGAAGCAGCAGGTTGAGATGGAATTTGCCGAGACAGAGAAGGCGCTCGAGGAGCTCACAAAGGCCGCGGCCTCAGAGATCATCTACAAGTTCGCCGGAAACCTGCTCGTCAAGGTCGAGAAGGACGCGATGGTCAAGGAACTAAGCGAGAGGAAGGAGCTCGGAAGCACAAGGAAGAGCGTCCTTGCGAAGCAAGAAGGCAGATTTAGACAAAACCTGAAAGAGCTCCAAGCCAAGATCGACGACGCCGTCAAAGGCAAACCAGCTCAAGAGCAGCCCCCCGGGGACGCCTAGGACTCCACCCTCCCTTGACTAGGGAAGCGGTCCCGGGCAGTTTTCCTTTCGTGGACCCCAAGAATCTGAAAAGGGCCGCTGTCATTTGTCACCGGAACGCAGACGCTGATGCATACCTCTCCGCCTACGCCCTCTCTTCGCTCCTGAGGGATATCGCTCCCAATTGCGAGGTGGATGTCGTGACCCCGGAAGGCATGACCACTCTGACATTAAGGTTGGCAAGGAAGTTTCTACATAAGGTCATCCAGGATAGCGTGGATGACTATGACCTGTACGTAGCCGTGGATGTCGGCGACGCAGAGCTTCTGAAGGACTGGAGAGGAAAGATGGAGATAAGCAAGGGCGTCAGGGTCCTCGTGGACCACCATCCCTACCGTGATGCGAAGCTCTATGACCACGTGGTAGTCGACGAGCAGGCTACGTCTGCAGCCGAGGTCGTCTTCAAGCTCTTCTCAGAAGCCGAGGCCAAGATTGATCCCATGACCGCCCAGGCGCTCCTCGATGCCATAGTCTTCGACTCCTCGCACCTTGCGATAGCAAATGGTAAGGGGCTAAGGACTGTGGTGAAGCTCCTCGATATGGGAGCGGACGTCATCGAAGCCAGGAGAGACCTGAGGATCGAGCCGGACTACGGAGAGGTGATGGCAAAGTTGAAGGGTGCCCAAAGGCTGAAAGTCTACAGGGTAGGGGACTGGACAACCTCCACAAGCATGATTGGTTCCTTTCAGGCGCACGTTGCAAGGTCGCTGATCTCTCTTGGAGCGGACGTCGCGATCGTAGGGGGAGAGTCGGAAGGGGAGACGAGGGTCAGCATGAGGTCGACCCAGAGGTTCTCAGACCTGACGAAGGTGCAGCTGGGGACCCAGGTAGCCGAAGAAGTCGCGAGGAGCCTAGGGGGACATGGAGGGGGGCACGCGACGGCAGCTTCCTTCTCCACACCTGCTACCGAGGACGAAGCAGTGAAAGGCTGCCTGAAGAGGCTGACCGAATTGTTGGGCGCGGAGATTCGCGAAGTCGCATGAGACTGCGACTTACGCCCCGTACTTCTTGGAAATCGGGTTCTTCACAAAGCCTTCGAATGACAGCCTGAACCACGGCGTGTACGAATCAGGATGAGCGGCGAGGTCCTTCGCGACCTCCTTGACCGTGGCCCACCTCACGGCCATAATCTCGTCCGGGTTGGGCTTCACCCTTCCGTCGAAGGAGCCGACCAGCAACCGGCAGAACTCATTTTCGGCATTCTTACCCTGAGGAGCAAAATACACGAATGAGTGGACGTCAGTCAGGTCCCCTACGCTAGCGTTCAACTCTTGGAGTCCCTTGCGGACTGCCGCCTGGCTGTAGGTCTCCCCAGGATAGACGTGACTTGTGAACGAGACGTCCCAGGCTCCCGGCCATAGTAGCTTCTTCATGTTTCTCCGTTGCAACAGAAACTTGTCTCCGTGAAAAAGGAATACGGTGTAGGCCCTGTGCCTCTTACCATTGCCAAAGTGACAGTTCTCTCTGGTGTCGGTCCCTACTTGGTTGTCCCTCTCGTCGACGAGAACTAAGATCTCCTCTGCAGCGGAAGGCATCGCAGACAAGTTCTTACCGAGTCTAGATAAGCGAATCGCCATCAGTCACAGTCAGGATATTAGTCTCCAGTGTACACCGTCACGTGAACCCGATCGCCGTCCTTCAGAGAAAGGGTCTTCCTCAGATCAAAAGGCGATATCATCTCCAGCACTGATTCACTATGGTGCGTTCTCTCGATGATCAAGGCACCGGCATCGTACTTTGACTCCACCTTCGCCTTGAAGCACTTGGCAGGGCCGTAGCTCCTTCCACCGTGGCTGAATCCTGAAAGCTCCAACGCGTCCAGATAGTCCAGTTGCTTCCTGAGCTCAATCTCTCCCGGACCGATTGTGAGGTTCAGGGTTCCTGGGAAGGGTTCGAACCCCAGGAGCTTTACGAACTGTCGCTTGTATCCTGCGAGGGAAACGTAGTAGCCCCCCTCGCCCAATCCGGTGAAGAGCGTACCATGGAAGTCCAGCACCCCAACCTTACCCTCTATTGCGGTCCTAAGCCTCGAGTAAACAGATAGAACTCGGTCCGCGCCTGCCCGAGACACCAGAACCCCCGTCCTCCTGCCACTCCTTTTCCTCTCGATCAGACCCTCCTTCTCCAACTGCAGTAGATGCTTCGACACGCCCTGCTGGCTGAGACCAAGCTCATGTGACAGTTCGGATGTCGTAAGTTCGAGAGTCTGGCTCGCCGCGCCCCGCTGATACAGCTCGATGAGGGTCCACAGATGAGATGGCGTCCTTGTCATGTTACCACGTTTGTGGTGTTTACCAAAGAATTATAAGGATACCGCCGGCGCGCCAGTCGAATTAGCAGCCATGCATCGTTCTCAAAGAGTCAGCTTGATTGCCATGTTCACGGCGCTCGCTATCGTGCTGAACTTTGCCCTCGCCGTTCCCGCTCCGTACGCCAGCTTTCTGAACTACGAGGTATGGGAGGTCCCTATTCTCGTAGCCGTGATCCTTATGGGTTTCTGGAACGGGGCAACTGTGGCGGCCCTTAACGCGCTCATCCTTGAATTTCATCCCGGGGCTCTTCCAACTGGACCTCTGTACAACCTGATTGCCCAACTTTCAATGATTCTCGGGGTTCTTGCGGCGCAGAAGGTGAGTAAGAGAGGGAATTGGAAACCTATCGTTACATGGGTCTCTGCGACTGCTGCAGGCGCAGCCCTCAGGACGGCGGTGATGACCTTCGTGAATGGTGCAGTCCTGCCCCAACCTTACCCGGTCGGGTTCAGCATGCCAGTGAGCGCTGTGCCCGGCACTTTGGTTCTCGTTGGGTTCTTCAACCTCACCTTGACACTATACACGGTTCCTCTGGCCTATTCAGTAGCAAGGGCGATCGTCTCGAGATACCACCCTGTCTTTGCCCGGGGCATGTCGCTTTGACAGGGTCTCTCACTGCCTACTCCTGCGAGCCAGGGCGGCAACCCGGAGAAGGAAATTGGTAAACCTACTCGAGCTAGACAAGCTGAGCTTTCGTTACCCTGACTCGCCGAGGAAGGCTGTCGTCGATTTCGATCTGGCAGTCAGCGAAGGCGAGGTCGTAGTCCTAGCAGGACCTTCCGGCTGTGGGAAATCGACCCTGCTCAGGGCGATCAACGGGCTTATCCCACACATGTACACGGGAGAATACTCTGGCGATGTCCGCGTGGCTGGCTCCAGCGTGAGGGCCTCGTCGATGCGTGACCTCGCACAGACCGTCGGTTTCCTATTCCAGAACCCTGAGAATCAGATCTTCATGTTCACCGTAGAAAGAGACGTCGCATTCGGACTGGAGAACCTAGGCGTTCCCAGGCCAGAGATGAGAAGAAGGGTCGACGAGGCGATAGACCTCCTTGGAATCGAGAACCTCTCCCAGAGGGCGCCTCACGAACTCTCCGACGGACAGAAGCAGAGGGTCGCGCTTGCGGGTGTGCTAGCCATGAGGCCTAGATTGATCATACTGGACGAGCCGACGTCCCTTCTTGACCCCAAGACTGCGATGGAGCTAGTCGACCTTGTGGCAAGTCTGAGGAAACAGCTGGGCACGACCTTCGTAGTAGTCGAGCACCGGTTGGATCTGCTAGTCAAAGTGGCTGACCGGATAGTCGTGATGAATGCAGGGGCGAAGGTCCTCGACGGGACGCCCCGCGACGTTCTCTTCGGCGAAGAAGCCGATGGATACGGGGTCTCGGTTCCTGCGGTGACCCGATTGCAGAAGATGCTTGCGAAGGATGGGCTCGCGCCAGACGATAGGCTCCTCAGTGCGGCAGAGCTCGCTTCGACCGTGGAGAGGAAGGGCGCGTGATAGAGTTCAGTGACGTGACGTTTGTCCATGACAACGGCGTGAAGGCGCTCGACGGCATCACTCTGAAGGTCGACGCGGGCGAGACGGTAGCGATCGTGGGCGAGAATGGGGCAGGCAAGACGACCCTAGTCAAGCACGTGACCGGCCTTCTCAAGCCCACCTCCGGTACGGTCCTCGTGGATGAAGTCGACACGCGCACGACGAGCACGGCGACCCTATCGAGGAAAGTCGGGGTCGCCTTTCAGAACCCGGACCATCAACTCTTCTCCGAAAGCGTTGAGGAAGAGATGGCCTTCGCTCTCAGGAACTTCGGATTCCCTCCGCATCTGGTCGAACAGAGGGTCTCCTGGGGGCTCCAACTCTTCGGGCTGGAAGAGTACAGGAAGTCGTCACCGTTGGTCCTGAGCGGGGGCGAAAAGAAGAGGCTGACCTTGGCCTGTATTCTCGCTTGGGACCCGGGGGTGGTGATTCTGGACGAGCCGACGGTGGGCCAGGACGCTATTCAGAAGGAGAAGCTTGTGGGAACAATCAGGATGCTCGGCTCAACTGGCAAGACCGTGATCGTGGTGTCGCACGACATAGAGTTCCTATGGCCTCTTCAGCCGAGGGTCGTCGTGATGAAGTCAGGCCGCATTGTCGCCGACGGGCTGGCCAAGGAAGTGATGGCGAAGAAGGAAATGCTGGAGTCTGCGAGAGTGGCCCAGCCCCAGCTCGTCTCATTCTATCAGGCCCTAGCAAGGAGGCCGGGGTCACCTTTCGTCGATGCCCTGGAGGCGAGGCGTTGGATAGAGGGAGGCCAGCAATGACATGATGTGGCTCAGCGGGGGTTTCATTTTCAGGAAGGGCACCTCGAAATATCACAGGCTGGACCCGAGGGTCAAGCTGCTGATTTCCGCCCTGATGTTCGTGACGACGCTGATGGTGAGGTCTGTATTCCAGCTCGCGATAGTTCTTGCGTTCATGGTCGCAGTTGCCGCGATCGCGACCGTCCTGAGGAGAGTCGCGAGGACGATGGTCCTGACCGCAACGTTCTCTGTCTTCATATTCATCATCAACATAGTCTTCACCAGGAATCTAGAGACGTCGGCGCTCTACGCCTCCAGGTTCGTGGCCATAGTGGTCTCAACGAGCCTCTTCTTCATCACCACGTCTCCGGACGAGCTCGAGCAGGTGATGAAGATGTTCAGGCTGCCCAGGGATGTGGTTTTCGCCTTCGTCACTGCGGTCAGGTTCATCCCGGTGATGATGCTCGACGCGTTGCAGATAATGGATGCTCAGAAGTCGAGAGGACTGGAACTCGAGAAGGGGAACCTCCTGAGGAGGGTCAGGAACATGATTCCCATCTTGATTCCGCTTGTGGTCAACGCAGTCGTCAGAAGCGGGGAACTAGCCGAGGCGATGGAGTCGAGGGCATACGGCGCTGTAGCACGACCGACGTCCCTCGCCGAGTACCGAGCCAGGACAGTTGACAAAGTTGTTGCGGTCGTCGCCGTCCTGACGTTCGCGTTCGCGGTTTACTCCTTTTACTTCCTGCTGCCCACCTTCTTGCCATGATCCCCTCTCGAGTCGTTGCTGACGAGCGGGAAAGAGCAAGTGGCGTTCCGGAGGAGCTCTCGAAGCTCAACGTCAGGGTCTACTTCAGCCGGCTTCCCGTGGCCGACTACATTCTGAACCCAGAGATAGCCGTCGAGAGGAAGTCGGTCCGCGACCTCGTCTCGTCCATCTACGACTCTCGCCTGTTCTACCAGGCAGCAGGTATCTCCGCGCGTTATGCGAAGCCCTACCTACTCGTCGAAGGGGACTCCACGGAGGTGGAGCACCTCGCGAAGAACCTGAAATCATTCTACGGCGCGATTGCCAACGTAACGCTCGCCTACGGACTAAGGGTCATCTACACGGCCAACGTGAAGGAGACCGCAATGGCCATCGCGGAGCTTCTCAGCTTCATCAGGTCCAAGCCACTCTCAACCGTACCATTCCCGGTACCTCCCAAGACCAAAAACGTCCCGCAGCAGCAGCTCTACCTAGTCTCTTCCATACCCGGTGTCGGCAGGAAGCTAGCAGAAAGACTGCTGATGAAGTACGGGACCCCACGGAGTGTCTTGAGCCTGACTGCCGGAGAGCTGGCCATGACCCGGGGGATCGGCTGGAAGAGGGCAGACAGAATCAAGGAGTCGCTGGACACCAGGTTTACAAGAAGCCCAGAAACGAAGAGACAGATGAGACTCGAAGAATGAAGATCGCAATATTCGGTGGGACCGGGAGCATGGGGAGCGGCCTCGGGGAGCGACTCGCCAAGAGCCACGAAGTGATAATCGGCTCGAGGGACCCGGCCAAGGCGATGGCATCCGCAGCGAGAATCAAGAGCGCCAAGGGTGCAGACTACTCGACCGCTGCCAGGGAGTGCGATTCCGCGATAGCCGCGGTACCGTTCTTCGCCATAGACTCGATGTCGTCTCTCACCAACGAGCTCTCAGGCAAGCTGGTCATATCGGTCATCAACCCTATGAGGCTCGAGAACGGGATGCTGTCCTACGGGCTCGAGAGAGGGTCCGCGGCCGAGATGCTGGCGGACAAGCTTCCAAAGAGCAGGGTGGCCACAGCCTTCAACAACATCTCTGCGACGTTTTTCAAGAGGCCCGAGGCATTAAGACTTGACGTTGTGGTTGCGGCCGACTCGAAGGAGACCTTCAGCGAAGCTGCAGGAATCATAAGGAGCATCCCCAGTCTCAGACCGCTCTACGCCGGACCTCTCAGCGAGGCGCAGGTCATCGAGCGCATCACCCCGCTGATACTCAACCTCGCGAAGAGGAACGGGACAGGGAGCCTCTCAATCCGTTTTGTGCCTCAGAAGGAATAGCTTCGGGAGACAAAGGACGCTTTGGACTTCGGACCCAGTTGTCCTTGTCGGCCCTGAAGGTTTCCCTATGCAGCGAGAAGTCTTTCTCGGAGTCTGGAGTTGACGTCGAGGAGTTCAAAAGCCCTGCGGAAGATCATCTCCCCGTCCTTGTACCGCTTTCCGGAAATGAACTGGCGGACGTCCGCTTCGTGACCTATCCCGCACCGCGGAAGGACTGCGTTCAGATAGAGGTAGAACTGCTGCGAACCGCCGTAGAGGTCCCTTAAGCGGTCGTATCGAGATTTGATCCATTCCCAGAGGGCGCCCAGTGCCCTCGGGTTTGAGGCGGCAAGTGGCAAGGCGTATCCCGTGTCGGAACGGCTGACTTCCCCACTGATAGTGAGCTCAAGGGTCCTCCTGACGAGCGCTGGATCCTCGAAGGAAGTGAGAGCAGCATAGACCCTGGCTCGATCAGCCTCGCTTTTGGCATTCTTCACCAGCTCGAGAAGAGGCCCGAATGCCTCCTTGCCTCTAGCCATAGCATAGGCGGTGGCGATCGCTGTCTTCAAGTTCGCATCGGCCGAGGCGAATTGTTCGAATCTCTGGGCGAGCTTCCGCGCGTATCTCTCATCGGTCTTGACAAGCTGGGCAGTGATCACCTCCCTCACCATTCCTAGGTTTTCGTTCTCCCCCTGCTTCCTCGCGAGACCGAGCATGCGGACCTGAGATGTGAAGAACGCGGACCACCCTTTCATTACGATGCCGGAATCGTCGGCAATCGCCCTGAGATTCACGAAATGGTCGCTGACCGCAAGAGCGAGGAGGGGATCGACGACCTTCCCGCTAAGAGCGGCGAACCTGAAGTACTGCCTAGGCGGGACCATCCCTGCCTGAAGGAAGAGGTAGAGGTCGTTCAGGACGCCTGCCCTGTCGTGCGAGTGTAGCGCTGCGAAGCTCTCGGCAAGCTGATCGTACATCCGCTCGTCGTAGAGCACACTGTAGAAGCCAGTTCTGCGCGGGTTCACGAGGACCTTCTCCGGCCTCTCGGCCTTGACCGAGGCTGACCTCCTGTCCAAGAGAAGGGACTGCCGCTTGCCGTCCGCCTGGAGGGTCAGGGGAATCGGCCAGAGCTCATCCGACTCCTTTCCGGAGAGGGAGAACTTCGCCTGGTTGAAGCTCACCCCGCGATCCGATGTCTCTGCCCGGATTAGGGGGAAGCCAGGCTTGGTTATCCAGGCCCTCGCGACCCTCGTGACTGGGAGCCCCGACGCCTTTGCGAGAGACATCCACAAGTCCGCGCCTGAGGCGTTCGAATAGCTGAACCTCTTCAGGTACGCTGAGACACCCTTCCTAAATGCCTCTTCGCCGACATATGACTCGAGCATCCTTAGCACCGACGCCCCCTTGCCGTAGCTGATTGCGTCGAAGATCGAACCGATCTCTTCCACACTCTTGACCTTGACCTGGATTGGATGAGTCTGTGAGAGGGCGTCCGCGTTGAGCGACCGGAACGTATCCATGCGGAGGAAATCCCGCCACGTGTCCCAATCGGGGTGTAACCGGTCGAGAACCTTGGCCTCCATGAAGGTCGCGAAGCTTTCGTTGAGCCACACGTCGTCCCACCACTTCATTGTGACGAGGTCACCGAACCACTGGTGGGCAATCTCGTGGGCCATGACCCGGGCCGCGCCTCTGCGATCGGAGTCGCTCGCGTCGCTCCGTACGATGACATAGGGTTCCCTGGAAGTAATCGCCCCCCAGTTCTCCATCGCACCCGTGTGGTACTCGGGTAGCGCCACGAGGTGCAGCTTCGAGAGCGGGTACGGAATCCCGAAGTAGCCCTCGTAATCCTTCAGAACTGCTGCAGAGATCTCTCTGATGAACTCGGAATCCTTCCCCTGTCCGGGTCGGGAGGCTGCGATGACGCTGACCTTCCCGGACATCGTGGTCGTTTCCTCGAATTTCCCTACCCCCATGAAGAATAGGTACGTTGACATCTTGGGCGTCGGCTCGAAGGAGTAACTGACCCTTCCCTTCTTCGTCTTCTTCGAGACGACTCGCGTGTTGGAGATGACTGAGAGTCCTTCATCGGTGACGACATGAAGCCTGAAGATGGCCTTGTACGAAGGCTCATCCACGCAGGGGAAGACGGTCTTTGCCTCTGCGGGCTCCAGGTCTGTGACAAGAAAGTGTTCTTTCCCGTACTTCGACTTGTAGAGGCCGAAGATCACATCGTCCCTGACGCGCTTCGTGAACCTGACGCCCACTTGCGACTCCTTCCTCGGAACACCAGGGATGGTCAGCCTTCCCCTGACAGAATCGTAGGAGAATCGGGACGTTTTGTCGCCAATCGTCACGGCCCTGATCTCCATGGCTGCCGCGTCGAGCTTGAAGGGACTCTCGACGGACTTCACCTTGATTTCGACGGAACCCTCCACGAGGGACTTCCTGAAGTCCACGTCGAGGTCGAGGTCGTAGGACTTGATCTCCAAACCGAGGTCGCGCTTCCAGGGCCGCCGGATGGCGCAAGATAAACCTGTGACCATGGTCCACGCTATCTGTTTAGTGTAGAAGGAAGTACGAAGAATGCTCCACAGACAACAGTCACGACTGTCAGCACCCTAGTGCCGAAGATCCAACCCTTGGGGGGCATGCATAATGGGACGACAGCATCCCTGGGCCTTGCGTTTCTACTCCCTGTCGATGAACTCTTCGGCCTTTGGAGGGTCGGGTGGGAGGCCTTTGCGCTTCCTGATCTCTGTCACCAACCCCCACAGCATGCTCTGCGGGACTGCCTGCCAGGTCTTGAAGTAAGTGTTCCAGACGGCCTTGCCTGCCGTAGCGCCTCTCATCTTCTCGCTGAGGTCGAAGGTTTCAGAGGCTGGTATCTCTCCTTCGACGACGGTCATGACCTCCCTCTGCTCTATCTTGACGAGCTTTCCCCTCTTGGAGCTGATGACTCCCGTCACTGCGCCGATAAGGTCCGTAGGCCCCTTGACCTCAATGCCCAGAATCGGCTCGAGCAGGGTGGGGTTGGCTGAGAGCAGCGCTCCGAGTATCGCTCTTCTTGAGGCTGGCATCAGCTGGGCATAGGTCCTGTGTGCGGCATCCTCGTGGGGAACGTAGTTCGTAAGGACGACTTTTACGCCTCTGGTAAACTCATACGCGAGCGGCCCGTTCTTCATGATGTCATCGAAGCCGGCCCTGATCGAGTCCATCGACTCCTGCAGGAACTGGACTCCCTTCGTCAATTCGGTCATTATGTTGCCCCTCTCGTCTATCGCCTGGAAGTTCCTCGCCTGGTCAGGGTCCCAGCCGTGGTCGCGCAGGACTTTGATGACCGCCTTCTTCTCGATGTTTTCGCTCAGGGTGCCATTGCGAATCAGCTCGATGACGTCGGGCTCAAGAGGCTCCACCTCGATGAAGATCTTGTTGTGCCTGTTCGGAGAGCGTGCCATGATGGGACCCGCCCTCGAGCGGATCGTCTCCCTGTAGTTGATGATGGGTGGCGACGTGATAATGTCTAGGCCTGCCCGCTGGATCATCGTGGTGGCGATCTCCAGGTGTAGGACACCCATGCCCGACATCAGAGTCTCGCCGGATTCTTGGTTTATCGTGACCACAAGGTTCGGATCTTCTATGTTGAGCCTGCGCATCACTTCGACGAGCTTCGGGAGGTCTCTCGGGTGCTTCGCCTCCACCGCGACGGTTACCACGGGCTCACTCACATAGTGGATCGACTCGAAGGGAGCGACCCCCTTCTGGCTTGAAATCGTCTCGCCTGACCTGATGTCCAAGCCGAGGAGCGCAGGGATGTTGCCGGCAGGGAGAGAATCTACAATCTCCCTCTGGAACCCCATGAATATCTGAACAGACTGAATCCGCCCCTCCCTCTTTGAGTTCAGGAGGTAGATCTCGTCCCCGTTCGAGACGCTTCCGGAGAAAAGGCGCCCAGTGGCTACCAGGCCCGCGGCGGGGTCGACGACCACGTTGGTCACCATCATCACCGTCGGTCCATTCTCGTCGCAGGCCAGCAGTGCCTTCCCCACCTCGCTGTTTAGGTCGCCTGCGGACCAGATCTTGGGGATGCGATAGGCCTGGGCGACGTGCGGAGGCGGATGGTGCCTTACCACCATTCCGAGGAGAGATTCATGAAGCTGGAGTTTCGCACCCAGCTCCTGCGTCGATTCCGTGGAATAGGCGTTGATTATGTCCTTGAACGACATTCCCGCGGCCCGGGCCGTGTCGAAGTTGAAGCCCCACCTATCCTTCGAGGATCCAAAGGCCACCTGAGCGTCCTGAACCGAAACCTGCCACTTCTGCTTGTAGTCGGGCTCAGCGTATGTTTCAATCAGCTTGTTGAACTCCTTCACGATGCCGAAAAGCCAATCCTGCATCTTCTCCGGAGAAAGTCGGAGCTCCTTGATCAGGCGGTCGATCTTGTTGATGTAGACGACCGGTCGGACTCGCTCTTCGAGGGCCTGCCTGAGCACGGTGTCGGTCTGGGTCATGATGCCTTCGACAGCATCCACCACTACTATGGCTCCGTCTACTGCTCTGAGGCTGCGGGTGACCTTGCCGGTGAAGTCGATGTGCCCCGGGGTGTCGATCAGGTTGATGACGTACGGCTTACCGTCCTTCTCGTAGTATAGTGTGATGTTCGCGGCCTTGATTGTCATCTGCCGCTGTTGTTCCAGTTCCATGTAGTCCAGGGCCAGAGCCTGACCGGCGACGCTGGGGCTCAACATCCCGCAAGCTGCGAGAAGCGAGTCAGATGTTGTGGTCTTCCCGTGGTCTACGTGCGCAATTATCCCTATGTTCCGAATCTGGTCCCGGTTGTGAACCAGCTTGAGAGCCTCAGTAGTGGACTTGAACTTCGGCATGAATGCCTCAACCTTCTGTGCGACCTGCCGACGTTTGGGTTAAGAAGGTTTCCGTCTCATGAAGACTGGGACGACCTCTGCAGTCCTTGGAACGGGTTGAAGTCCTCCTCGTCCTCCACCAGAGCCGACGCGCCTGGGAACCAAGCTCACAATCTCCTTCGTGTTCAGGATCGTGAGACAGACCACAGTAAGGAGTGGTATGAAGCTGTAGTAGTAGGGGGGAGTCGTGATGCCCGAATTGAGGAGCATCGTCGCGAACCCAGTGCCGACTCCAGGAGACAGGAATGCGAGGTTCGATACCACCACGAGTCCCGCCGCACTTGATGCCGCCGCGCGGAGTTCTCGCCTGTTGTATACCAAGAATAGTGGTACGGAGATTAGGACGAACCTGGGGTCAAACGCAGCTATTCCGAAGGCTGCCCCAGAAAGGCGCGGCTTCGCTGCAGCCCCGAGGTAGAAGGAGAGGAGAAGAAGGAATGTCTCGAGGACCTTCGTCTGCCCCTCAGCCCACTGCCAGTAGTAGCTGACTGAAAGTCCCCACTGCGGAGCCGGCGAAGGCTGAAGGAGGACCAAAGCTGCGACAATCAGAGTCACCGCTACCCCCTTGCTTCGCACCAGTCTGTAGATCATGACGGCCATGAGCGGAAGTAGGAGAAACTGGAGGGCGTCGAAAGCAACTATGGCGTTCTGATAGCTCAGCAGCAGAAACGGAGAGATGATCAGAAGAAACGACGGGAGGTACTTGAACGACTCTGGTCGGGGGTAGACCGATGGACCTCCGTCGCTTACCGCTCCTGGTGTGTACACGTTCGAAGTATCGTGGAATAGCCTCCAGGCTCCGACATAGTACGCCGAGAAGTCTTTGGCGAGCACCTGGCTGGCGCAGCACCCCGAGTCCAGAGTGAAGATTTCGGGGTAGGCTCTTGCGAAGGTGAACAGGTTTAGCGCGACGAGGCAGACCATTGCGGCTAATACTACCTTGTCCAAGGTTGCCTTCCTCTGGACGCAGTGCAAGCAAGCCGCCGTGGCGCGCTCGTTGGACCATTCAACTTAAGACTTCTTGGGACAACGCGCTTCCGTGGGAGAGCAGACGCTCTTACCTCCAATGAGCCTGTTCTGTTCAGAAGCTTTGAAGGCCGAAAGGTTGCCCCGCACTAGTGTCAGATTCATTCTCATGACCTAGAATCCGTCCCTGCTTCAAGCCTAAATATCATTATACAGGCGCGCGTGTGTGAACAAGTGGCGGATAGTAGGAATACTGCTCATTCTGTTGGGAGTCACAGTTCTCGCCTTGCTGGCCAGCTTCATTGTCCACATCCTCGAGACTCTCCTGAAGCTGATCGCTGTTCTCTTGGGAATCGTTATGATCGCTGCTGGTGCGGTGCTCCTGGTCGGCCGCCGCTGGACGAGAGGAGGAGCCTGGCGATGGGGTCCCATGACCTCTAGCACCTAGCGAGTTCGGAGACTGATCTGCGGCCTAGAGGAGGGTTCCCTCGCCCCTCTGCGACGGCGAAGACAGATGCCGGAGTCGAAGAAGCGAGAGCGAATCATGAGATAACGGTCTCGGTAGTTGCGGGTTTTTTCGGAGGCTGGTGATTATCTGTAGCCCTGTTGCCCGTTCCCGAACCTCTGCGCCTGTCGGGATTCCACGGGCCGGACCTGAAGCCTCCCTGTAGACCCCATCCTATTGATGTCCAGACTTATGCTGCCGCCGGAAGGGACCTTCGAGAGCGCGAAGAGAAGGTCTTTCGTTTGCTTGACTTCGGCGCCATTGGCGCCGAGGACCACGTCCCCGGACCTGAGACCGGCCAAGCTGGCCGGACTGCCGGGTGTCACCTCGGCGACAAGGAACCCAGACTCCGAACGAATGCCATACCTGCGCGCCAGCGGTGGATTGAGATCGACGCCCGATATTCCGATCCAGGGCCTAGTGACGTTCCCCTTCTCGAGTATCTCTTGGGCGATCCGTTTGACCGTGTTGATCGGAATCGCGAAGCCCATTCCCTGGGCGTACGGGATCATCATGGTCGTGATGCCTATCACTCTGCCGTCCAGGTCCGCTAGGGGCCCTCCGCTGTTGCCCGGGTTGACAGCGGCATCGGTCTGCAGGAGCCCCTCGAAAATGAAATCAGAACCCGGGAGGGGTCTTCCCTTCGCGCTCAGAACGCCCGTCGAGACCGTCGGCCCACCGGGCAGGGCGAGTGCGTTTCCTATCGCAAGGACGAACTGACCCACCTTAAGGGACTCCGAATCCCCCAGGTCGGCCGCCGGCAGGTCATCCGCGTCGAGTCTTATGACAGCCACATCCGTCGCCTCATCTGACCCCACCACCTCTCCGACGAAGGTTCGGCCGTCCTTGAGCCCGACGTGCACCTGGTTGGCTCCGTCGATGACGTGGTTGTTCGTGATGATGAGTCCCTTTCCGTCTAGCACTATCCCAGACCCCTGTCCCTCAAGCGGTACGACCCCGTAGAAGTGTCGTTCCAGCCTCATGCTGCTGACGCTCACTATGCTCTCGCTGACCTTCTCCACGGCTTCAGTGATGCGGTTCTCGAAATCCGTAGCGACCAACCTGCCTGACTCCTGGGCCCCGTTTTTTGCGCTCCTTTTTGGACTTATCTCGGCAGAGGCTCGGTCACTCCTGTCGGCCTGCAAGATTCAATGTGTTCCGGGAAAGTGGTCAGAGTAATGGACGGGCATGGAGCCGAACAGCTCCGAGACTAGTCCAGCCTTAGAACGATTCAGGCAGCCTCTGGAGGTTCCTCTTCCTCGAGGCGCACCCTGGATACCCTGTAGAGGACGAACCCGAGGAAGAACGCGACTAATATGGGAAGGAGAACGAACCCCGTAAGGGTGGCCGGCTGTTTGGCTACGCTACTCACCTGCGAAGGAGGAGTTGCCAAGCCATTGATACTGAAAATGGAACCCTGTCCTTGCTGGCCGGTCGCGGTGGAGAGATTGGTGCCGTAAAAAATGTACGACGCCGGAACCTCACCCGTGTTCGAGGCGTGCGGGTTGAGACCGGAACCGACCAGGGCAACGACGCCCAACGCCAACAGGACCCCTGCTATGACCCCCAAAACAGACCTTCCAGACCTCATGGTAACACACTAGGTCATCCTGCATAATTAGTTCTATTCGTCAGAACGGCTTCCTCCTCCAGACCCGCCATGCTTCGTACCAGAAAACTGCCGCTCCCCCTGCGGTCCCTATCACAGCATACAGGTCGAGTAGGTTCCGGTTGACAAGAAGATAGGCCGCGGCGATCGTGGTGAAGAAGGCCGCGTAGAACCCCAGCCTCGGGAGGGTGAGGCCCCGGATGCTCACGAACGAGTGGAGGATGCCCGAATCGACCTTCCTGGCGAGGATGTAGCGCTCATACTGGTCCTTTTCCACGACACCGAGTCCCACAAGCTTGTCTAGGTGGTGAAAAGCCACGCTGGGGCTCGAGAAACCGAGCTCCTTCTGAATCTCGCGGACGCCGACCGCCTTGCCGTACCTAAGGAGATAGAGGTAGACCTGGAGTGTCTTCCCCCGCAGCTCGTAGTCGACTTTCGCCTTCTCTTCGGCCCCAGGCAATACTCATGGTCTTTTCGGCTGAAGGATAAAGCCCTTTGTTCGCGTCACGCGAACAAGCCGCATCTTGGTCGATCCAGTGTTCTGAGTGAGCGGACTGCAGGAGGCCATGAAGAAGGACGAAATCAACTTCCGAAACAGACCGTCATGGACCATTGATGCGTAGCACGGAGAAAGCATCCGGAAACTCGCGCAGCACGCCAAGGAAGGGATGTTGACAGAGGAGATTGAAACGGCTGCTTTCTTTGCTCTTGCTAAAGCGGTGGGAGCCAGGGCAACGGTAACGTTCAAGCGATATAACGGGGAACGAAGGGTGTAGACTCATGGTCAGCTGCACCGTCGAACCGAACGAGGTACTGAAACGGTCAAAGGTTGTGGCCGTGGTCGGCACGTCGAAGAATCCCACGAAGGAGGCCAACACCGTGCCCCTTTATCTGATTCAGCACGGGTATACGGTCGTACCCGTGAATCCCACAGCTGACATCATCCACGGCCTGAAGGGGTATCCTTCATTGGGTGAGCTGCCTCTTGAACTGGCGACGCGCGTCGAGGTCGTGGAAGTCTTCAGACCTTCGGAGGAACTGCCGGAGATTGCCCGGCAGGTCGTCGAATTGAAGAAAAGGACGAAGAAGACGCCCGTGTTCTGGGCGCAACTGGGGCTCGAGAACGAGGAAGCGAAGCGGATACTCAAGAAGGATGGCGTACCCTACGTGATGGACGTGTGCATGCGAACGCAGCACCAGCTTCTCGGTGGGGCGTAGTGACTTCAAAGCACAAGCTCAACGCCGAATGGCATAGGGAGCATCCTATGCCGAAGAACCCGACGACGGCCCAGCGGGTCGAATGGCACCTCGCGCACGCTGAGATTTGTGGGTGCAGACCGGTCCCGCCCAGCCTCGCTGCGGATGTTGCAGCTCTGAAGAAGAGAAGAACCCGTAGTTGTGCTAATTAGAAGCGAGGTCACGGCCACGGCGCTTTGTTCAGACCCGCCGTCGCCCTGATCCGCGCCGTGTGCGCAGATATGCGACGTCCTTGCCCGAAGAATTGCGAGCACGCAAAATTCGCACAGGATGGGCCAATTCACATGGCGGTGCAAAGGACACCTTAAATTCAAAAGCGGCCCCTTTGTCCGAGAGAATGGAAAGTGTAGTCATGCTCCCCGCGAACGGTCTTGAGGCCGCGATTCAGATAATCGACCAAGCCGAGAGCATGGGGGTTAGGTTGAGGCTGCTCGGAGGGCTCGCGTTCAAGCAGCTCTGTCCAAGCTCCATCGACCGCTACTATCGTGAGAACAAGGACATAGACTTGATGGGAAGGAGAGAGGATTCGAAGAAGATAATGAAAGTGATGGAAACGCTCGGTTACAAGCCCCGGGAGATCTTCAACAAGCTCAACATGGGCCAGAGACTGATCTATTACGACCTGGCGAACAGGCGCAGGGTTGATCTCTTCATGGACGAGTTTGTAATGTGCCACAAGTTCAACTTCAAAGAGAGCATACTCGCCGATACCTACACCCTGCCGATAACCCAGCTGGTGATGACGAAACTCCAGGTGGTCGAGAAGACCGACAAGGAATACCTCGACCTTATCGCCGCGTTTCGCGACTTCGGCGTCACCGAAGGTTTGGGAGGCATCCGAGGAGATGAGATTGCTGAGCTGTGCTCAAAGGACTGGGGGATATATACGACCTTCATGAAGAGCCTCGAAGCGCTGCTTGCGAGGACCGAGACCCTGAGCAGCGAAGATAGGTACACAGTAGCCCCGAGGATTCAGAAGCTAATGGCGTCGATGGACGGGAGGCCGAAGAGTCTAGCGTGGAGGATGCGCGCCAGAATAGGGGAGAAGGCGCGGTGGTACGACCTTCCAGACACAGATAACGACACCATGCTCGTCTAGGACTTCCTGACTCTAATCACCGCGCCGCCATCCTTTCCGACCGCGTAGTAGGCCTTGGTATCGGATATGCGGAGCACTTTGCCGACGGCGGCGACGGCCATCTGGACTACCTGGGTCTTATCGGCTTCGACCAGAGCGGAAACCCGCGAGTTCTTCTTCACGCCCAACCTATCAGCCATCTCCTTGTTCAGGAAGATGCCCTGATTCTGGTCGTCGAAATCGATGGCTATCTGTTTGCCCGCGAAATTCGATGTGCCGACGAAGCCCTCCTTGGTGAATGATGATACGTCGACCACGAATACAATCTCGTCTTCCGCGGACCTCGACACGCCTGCTCTACTCCGCTTCGGACTCTCCCGGATCCTCTTCTTCTTCGATCGCAATTTCCTCTTCGACGACAGTCTCGCCGTGCTCACCGACGAGGTCGCCGATCGGATACCAATGTTTCTTGTCGTCCAGTTTCGGCATCTCGACTTCACAGAATCCTGCTAGTGTGACGCCTGTCAACTCCCCGACCCTCAGACCATCATTGAGCGAGATCTTCTGGATGGAGACTGACTCGTCCCCAAAAACTGCTTCGCGCTGCGCGTTGACGACTACCTTGACTCCCTTGGAAGGTTTGATCTCCATTAGACGGACCCAAGGGGCTCGTGGGATACTTAAATCCTGGGTCCGGAGATTCCGGCGCAGCTCCTAGATTCAGTCGGAGACTCTCGCCGGGCTAGAGGCTCAAGGACTGAATCTCCCGCAGGACCTTTCGCGTTTCCTGTGCAAGACTCCCGAGACTTGCTGGCTCCTTTCTCTTCATGACGAAAGAAGACGCTAGTAGCGCCACGCCGGGAACACCTGTGATCGGGTCTGGGGCTGCAATCAGTGCGATTCCCGCCTTTCGCATTCCTCCACTCAGGGAGGGCGGCTTGGTCAGGTCATCGAAATGTCGCTTCAGCGGAGATGCGTTCACGACCCTAACCACGTGAACCTTCTCGCCGGCAAGTCTGGAGACAGAATCAGTGGAGGAACGAATGAGCCTCATCGCTGGCTGCTGAACCAACTCCGGTTCGAGTGTCCATGTCTGCACGTTAACGGCAGAAGTCAAAAGACCTTGTTGGATGGATTAATTGTGCATCCATAGGAAGCCTAAGCGATTCACAAGAGCGAGGCCTCCGAAACCCGACGTCACAAACAACCGTATCGGACAGTTGAACGGAAAGGTTCAGGACAGGCGAAGGTTCAACGCAGACGGAGTCCTCTCAAGACCCCGATAGCCGAAGGGCAGAGAATCCATTACAATTTCGTCAAGCTGCACATGGCGCTTGAAGGACAGGCTCCCGCACAGAGGGTGGGAATCGGGGTTGAGGGAGGCAACAAGCGGTTAGCTCTCCTAAGAAACGCATACAGGCGCGAACCCGATACCGGCCACCATGCGTAGAAGATTTCTAATCGCTTCTACTGCGGCAGTTGCGCTGCTATTCAATTTGTCATTCTTGCTATTCCTCCCCGTCGTGAGCCTCCCTTCGGCGTATTTCCCCTCTTTCAGCGATTCTCTTCAAATTGAGAAGAGAATTGACCTAGCTGGGTGCTCTTGGTGGTGTAGGTTTCAAGGAAACGGCACGGTCAACATGACAGGCTCAGTCACCTATTGGCTCTTCGGAGTAGGCGGAGTTACGGTCGATGGGCGGTATATGCTGGAATCAACCCGCCTACCACTCCCACCTGAGTACCTCATCAACCAAACTTAAGCAGCCTCTCAGGCCAACTAAGGATGGGACAAAACCTTGTGAGCGGTTCTGTCCAATGTTCGGGTGATGTGAAGGGCTGTCCAACCGTGGGTGATGCCTTCCAACCTCTTCGAATTGGGAAATAGCCTTTGAACAGTCGCTTGTCAATTTCAGGGTTCGTTTTGTATGCTGGCGAGTCGTTCCAATAGTATCCGCACACGAAGCATTTTCTGATTGTGAACCCTGTCTTGGGCTCTCTCTTCTCATAGAGTTTGCCTTCCTTGCAATCTGGACAGTTCATTGTTTAGGTTGCCTCTTCTCCCAACTAATGAAGGCGGCATTATTCTCTCGCAAGAACTTGACCGTGTTTTCGTATCTGGCTTCGAGGTTCTCCAACTTCGCGACGAGTCTGGCCATTTCCATCTCGTTGAATGGTTCCATGCGAAAGCCCTTCCCCTCATCAATCCTGTTCTCTTCTTCGAGTAGTGCTACCAAAGTCCAGAGTTCTTGGATTAGCGCGTCCTTGCCTTCATCTACTGTCTTCCCTATGCCAGCGTATCTGTGAACCAGAGCCTTCAGGTCATTGAATCGTTCATCAGGAACCTTCTTGAAGAGCTTGGCCAAAGGTGAAAGTTCCTCAGTTTGCCGCTGAAGATTCAGCCCACGGGTCTCCCAATAGGCTCTCTCATCTGCCGTCCTGTAAACAGGCGGAGGCGCGGGTTCGGCCAGCCGTAGTTCCTCTTTGGCATCGACCATAATGGACTTCATGATGTCAACCTTGACTGAGTTTCCGCGCAGATACCACGCGCAGAACTCGTCTACCTTCCTGTGTTTGAAATCGTCGTTGAAATATGTCCAATGCTTCTTAGCCAAGCGCCTTCGCCTCTCTCTTGAGTCGCTTCTGTTCCTTAATCCACCCCTTGACCGCTTCCTCGAAAGACTCCTTGATGACTCCTTTCCGAAGTCCCTTCGTCTCCATTATGGTCTTCCTGAACTCGGCATCGAGGTCGTCGTCAAGCTCCACGACTTCCATCTTTGGCATGATCTAATGGTGTATAGGAACCTGTATTTATATTAGAGTCATAAGGAGTGAGGGACGAACCGTCTCATGGGCTCTTAGATGTCTATACTCCTATACGCTTATATACGGTATAGGAGTGTAGGTATGTAGGCATGACAGCCGAACAAGCGCGATTCGAGATGGACGCCGACCGCTTCGAGGACTTTGTTCACTCCCTCGAAACGAGGCGCGAGATGGAGGCAGACTGAGATGAGCAGTCCGCGCGAAGACAGGGGTTTGGCAATCGCCAAGTCCGCGACGATTACTGAGAACGCCGATGGGTCTTTTTCCGTACCGTCTCAGTCGGTCGGAGAGATTGTCTATCAGGTGAAGGTTATGGACGGGGAGTTCCTTTGCAATTGTCCCGATTTCGTTCAGAGGCACGCAGAGGTCGGAGTCTGCAAGCATATCCACGCGACGAAGTTCTGGATTGCCGCGAGGACAGAGCTTGAGGCCAAGCCGAAGCCGAAGGTCTTCGCAGAGGATGCGGTTCAATGCTCAAAGTGCGGTTCAATCAGGGTCGTGAAGTTTGGCAACTACAACGGGAAGCAACTCTACAAGTGCAAGGACTGCCGAACCAAGTTCCGCGAGGGTCTAATCAAGAAGGCGAGATACACGCCCGAGACGATAACGCTAACCCTCGACCTCTATTTCTCGGGGCTGAGTGTGCGGAAGATAACTCGGACTCTCAATGACCACTTCGACATGACTCTCGCCAAATCAACGGTCTATTATTGGATTGAAACCTTCGTTCCTCGAATCTCCGAGTATGTTTCGACGCTTACCCCTCAACTCTCGCAGACTTGGCAAGCGGATGAGGTCTTCGTGAAGATGAAAGGTGGCGAGGGAATCAAGAACATGAAGGGCATGGCTTACCTCTGGAATGTGATGGACAGGAAGACACGCTTCTTGTTGGCCTCGAAAGTGTCCAAGCACAGAGACGATGACGGGGCGATAAAGGCAATGCTCGAAGCCAAAAAGAACGCACACGACTCCCAACCCGAGGCCATAATCACAGACGCGCATAGGTCATACAACGAAGGAATCTCCTATGCGTGGTTCAACGACAAGACGCCGAAGCACATAGCGAAAGCAGGAATCAGGAAGCCGAACGCCACCAACAACCGAATCGAAAGGCTCAACGCCACGGTGAGGGAGAGAGTGAAGGTTCAGAGAGGTTGGAAGTCCTTCAAGACACCACTCGCGGAGGGACAGCGTATCCATTACAACTTCGTGAAGCCTCACATGGCGCTGGAGGGTCAGACACCCGCACAGGTCGCGGGAATCGGTGTGAAAGGGAAGAACAAGTGGTTAGCGATGCTCACCGAGTCCATCATTCGAAACGAAACGGGGAGTGAAACCTCCTCAGCCTAATAGACCCGAATCAATCAACTATCCATCAGCCGTATTACATGGACAGGGAAACCATTGAGGATGCGCCTGAACGGAGTTTCGAACGCGACAGTGGCAGGGCTACTTGTTTCTGTTATCCTAATCGGCTTGACTGGTTTCTATGTGGCGACGACCTACCAAGCCAAGACCGTGACCGCTGGAAGTATCAAGATAACTTCGGCGAACATTTCTGCCATGACGTTATCGATAACTGTCAAGAATACAGGAAGTCTTGACTTGATAGGGCTGGGAGAACCAACCATCTCTCTCGGCGGCGGAGTCGCTGCCTATTTCTGCGCTTATAACGAGTATTCGTGGAGACCATCGCCTTCTCCAACCTATCCAATTCATACGGGGGAAGAAGTCACGGGCAGTTGTACGCTAATCTCACCCTATAGTTCAGGGCTTCAAGTGACCATCTACGTGCCTTCGACTTTCAGTGATGGTTCCCAGATGAAAGCCTCGACATCGATTACGGTCAGTTAGGGGACTGACGAAGGCTCGAACATGAACCACTCCTTCAAAAATCACCCGTCGCTGGACACCCTCAGAAATCACCCGTTGATTGGACAGAACCTTGTGAGCGACTTGTAAACTTATAAACACATGGTTGTATACCGATTCCCGATATACCGTGTCTACAACTGCAATACCAGCCATGACTTCTTCCGGGCAGCCCGTCCTGATTCTTAGGGAAGGGTCGAGCCAGAACAGGGGCAAGGAGGCTCAGAGGAACAATATTCAAGCCGCGAAGCTGATTGCGGAGATTGTGAAGACATCTCTGGGTCCCAGAGGGATGGACAAGATGCTAGTGGACTCCCTTGGAGACGTGACGATTACAAACGATGGGGCTACGATGTTGAAGGAGATTGATGTCCAGCACCCGGCCGCGAAGATGCTCGTCGAAGTTGCAAAGACGACCGACAATGAGGTCGGTGATGGCACCACGTCCGCTGTGGTCCTCGCAGGGGCTCTTCTAGAGAAGGCAGAAGAACTGCTCGACAAAGACGTACACCCGACGGTCATTGTAGATGGCTACTCGAAGGCAGCCAAGAAGGCTGCAGAAGCCCTAGAGACTGTCGCTCAGAGAGTCAAGCCAGACGACCGAACTTGGCTAATCAAGGTTGCCAGGACCAGTATGCAAACCAAGCTTGTCTCCAGAGAGGCCGAACAGCTGGCAGAGCTGGTTGTGGACGCGACCCTCGCGGTGGCCGAGAAGAAGGAGAAAGGATACGTGATCGACATCGATAATGTGAAGGTCGAGAAGAAGCCTGGAGGCTCACTCAGGGACACCAAGCTGATTCAGGGCATCATACTGGATAAGGAAGTCGTCCACTCTGGGATGCCGAAAAGGATAGAAAAAGCGAAGATTGCGCTCGTCAGTGCGCCCTTCGAGATAGAGAAGACAGAGTTCGACGCGAAGCTGAACATCAACGACCCGTCCATGATGAAGAAATTCATGGATGAGGAGACCAAGATGCTGAAGTCGATGGTCGAAAAGATAGCCGCGGTCGGAGCGACCGTGGTCGTCTGCCAGAAGGGCATCGACGATGTCGCGCAGCACTACCTCGCGAAGTCCGGGATCCTAGCGGTCAGGAGAGCGAAGGAGAGCGACATGACAAAGCTCGCAAAGGCGACCGGAGCTAGAGTCGTCAACAACTTCGAGGACCTCTCCGAGGCGGACTTGGGATACGCAGCGGTGGTCGAGGAAAGGAAGATCGAAGAGGACAGGTGGGTCTTCGTCGAAGGCTGCAAGAACCCGAAGGCGGTCACTCTCCTGCTCAGGGGTGGGACCCAGCGTATCGTCGACGAGGGCGAGCGCTCTTTGCACGACGCCCTGATGGTCACGAAGGACGTCATCGAGAGACCTGCGATCGTGGCCGGTGGAGGGGCGGCAGAAGCGGAGGCCGCCTACCAAGTGATGAAGTGGGCAGAGAAGCTCTCAGGAAGGGAACAGCTCGCTGCACAGAAGTTCGCTGAGGCTCTCGAATCGATACCCATCGCGCTCGCAATCAACGCAGGTCTCGACCCAATCGATGCGCAAGTCGAGTTCAGGGCGAAGCACGCTGAGAAGGGCACGTGGTATGGAGTGGAGGCGTCAGACGGGAAGATCAAGGACATGTTTCAGCGCGAAGTCTTCGAGCCACTGGCGGTCAAAGTGCAAATCATAAAGTCCGCCACTGAAGCGGCCTCAATGATCCTCCGCATCGACGATGTCATCGCGGCGGGCAAGTCGAAGGGTCCCTCGGGACCACCAGGAGGAGCTGGTGGCATGGGCGAGGGCGGCGGCGAGTTCGACTAGACTCTTGATGGCTGGGTAGCGGGGCAGTAAGTCCATCTAACGCTGTTCATTCGTTGCATACGCAACGAGGGCAGAACTTGCAGGACCACCCGCGTGGCTCTACTTTAGCCCAGCAGCGTAGTCCTTCAGCATTTTCGTGTAGATACTCCGCGGCGGGAAGCCTATGCTGCAGAGATAGGTCGAGAACTTCACCCGATTCTTCGGGCCCTTGATCCTTCTCTCGATGTCCCTGATCTCCTGACCGACGACGGCGTAGGTTGTCGCGTACCCTGGGAAGATCCCCTCGTGTGCAGGGAAGAGCTGGAAGTAGACGCTACTCCTGGGAATGCCAGTGTGCTCGTGAGCCCAATCGACGAATGCGATTAAGTCCTTCTTCCCGGTGTTGACCCATACGTCGCCGAGGACTCGTAGGAACCTGACGATGCGCCACCGTCTTGTCATGAACTCGACCTCGAGGTTGATCAGCTTCAGGCCGCCGTACTTCTCCGTCAGGTCGACGTAGCCCTTCTCAGCTTTCGTAAGCCTCTCCTTCGATTCGAGCGATTTTGACGCCGCGTAGAACTCGAGCTCCCTGTTGAAAGAGAGCCCCTCTGTTATCGGACCGCTCGTCGGCGCGCCCGCTAGAAGCTGCAGCATGGGAAGCTTCCCTACGAACCCGACCGCACTGTTCGAATGATGGACGCAGTGCCCGTACTCCTCGTGGACGAGGAGATTGATTAGGGCAGAGACCGACTTGTCTGGGTCCCTCTTAGGGTCGGTCGTCTGGAAGAAGACCTGGAACGGCTTGCTCGTGTAGGTGTCGAAGAACTGGGCAGCCCCTGTTGGAATCGTGCCGGTGAGGTATGGGGGCGTCTCCATGACCGTAGTGTTGTACTTTGGGTTGATTCCGTGAACGTCTTCGTTTACGAATGGTCGCACAGCCTTACGGATCTCCAGAGTCGTCTTCACTAGCTTCTTGGGGTCGAGTCTCATTCTGGCGTTGATCTTCTCCTCGACCTTCTCCGGGGTCGCCTCGCAGCTGAACTTCCTCGCCAGCTTCTCGGTCACCTTTCTGAATCTCGGCAATTCTTCTTCTATCCACGAGAGTGCCTTCTTCTCCAGCTGTGTTGGGGTCTCCGTGTAGTCAAACCCCTTCTTGAGCGCCCGCGGGTAGAACTTCTGTCTTCCGAGGTCAGAACCGTGCTTCTTGAAGATCTTCTCGACGTTGGGGAACTCGCCCCTCCCGAACCCGTCGAGCGCGAACAGCTTCACGTACTCAGACACCTTGGCCTTCAGCGAGTCGCACTGCGCCTTCAGCGCTTTGCTCTTCGTCTCGCTCTTCACGGTGTCCAGGATCTCCAGGACTCCTCCCAGCCTGTACAGTGTCAGAGCCTTGACCGCGATCGGAATCTTTCTCTTAGAGAATCTCTTCTTGCAGGCGTCTATGTCTCTCCCCGCATATTCTAGGAGCGAGGTCATGTGGTCGTCCCTGATCCCCTCCTTGACAAGGTGGGCGAAGACAGCGCCAACGATGTCGTCCATAACAGGCTGGGGCTCCGCGAACTCTAGCCCCACTTCGATGGAATCCAGGATCTTTCTCTGGAGCTCGGTCTTTGCCTGCTTCCTGAGTGCCCTGATCTTATGGAGAGACTTGTCGACGTTGGCCTGAGACGCGATGAAAAGCTTGCCAGCGTAGTCGTTGAAGCCCATCAGGTATGCGGCTGAAGGAGAGGCCTCCTTCACTACGTCGAGAATCTGAGCATCCAGAGAAGTCGTTGTCATACCCTAGGCGCCGAAGTTCTGTTATTTCTAGTTAGCCACGTCGAGCGGCTTGAACTTCGTTACGGTCTCCTGCAGCTCCTTCCCGAGCCTTGTCTTCCATTCTTCGAAGCCCTTTGGCGATTCGGGGTACCCCAGGTTGATCTCCACTAGGGCGGCGCTCTTCTTGACTGTGTACCTCAGCCCCCTTGCCAAGGAGAGCTGGGCTAAGATTCTCACCCACATTGCCGGGTTCATGAACCTCGCCTGGTTGAACTCGGGGTGTTTCCGCTCAGTGATCGCGTTGATGTCCTCCTCAGATAGGAAGTGCTTCATTCCGTAGTTGATCTGTTCGTTGGTCACTGTCTGGAGGTACCGCCGGAGCACCTCGAAGCTGGCCATGGGATAGCCGTGGCTGTTCATGTACTCAACGTTGTATTTCCAGAGTGAGCCCTCACTGGTGTCGCCCGCCTCCAGGGCCTGAGCTATCACCTTGCCCAGAATGGTCCCACCGTAGATAGAGGGACTGATTCCACCAGCATCTATGGGCCTCGGCATCCAGGCCGAGTCCCCCACGATTGCGAACCCATTCGCCACGAGGCAATCATTGTGCCTTCTGACCGGAACCTGCCAGTTGCCCTTAGTGTTCCCTGAGTCGCTGTCGCCCTGTGGCTGCCTCGGGTTCTTGATTACAGGATTGTCGGCGACGTACTTGTCAATCAAGCTCTGCAGGTTGTCGTTGAGTCCGAAACGCCTGTTGCGTCTGTCGAGCCCTGACTTCGAGACGCCGAGTCCTATGTTGACCTTGTTTTCCCCCTTGGGGAAGATCCATGCATAGCCGGCCGGGGCTATGAACTGGTCCAGATGTATTATGCAATGCTCTGGGGAAAAGAACGCAGGATCCTGCTTTGCTGGGTCAAACTCAAGGATATACCGGCCGGTGCCCACAACGTCGTCGGCGTCAATCTCCTTCTCAATCATCGATGGGATCGGCAGGAACCGCCTGAGGACGGAAGAAGATCCGGTTGCGTCTATCACGATCTTTGCGGTCAGACTGAACGTAGACCTGTCGGCTTTTCGACCGGAAACGCCGGTGATGTATCCACCTTCGGAAAGGAGCCTCTCGGCCGTGGCATTGAACAGGAACTCTGCCCCGAACTTCCGCGCGTCGTTGACCTGGCGTCGCGAAACCAGTTTCCTGTTGAAGAGAAAACCCTCTCCCTCGAAGAGGACCTTCGTCCTTCTGTCGGGCGAATAGACATAGACGCCACTGACATGGTGTTCCAACTCGGGCGAGCCGTACCTGATGCCAACGTGCTCTGCGAGGTAATCGAGCGACCGTTTGCTCGTCGCATCACCGCACGTCCAGCCGTTGTGAGTCTTCTTGCCAGGCTCTTCCTCCTTGTTCCTGTCGATGATCAAGACACGGGCCTTCCCCTTGGAATGGAACCCTACGGAAGCGGCCGTGATGAGGCCTGCTATGCCTCCGCCGGCGATGATGACGTCGTGATCCCGCTCGGGAGCCATTAGTAGTTTTGGCTACTAAAATCCTATATAAGAGCTTTACCGCGGCATTGCCAAATGGACCGCAGGGCAATCATCGAACAGCTGAGAAACATGGGTCTCACGACCTACGAGGCGAAATGCTACGTCTCCCTGGCCGGGCTCGGTCCTGCCGACCCAAGGAAGATAGCCGCGGAGGCAGGAATCCCCTACCCCAACGCCTACGAAGCCCTCAGGCGACTCGCAGCCCTCGGATGGGTAGACCTTGTCGTCAAGAGACCAGCATCCTACAGGGCGAGGAAGCCCGAGAGCGTTAGGGCGATGGTCAACTCGATGATTGAAGAGACCTTCGATTCTCTCGAGAAAGTCTACAGCCCGGAGCCTACTGAAGAAGCCGAACTCGTCTACACCTTGCGAGGGAGACAGAAGGTCCTCGCCAAGATGTACGAGATGCTCCGGGGCGCGAAGGAGAGCGTAGTGCTGGTGGCGCCGACCATGGGTCTGGAGGACGCCAGGCTCCTCGAGCTCCTCGCTGAGGTGATTGATAGGGGCGTCGACGTCAGGGCAATCGGGGACGCGGGCGCACTGGGATTGCTGCCGCCGACTGCAGAAATCCGCACAGGGAATCTCGTGGCGATTGACCTGCTCGTGGACGGCAAAACAGCGTTGATTTCGCTTCCCGACTATTCGGCATGTGGCTGGATAGATAGCCCTGCTGTGGCGAGCCACTTCAAGCAATTCCTAGAGCTGTTGTGGAACACCTCCTCTCCAGCGTGATTCACGAGTCTGACTGAGTCCTGCGCTTCTGCTCAAAAGGCAGGCGTGGCAGCCATAGAAAGAGGAAGGCCGCTCGGCTTTGGGCCGAACAGCCTCATGGTGTCTATCCGTTTGTGAAAATGGACTCGTTCGAGGATCCGGGCACTTCGGGCAGAGTGTCGTTTATCCTCTTCTCGGCTATGGCCGACGCCTCGGACAGAATCTTGTCCGCTTCTTCGCTGTTCTCGGCCTGGTAGAAGGTCGTGCCCGTTATCGTGCCGACGTCCACCATGATCGAGTTGAGCTGTGCGCCGATTTCCCCGAGTGCGCCCTGCGCGTCAGGCATCGCTTCACCAAGAGTAGCGCGGATGTTCTTGATCACCCCGATTGCTGGAGCGATCGTAGCAGCGAAGTCTCCGACGTCGGTGACGGTCTGCAGCCTCGTCGTGATCGCCTCCAGTGCGATCCTCGACTGCAAGACTATCTTCTGCATCTTGCGGACTTCGGCGAGTTCGTTGGAGTACGCCTTGCTGGATTCCTGGTCGTGAGCCTGAACGGCAGTCACGGTCTTCTTGAAGATGGAACTCTCACGCTGCTTCAGCCTATTGCTGGCCTGGTCCAGTCGGTTGATCTCTCCAGTCAGCTGCTGGGTCGCCTTCTGAATCTGGGGCTTCAACGGCTTAGGGCCGCGTATTGCGTCTTTGGTCCTCTTCCCGAAGCTCTCGCTCTCCTGAGCTTTCCACTGCTTCTCGAACTTGCTCAACGTGATATCAGAGCATGATATCCGCTGAGTCGAACATACCTGACGGTGGCAATATCCTTTGACATACTGCTTAACGAATTGCAATGTCGACGCGGTCGGAAAAGAGAAAGAGAGGTTTCGAGTCTACCTCGTAGTGCTTTGCCACCCCGACGATGAAGACGAAGATGATTCAGGAATTGGCGGGCAATGGTGCGACAGGGGCCGTCACGGGGAGAGTGGAGGGTAAACGATTGGTCCGAGTCGAAAGTTGCGTCATCTATCTGCTTCCAAAGGCCAATAGTTCAGACTCCAATAGATGATGGGAATATCAGCAACGTGTACGTTCCTCAGGAGGTGTGGGAGGACTCTCATGTTCTTGAAGCTGGGGCTCCCAATCTTCAGTCTATAGGGCCGCGGGGAACCATCGCTCACCAAGTAGAAGCTCATCTCGCCCCTCGCCGCTTCTGTGCGCGCGTAGACTTCTCCTGCCGGGACCCTCGGCTGCGGGCCGAGCTTGAGCCGGACAGGACCAGGCGGTATGTTCTTGAAGGCCTGACGGATTATCCTCACGCTCTGCCTCATCTCCAACAGGGCCACATATGCCCTTGACCACGAGTCGCCACCGCTAAGGGAGGAGACATCGAAGTCGAAGTCATCGTAGTGACTGTATGGTTCGTCCTTTCTGAGATCGCTCTTCACGCCCGAGGCCCTCAGTACAGTACCGACAGCTCCGAGCCTTATCGCGTCCTCACTGGAGAGGACACCGACGTTCTCCATCCTCGCGAGCACTAACGGGTTCTTGAAGAATATCTTCTCGTACTCGTCCATCCGCTTCTCAAACCAGTCGCACGTTTTGAGCACCTTTTCGGTGAGCCCGTCTGGCATGTCGTTCCTGACTCCGCCAGGGATGATGTAGGCAAAGGTGACCCTCGCCCCGCCAATTCTCGATGCGAGGTCGATCCAGAAGTCTCTATCACCCATGCACCAAGTGATCAGGGTGGTGTGCCCGGTGAAGAGACCCTCGATCGCGATGAAATACATGTGAGAGATTATGCGGTTGATCTCCGACATTATGACCCTGAGGTACTGGCCCCTGTCGGGTATCTTGTTGCCCATCAGCTCGTCTACCGCAAGGGCGTAAGGGAACAAGATGTTCGAGCTGTCCGGGATGACAGGCCTTTCGAGGTGCGGGACATTCTGGATGTAGTTTCTGTACTCGCTCATCTTCTCCTCGCCTCGGTGGATGTAGCCAGGGTCGGGCTCCGATCTTACTAGGTAGTCACCATCCAGCCAGAGCTTTATTCGGAAATGCCCAGCTCCCGGGTGCTGAGGCCCGAAGGCGACTGCCATTATCCTGTCCGAGTCTGGGTCGTATTCTGTCTGGATAGCCATGCTCTATCTCCCCGGGGACACGTAGTCCTTCCGCAGCGGGGGCATGTCGCTCCAGTCTTCGGGCAAGAGGAAGTGCCCCTTGTACGGATTCCCTTCGAAGTTGACACCCAGCATCTCCTGCCCCTCCCTTTCATGGTATTCGACCCCAGTCCAGACTTCAATCAGTGAGGGTGCGACCGGATTCCCTCGGGGTATCCTTTCGGCCAGTGCGACGACGAAGTCCTGGTAGCCTGCCCGAGATACTGAACTGACGAAGTAGATTATCTCTATCTCGTCCTTGGCTATCCAGTCGACCCCGCTGACTGCGCTGGGATGGTCGAAACCGAGTTCGTCCCGTACCATCGTAGCGAGCTCCTTGATTCTGGCGCTCGGGGCGGTGACCTTGAGCCTCTTTTCGCGCACATAGTCGATTTTCACTTCAGGGAACTTCGATGTTATTCTCAAGGAGAGCTCCTTCGCCCTTGCAGATTCGGGCTTCGGTTGAACAGGAGAAGGGGGTTGCACGACGGGCGGGGACGTGGCGGGCGGTTGAGATGGCCCGGGTCCTTTCTCTTGCACTTTGCTCAAGTCAGGATCATGCTCCGCTCAGACTGGAAGCTTTTCTGATCTTCTCCTGAAGGAGCACAATCCCCTGGAGGAAGGCCTCAGCCCGCGGAGGACAACCTGGGACGTAGACGTCGACTGGGATTATGTCATCAATCCCCCTGAGGACGTTGTAGGAATCAAAGTAAAGCCCACCCGTGATCGAACAGTTGTGGACTAGTTGGCCGTTGGCGAAGAAGTTGTGATGACCTTCCACCTCGATGTCGTAGACCACCTCCCTGCCTGCAGGGACGATAGAGGTCACCCTCCGGAGGGCGATGCCCGCGTGGCTTGTCTTGAGATGGGACTTGCCGTCGAAGGAACGTGTTCCCCGCTTGACCCTCGCCAGGTAATCTTGCCTGTGAAGCGGCAACTTTGCTACGACTTCAGAGGGGAAGGTGATGATGTACTCTGTGGACCTCAGCAGCCTGCCTTCGAGCACGTTCTCCTTCTGCTTCTCGTAGACGCCGCCTACGTGGATGCCCCTGTAGTGGCATAGCTCGACGACGTCCCTCATCAGTTCCCTGTTAGCGGAACTGATCGAGGCGAAACCTTGCTTCTGGACATAACCGTCCGATTCAATCAACCCTGCAATGAAACTCAAGACTGAGGAGATTGGAAGCGTGTAGACCCAGCCTGGGATTCGTTTTGTGTACACATCGCCTCGAAATAATAGAGCTTGCTTGAACATCCCTGCAACTGCTGTCGATTGGATTTCCACCTGTCTTCCTTCAGACGGACGGATTGCAAAGAGTTCATTCACCAGTTTGACGAGGTGAGGCCTAGACGGATCGTCGGGTAATAGAGAGAAGCCCAGTCTCGTTTCAATGTTCCAGCCGTCTCCAAAGTACAAGCCGGCAAGCCATGCGAGCCTATCGTCGACGAGCTCTGGGATGTTGACAGTGTTGCGAGTCCTTCCCTCATGGCGATAGTTTATCATCCACGGAGAGCCCTGAACGCTTTCGTTGAAAGTCGTGAGCAAATCGCCTTCTCTGGTTTGCCCAAGGTTCTTCCAGACAACATCGAAACCGTATTGCGATGGTGGGTGAGTCCTCCAGTATGACAATGTCTTGGGGGAGGAATCTAAGAGGGTTGAGATCTCATTGAGCGTGAATCCCCCATCTAGCATGGCCAGCATTGATTGATAGGCAACCCACCTCCGTGAAAGCGTTCGTTCATAGACAGCGAAAAGATGATCCTCTGTTGCCACAAGTTCGTAGGAACCTGCGCGAAGGCGGTAGACAGGTCTGACGCCCTGCTCCTTACTCGCCGTTACTCTTGCGGAGACGACCTGTCTTTCATCCTCGTCGTACGTGAAGATATTATCGCCGACAGCGATCCGGTCGATGCGAGATGGACCATTCGGGGTGTACACCAGTGAATCTCCCCGAATACAAGCACCCATGGCGATGACCCACTTAGGCTCGGCCATCTGGTCGTAGATCATCTTGAGCCTTGGCGCCAGCTTACGCGTGACTGTGCCCATCACTATGATTAGGTCGCAGGCGCGGAGCGAGCCAAACGCCTCTAGTGCCCCGAACCGCTCCATATCGAAACGTGAGCCAGCCGCGGCACCCACCTCCACCGAGCAACAGGCGGTTTCAAGGTGGACGGGCCAGAGAGAGTAGAGCCTTCCCCAGTTGGCGAGATAGCGCAGCGGATCGCCGAGAGCGTACTGGAGTATGTCATCGACCTTGCCGACGAGGACTTGAAAGGTCCCCGACTTCTGGACCTCTACCAAAGTTCCCTTTTCCCCGCTAGGTAGACGGCGAAACCCATCGGGACGAAGAGCATCCCCATGAAGAGAGTGACCATCCAGTCAGACGAGAGGCCGAGAGCCATGGGCTTGTAGGCTGCCGCCCAGGCATACAGGAACATCGAGAGGACGTCGAAGACTATGAACATCAGAAGATAGGCGTAGTACTGCATCATGAAGTGCATTTTGCCGGCGCCGACGGGGACTTGGCCGCACTCGAATGTTGCATTCTTTATTGGGTTGGGCCTCCTCGGGGCGAGCAGTCTCGAGGCAACCATTATCAGGACGATGAAGGCAATCCCGACAAGGCCCATCACGAAGACAGAACCGATGTCCCCGAAAAGAACCATCGCAAAAAAACCGGCCCTTTCACGCTATTTAAGATTGGCGATGTTTGTTTTCATGAAACGGCGTTCTAGAAGGTCCCTCTCTTTCGAATCCTGCGCGGGGAACTGAGAACGAGAGCGCGGCGGATTGATGTCCAGAGAATGCACCAGAAACGTCTGAGAAGTGAAGCGACAAGTAAAAAGGAGGGGCGATGACCTAGTCATTCAGATTGAAAATAGCTGTGGTCGGGACGGGAGTGGCGGGCGCCTACCTGCTCAACCGGATTCCCGACGAGCATCAAGCCGAGGCCTTCGAGATGCGGTCAGAGGCGAACTGGTACACCGCCTGCGCGTGGGGGACGAGCCAGCCGTTCATCTCCGACCTGGTGAGGCGGACGGGTTTCAACTTTGAGGACTACGTTCTGCACAAGGGTAAGAAGATGGTGGTCGACCTCGGGGACGAGCAGCTCGAGATCAAGCTGAAAGGACTCGTCACTTATGACAAGCACAGACTGATCCGCGACATGCTGCAGGGGAAGAAAGTCCACTGGGGCGAGCAGGTCAAGCAGGCAAACGGGGGCTTTTCGGATTTCGACATGATTGTTGACGCCACGGGAATCCACAGGTCGCTGCTGCCGCAGCTGAAAGAAGACCTGGTGGTGCCCTGCCTCGAGTACCAGGTGAAGTCGAAGAAGCTGCCCTATGACGACTTCGTGATCAGGCCGTATCCGGGGCTTCTGGGCTACTGGTGGTACTTTCCTCTCGGGGACGGGATGGCGCACGTGGGCGCCGGGGACCTGTTGCACAGGTACAGGGGAGAGTTGGACGAGTTCGTGAGGAAGTATGAGTGCGAAGTCGTAAGGCGGGTCGGGAGGCCGGTCAGGATCACGCCGCCCAAGCTCTGCGAGCCATTCTTCAACGGTAACGTGGTCGGAGTGGGCGAGAGCATTGGAACGGTCTATCCAATGCTGGGCGAGGGGATAATCCCGAGCATGCAGTGCGCCGACCTCCTCGTGGACCACCTGGGTGACAGAGAGGGTTACAGGAGGGCGGTGTTGGACCACTTCAGAGTCTACGCCAAGGTCTACGAGTTCATCAAAGCAAAGGTAGAGGACAGGTTCAGTCTTCTTTCAATGTGGCCGACGCTCCTGTCTATCTTCTGGTACATGAGGAGCAACGAAGCGAGATATGGGCTGGAGACGAAGTTCTCGGACTTCTACAAGATCGCGACGAGGGCGTAGTTGAGCTCCGAAGAAACGAGGACGCACACAGCAGTCCACGTGCTCAAGGGGGCAGTTCAGCATGTACTCGGGGCGAGGTGGACGGCCTCAGTCTTCGTCTCAGGAACTCATGGGCGGCTGACCGTGCAGTTTGACAGGAAGCCGACCGACGAGGAGATTGCAAGGATCGAGCAGGCCGCCAACGACAAGGTGTCGGAGGGAGCCGAGGTTGTGGAGTTCGAAATGGAGAAGGACGAAGCCGAGGGACACTTCGGGAACTCGATCTACGACCTTTTCCCCGTGCCTTCCAGCGTGACGAGGCTCAAGATTGTGAGGATACCGGATTGGAATGTCAACTGCTGCATTGAGAACCACGTCGACAACACGTCGCAAGTGGGGAGGATCAAGTTGGGCAGCCCCAAGTTCAGGAACTCACGGAAGGAACTGGAGTTAGAGTTCGACCTTGTCGAATGAATCGCAGTAACAAGTAATATCCCACTTCGACACGGCCCTCGGCTGGGCCCGTAGCGCAGATCCAAGCGAGCGAAATACGGACAGCGCGGCAGCCTCCTATTCGCATGAGGGCATAGCTGTAGGTCGTGGGTTCAAATCCCACCGGGCCCGCACAAGATAAGCCCAGAATGAACTCCGTTTGCCCAGATCAGCGAGACTCTTGCTGTCTACATGACCGGTGCAGGAAACGATCCCCACTGGGTCCGAGCCCTTGGGGTATGGACTTGAGATTCACACACGAGATTCCCTCCTTCATAACGCGTTAATATGACTCTGCGAATCAGTGAATGAAGGCCATGTGAAATGAGACGCACCGGGGTGCCTATCGTGCAGATGGGTCTGGTGTTCCTCCTCGCTTTTGCAGTCTTTTCCCTGTCAGGAGCTGCAGGTCCCCTGAGCGTCCGTCCGGTGCATGCTTTGACAGGTTACACGGTGAGCGGCACGCTTGACTCTACCACGTGCACTCCCTCAGTTGGAGCGACCTGGAACAGCGGTAACAGCACTTGCACGATTCCGGGCGCGGTCGACTGGTATATTGCGTCCTCTTTGACGATCCCTAGCGGCACAACTCTCGACAACTACGGCAGAATCCACGACACAGATTCCATCTACTGGTCCCGCATCTTCAACTACGGCACCATTACCAACGAAGGTTTCGTCGATAACTGCGTCCCCCCTCCCTTCTATTTGCTTCTTAGCAACATCTACAGCAATGGCACCTTCACCAACGAGAGCACCTTGAAGAACTGCGGCGACTTCACCAACGCCGGCACCCTCGCCAACTCGGGCACCATTCTCACCCAAGGTGCCGGTGACTTCCTTAGCTCCGGAACCCTCACCAACTCGGGCCATATTAACAACGAAGGTGGTTACTTTGAGAACTCCGGCACTCTCACCAACGAAGCTTTCGGTGTTATCAACGAGTGGCTAAGTTACAGCCAGTTCGACAACACGGGCGTCCTAACCAACCGGGGCACCTTCAGCAGCTACAGCGGCTTCACCAACCGGGGCACCTTCACCAACTACGGCAACATGACCAACGAATATCTCACTGCCAGTATCACCAACGAGTTCGGCGCTGCCATCTACAACTTCGGCACAATCGACGCCCCCTACGGCAAGATCACTAGCTACGCCGGCGACTTCGACAATGAATGTGGAGGCGTGATAATCGGTTACACGGGCTACACGCAACTGACATGCCCTCCGATAGGAGCGCCAGAGTTCACGGCCATCGGCCCGCTCTTGCTCACAGCACTGGTCTTTCCAGCGCTGCTGATTGTAACAAGGAGATTCAGGAAGACCTGTGCGAGAGACGAAACTGACACTGAAATGGATTCGAACCTGTCTAGGTGTGAATTTTAGCCAGGCTGTCGTAAGGCCTGGAATCCACTTTCAGAACCTGTTTGGGGGCTGGCCCCACCAGGCCCGTTCAGTAACCCCACAACGGCTTTGTCATGCGAAGGCCAGTGACAGGGCCCGAACCCCAACGTCGGTAATGTCGCCATTTGTGTTGGTGAGCAGGACCACTCCCGTCTTGGACAGAGTTTCGAGCCCGATGAAGCTGCTGAAGCCTCTTGTCCCACCGCTGTGCCATACGAAGTTCCTTCCTCTCAGGGAATAGACATGCCATCCCAGCCCCACGCCAGCACTTTGCAGGTCTTGGAAGCCCGGCTCCGACTGCAGTTTGGAGATGAAATCCACCGGCCATCTCCGTCTAATCACCATGCATGATTTCAACATCCCTGACAGTCCAGAGCCGGGGTCAGCTGCAGCCTGCCGCAGGGACTTGGCCAAGTCGTCTACGGAAGAACGCAAGCCTCCCGCCGGTCCCATGAACTCCAGTCTTCGGCGCGTCTTCGGGGCTCCTTGCATGGAGTAGCCGTGGCAGAACCGCCGTTTCTGCTCTGCGGTGAGGTCAATCGAGGTGTCCTCCATTGCCAGAGGGATGCATATTCGGGTTCGAACAAGTTCCTGATAGTCCGCCCCAGATGCCAATTCTAAGACGTGCCCCAGCAGAGCATACCCGAAGTTCGAGTAAGCGTACTTCGAACCCGGGTGGGACTCTAGCTTGACTTCGTCGAGGAACCTATAGGCGTCTTCGACCGAGAAGCGGGAAAAAGGATGTTGTCCGTCGTCACGCCTGACGAAGTGCCTGTACGGCATTCTCGGCAACCCAGATGCGTGAGTTGCGAGATGCAGAAGCGTGACCTCCTTTCCTTCGTGGTTTGGCACTCTTACTTTTGATGGAAGGTAGGCGTTGACGGGGTCATCAAAGTCGAGAACGCCTCGTGTTTTCAGGTCACAAAAAAGAAGAGCCGTGAATAACTTGGTTAATGACCCGATTTCGAAGATCGAGTGGGAGTCAGGGCGAACACTACCACCTTTCTCCGTGTGGCCATGATTGATCGCCTTTAACTGCTGTCCTTGAAGGACTCCGGCCGAATATCCAATCGCACTGAACGCGCCAAAGATCGACCGGAGATGAGAGGAAGACGCTACCAAGTTAGTGCCGAAACCAGAGGTTTGGATATTTCAGTGTGATTTTTCATCGGGCGCGGGCGAATGGCTTTTATCTTGGCTAGGGTAATAATCACCGGTTCAGGCCCAGTGGATATTGGGGACTACGCAGGGCCTCGGAGTATCCTCGTCCCTAGGGATCCTAGATTTTGTTCTCTTGGCAGATTGTTTGCGGCGACTCGCGCGGGGAGCTCACGCGCTTCCAGCCACCCGCGCGCGACGAACCCAATACGCGTCGAAGGTTTTTCAGGTGCATTGGAACAAGAGGAGACATGTTTCTGAGCTACATCGGTATACGGGTAACGAACCTAGAGAAGTCCGTCAAATTCTACACGGAGCTACTTGGGCTGAGAGAAGTGACTAGGGGAGATAGCACGACTATTGGTGGTGGTATCTATGTGCTGCTCAGAGACCCAAAATCAGGGCAAAAGCTAGAGCTGAATTGGTACCCTGCTGGTTCACCCTATGCCTCTCCATACATAGCTGGCGAAGGCCTTGACCACATTTCTTTCAGGGTGGACAACGTTGCGGAGGCCCTGCAACGACTCGAAGCAAGAGGAGCTGGTCATGTCGATTTGTTCGGGTCGCTTCAGCAAGTAGTTAATCCAGAAAAACCAGGCTCCTTTCACATGGGATACGTAAGAGATCCCGACGGAAACTGGATAGAACTCTACGACTATGGTTCGCCGATTGGTCCAGGTACACCCGATGGCTATTGATTTCGGCGGTCAGATTATTACCACTTAACGTCTGATGAGGTATTCTCGTGACTATGACAAGTGAGGGACGACCCACGCTTCCCTGAGATCTTCAAGAAACTGGGCCTTCCCAACTGAGCAGTACGAAATCCAATTTCAGAACCTGTTTGGGGGCTGGCCCCACCGGGCCCGCCTTAGATAAGCTCAGAATAGCCTCTGTCCGTCCGGAATAGCTAGATTCTGGCGCGCGCACAACACAGAGAATTGCATGCTAGGTCTAGGATAGCTTGTCGGCTCGAAGGCCGCGCCTGGCAAACAAGTACGACATCACGATGACGATAGTGACCAGAAGAGCGATGCCGGGTTGAACCGGAAATTCAGGGATTCCGGAGGATTTGCCCGATGTGGAAGAAGACGATGACGTCGCCGTCGTCGACGAGGTGGTTGAAGTATTGGAGGTCGTGGACGAGGTCGATGTTGTGGTCGAAGCGGCGGAGTTCGTGACCGTCGTCGCCCCCACTGCGAGGACTCCGTTCTGAATCGTCACGTTGGCGGACTGAAGCGTGTACTGGCTCATTGTTCCCTGCACGATCTTTGTGGAAGCGACAGTCCCGTTCTGAACCACGGTGTACGTGAGGGTGTATGGCTCGCTCGCCTCCGTCATGGAAGTGCCGTCCACAACGGTCCTGAAGCTCCCCAGGCCGGGAGGGAGGGCGATCAGCGTGGCGCTGCTGTTGAGTTCAAAGTAGTATGAGCCAGGAATCAGCTCGACCTCCTCACGGGATTCATTCAGCAGGGAGGGGTTGATCCCCGTGTGCCCCCCCGTGGAGTCATAGACGTTGAGGAAGAGCTGATGGCCATGGTGCACCATCAGCACTAGGATCCAGGCGGCCGTTGACAACGACATTGAGCGGTTGACACACCGTACCAGAGGCAGCCAGTGGGCGGAGTTCGAAAAGCTGAGCTGATTATCAAGGCCCGCGAACATTTGATAGAGCGGCTTCGGGACGTTCGCCTGCGGCCACAGCAACACGGTCAGCCCCTCGTACATTATGTTCGCGGTCGTGTTCGCAATCACTGCTGCCTTCGTTGCCTGTATAACCGCACTGGCCGCGTTCTTGACGCTCTGGTCGGTTATCTGCGGGTTGAGGAGAATATTCTGAGCGAAGCTTCGGATGTCGACATAGGGGTAACCTGCGTCTGCGTACACCGACCTGCTGAGCACCAGCAGCATCGTTGCGTTGAAGACTGCGTTATTCATCCTATAGTGCTGGACGAGTATGCCGGAGAGGGTGTTCAGTGCGGAGACAACGCCCCCGAGCATCGAAGGGTCGATGGCGGCGAGCGTCGCACCCCCTGTCGCAGCCTCCGGATACTTGGCAGCATATGTGCTCACGATCACATTGAGGTAGTCCAACGTGGACTGGTCAGGGTTCTTGAGGAGTGAAGTGAGGAACCTGGTGTAGGCGTACCCAGGGTTAGGTATGGTGCGTTCGGACGCTGTGAAGTAGGTCGCATAGTTCCTCAGCTGGTAGAGCACATCCACCTGCGCCATCAGGCATGCGTCGAAGCTCAGTATGTCGAGCTTCGGTGCGATACCATTCAGGGCTGTGGCCAGCTGCGGGATCAGCATGGGCCGGTTTCCGTCCGATTCGTCCCATGCGACGCCCTTTATCCCGCCGCCGTGGTCCGCAATGATAAGCTGGTTACGGTCGGCTGGGATGAGGGTCATCGCAGTACCGATGAACTTGCGCAGGGTGGCGGGGTCGCTCGAATTCGTCTCTGGCCAGTCATCTCCTATCTGTTTTATGGTCCCGTTCACGGCTTGGTAGAGACGGATGGTGTTGGCCTGTTGTGGAGTGGTTCCCGGTGCCGCCATCGGCACGCTACCACCCGTCAGGAGGTCGAGGAGCACGAGCATCCCGACGGCAGGGTTGTTGTTCGACTTTGATACTGTTGCCATCTCTATCATGTTGTTCACGATTCCAGACTGAAGGTTGTTATCGGCGGCCGCGTACAGCATCACGAGCCACTTCGCCTTCAGGAGATGAATCCGTATTGTGTCTTCTTGCCTGTAGCTCCCGCTTGAAGCGGTCACGTTCACATCGTGAGTCAGGGGGAGCTGCGTCCCTCCCGGTTGGTCGCACCTCCCCGTGACGCAGTCGAGAGTGACGTTGAGCATGATGGTCGAAGACCCGGTGTCAGACGGCTGCAGGTCCAAAGTCTTCGTGTAACCACTCGTCCCCGGGGCCCTGAGCGTCACATTGAGCCCCAGCGGGAAGCTCGTGTCTTTCACGACGGCGACATGAATCGGAGAGGAGAGATCCTGACCCGCGTATTTCAGGGTCATGGTTGTGAAGTTCGATTCGGTGGGATACACGTTGAGCCCAGGCAAGGTCAGAGGCGAATTCAGCGAGACCGACTTCCAGTACGCTTGATTGGGTCCAGTACCGGAATCGGGCCATCCTTCCCCCTGCATCAATATCAAGTAGAATGGCCCCGTTCCAATCTGGGTACCCGACTCTCCTAGGACCTGCCCTCCCTGGCTGATGCTGTATTGCGCGAACCCGGAAGCGTTGACGGAGATCTCTGCAGTGTAGAAGACATCCAGGCTCGGTGTCAGATACAGTTTCGGTTGAGAAACCAAGACATTGCCTGTTGCGGTGTCGACATCAATGCCATAGTAGCACTGCCCGGCAGGGTAGGCCGGGACGGCCAGGGGGTTCGTGATACCGCAAACAGCTGGGTCACCGCAGTTGCCCTCGTGACTGCAGTTGGTTGAGTTCAGGTCGCCGTATATCGCAACGCCGGCACTGGCATCCGCAGAGACTATGGAGAAGACGAAAGTCATCCCATGGGAGACGGTTCCTTCGACCACTGCACTCGTGGTGAAGGGCGGCGTGAAGTCTTCGACGCTCTGTATTGTTCCGACTTCGTACATGCCGTTCGCCTGAGCAATTCCCATCCCCAATGAGGATGAGAACGTGGGCTGAAGCGGAACCACCGTACACTGTATGCACAGATCTGGCCCCACGAGCGATCCGAGAGGTCCATTGAGCTGCCACAGGCTAGTATTGAGACTTGTATCCTGGGTAAAATCATCAAGAGACGAAGAGCCCGTTTGTGGCGGGGAAGCTGCTCGCGTTGGGGAAGGCACAGCGATTGTGACAATAAACGCAGAAGATGTGAGGACAATAAGCAACAGAACTGCGATAATACGGCATAAACGTAAACCCTGAGCCAACTTTCCCCCTGATGAAGGTGGAGGAAATTCAGATTACTTACGGTTTCTCTAATCGACTTGGCAATTCTCGTGTGGACAGAGCAGAACACTCCTACCTCAGCTCGAGGCCTACCTGCTTGGAGACTCCCGACTAGACTAGCTTGGGCAGTCTCGACAGTCCCCAGTTGGGGCGCTTACAATGCACGGATTAAGCCCGGCTAGGGCGTCTCCATCTTGCACTCATCTTCCCACCGACTGAAATCCACTTTCAGAACCTGTTTGGGGGCTGGCCCCACCGGGCCCGCGTACTCTTGGGCAACCATTACTGTGCCTGACGTTCTCCTCTAGCGTCTCCTGCGTATTACTCTGGTTCGCTTCGATCTGTAGCGATAGAACACCGAAATCAGTATCAGGAGAAGAGACACAATCAGGACTAGCCAGTTGCTCAACAAGTAGACGTTCCCTGCCCAAGCGACACTGAGGTGTGGGCTCATTACGAGCTGGAACTGCGCCTTCCCTAGGTAGGTGCCCAAAGACCAGGACGCAAATGTTGTCACGTGCCAGTACATATCCAGAGGAACGTCAGACCAGAGCGCGAGTTCAAAGACGAGCAGGATAGGTGCGGCAAAGAATCCTATTCCATCTCTCACGGCGACTCCGATGCTCTGCCTCGCCCGAAGCAACACGAAACCCAATACTGAAAAGAAAAACGAGAGAAAGCCAATTATCCCCTGCTTGTCCCAAAGGGGAAGCTGGTTGAGCCCGAGGTTGTTGTAGATAGCAACGGTGCCTGGACCTCCGTAGCCACCCATGAGATCGATTATGACCCAGAAAGCAAAGAGGAGAAAACCAACGACCATGGCCAGTATTGGTAGCGCTCTGATTGGTCCTGCCAACTGGACCTTGCGCCTTAGAACGGAGTCAAAGTGCCGATTGACAAGAGGGATGAGTAGCACTGCGACTAGTAGCAGAAGCAACACTTCGTCTATCAGGACTTCACTGTAAACCCAAGTAAACCTGGAGTGAGCCAGATTCAGAGTCGCGGCGTCGGTCGCGGTCTGCGATACGGGGGAAGGAGTCCAAACGTAGAGCAGGAGAGCAACTACCAAAGCTATCAGCAGAAAAACCACTTTGGTCAGTTTCGAAGTCAACTGGAACCTCCGTCTGATCTTCGTTCCGTCATTTCATGGGGGAAGAGACCTAGCGCTCTCTGAGGAGCACCTGTTCTGTGCCACGCCATCATTTGAGTGTCAGACAGGCGCTTTCTGTTTGGATGTGAACGAGTGAATGACGGCAATAGGCTACCCTCCACCGCCCGAGTGAGTGCAACGCTATTTATTGATACGGTCCAAAGCGGGGGGCCAATTTGAGAGCAAGGGTCTCCAGACCTATCGCTCACTCCGAGTCACCAAACACATTTGCTCAGTGCTAGAATCCGGCCGGGATGCCGTCTCCCCTCGCGTCGCAGACCGCCTTGCGAAATCGGCCGGAGACCTCGACCGCCTGGCAGACACCGGTCTTCCCGGGCATAGGGAACCATTGAATATCGAAGCCAGGTACTCCCTCTCTCTCGTATCCATCTTCCACCAAGAGTGACTTGCCTCCGCCCCAGAGGAACCGTGGGTGTCCCACGACCTCTTCGAGAGGCATCGCGTAGTCGACGGCGTTCGTGACGAAGAGGGTATGCTGGAGTGGCCTGTAGTCGCCTCCGCTGGTGCCGATGGCCAAGTAGGGTCGTCCATCGCGCTCCAAGAGCATGGAAGACAGCGTGTGAAGTGGGCGCTTCCTCGGTTCGACCTTGTTGGGGCCAGTCATGCTGAAGGCGGAACCTCGGCTATTCAGAAACATCCCGCATTCTGGAACGAAGACGCGTGAGCCGAAATGGTGGAAGAGACTCTGGATCCCTGAGACTAGGTTCCCCTCGGAATCGGCTACTGAGAAGGCAGTCGTGTCGCCTGTGCTCACCCTAGCTTGGCGGACTCCCGATCTTGGCCGCGTGTCCATGAACTTGTCGATGTCTATCTTCCCAAATCGGGGGTCGCCGAGCATCTCATCCCTGCGTGCGTAAGCAGTGAGAGCGGCCTCCATTGTGGCTTCAATCCTCTCCCTGGAGAGAGGCCCGGCCTCCGACAACCTGTCGCCGGATAACAGCTTCAAAATGAGAAGGCTCGTGGCGCCCATGGTGTTGGGGGGCATCTCGTAGACCGTCGTCCCCCTGTAGTCGAACTTGAGGGGAGTGACCCACTCCGGGACGAAGTCCTGGAAGTCGGCCTTCTCTGTCGGCACACCCAGTCCTTCGAGCATCTCCCGGATCTTCTCTGCGGGCCAGCCTGAGTAGAAGGCCTCGGGTCCCCCTTCGGCCACCGCTGAAATCACTTTGCCGAGTCTTTCTTGTCTGATCCAATCGCCCGCTGCCGGAGGTCTACCGTTCGGCGCGAAGATCCTCTTGGCCTCTGCGGAAAGGTCGTTGTAGGCACCGGCTGTGGACCTACAGATCCCCTCTCCAGCTGGGAATCCCTTCGAGGCGTACTCGGCTGGGGCAGATACTAGGTCTCTGAACTCTAGACTCCCGAGCTTTCGGTGCATCTCCCAGACGCCTGCTACGTAGCCGGGGATGACACATGTGAGAGGACCGTACAGTGGGATGTGCCCGCCTGCCTTGGACTTCACGAGGTCGATGGTCAGGCCACTGGGGGACCAGCCGCTGGCCATGAGGCAATGGACCTTCCCCGTCTTAGCATCGTAGAACATCCCGAAGAAGTCGCCTCCGAGCCCTCCTGTGGGGTGTAAGGTGACTGCGAGCGCGAGGCTCGTCGCGACGGCCGCGTCGAACGCATTGCCACCCTTTCTGAGCACATCGTAGCCTGCGAACGAAGCAAGCGGCTGTTCGCTAGCGACAGCCGCATGCTCGGCTATGATCGTCTTGCTGAAGGCCAACGAACAGTTCACTGACCCCCATGGTTAATAAGAAATCCAGCTCAGACTGAGTGAATAGACCCAACTCTTCTTTCCCAGAGGCCCGACCCTGGCGAAACCCGCACGCTCGAACAGCTCTGGCGCGCGCTGAGCCGACCGGTCTCCATGCACGTGTGAGGTCGTCGCGGCATGCGTCATGGCGCCAACAAGGCCAAGAATCTATTTATAGAAGAATCAGCACTTCACATGTAACTGATTGATGACACTTGAGCCAAGCTGAACTGGATTCCATGCTGGGGACGGTTGAGAACCCGATAAGAAGAAGGATTATCGCCAGGCTCAGCCAGAAGCCGAACTACCAGCTTCAGCTCTCGAGGGAACTGGACATCAGTCAGCAGCTTGTGGCAAAACACCTGGGAAACATGGAAGATGCTGGCCTCGTAAGCACCATGCTGGAGGATAGTCCACGCGGACCGCAGAGGAAGGAATACTTGCTCAAGAAGAGCTTCTCCATCACGATAGACCTTGCACCGAGTCTGTTCAGAGCCAGGATGTTCACCTTCGGAGCAGTACCGGGGATGGACCCCGACGAGCAGACCCAGATGACAGCGAAGACAAGTGAAGCTCTAATGTTCCCTGACGAGACTTCCAGGATAAAGCCGCTTGCGCAAATCATCGCCGAAGTCGACAGGAAGCTCAACGAGATGGAGGAGCAGCGGGCGGTCCTACTCTACCTGCGCGGTCTCGCTCTAAGAGAAGCAGCTAGCATTACTACGTCACTCGGGAGTGCTGACAGGAAGAAGGTGCTGAAGTACATAATGAAGGAACAGAGGGACGGGATAGACGACATTTCCGCCTCACTAGGCCTACATCAGCGGGTCGTAGGGAACATACTAGAAGAGATAGAGAAAGACCTGGCTGCAGAATAAAAAAGGAAGGAGGAGGGTTACTCCTCTACATTCCTATGTTAGGGAAACTTGCCTGAGGAACTCCAAGCTGGCCCTGGAGGGTCTTGATCCGGGTTGCATACTCTTTCATGCGCATGTTGTCGCCCTGGACCTTTGCGATTCTGTACCCCTTCCATGCCTTACGCAGGGCTCCCCAAATTTGCCCTTTTTCGTAATTGGTCATTGATACGTGACCTCCCTCGCTTCGTGGCCTGGCGGGTATTTTGCGAGCGGAGTCTATAGTAATTGAGTCACTAATCAAGGCGAGCAACCCCATTTGACAGGAATTTGCCCTTCAGACCATGGACCTAAGGAGCAGAAGGATGTTGCTCGGGTGCTCTGTGATCCGCCTCCTGGAATAGGCAAACCACCGGTCGCCGTACGGAAGGTACTCGGAGACCCGGTAACCAGATTTCACCAGGTCGTCCTTCAGCTCGTCACGTATCCCCTTCAGCATCTCGAACTCGAAGTTAACATGCTTTGATTCTGCCAATTTCCTCGCCTCCTCGACTAGTGCTGAATCGTGAGTCGCGATGGCGAATCCGTCCCCTCTGTCGAAGAGCGTCCCCATCAGCCTGCTGAAGCTACCAGAGACTTCCTTCCTGCTAGGATAGACCACATCGCGACTTTCCCTGTACGCGCCCTTCACCAGGCGGACCTTGGCGCCGGCGTCCAGGAGCCTGGGGAGGTCGGATTCGCTTCGCCTCAGGTAGGATTGCAGGACGATGCCCAAGTTCCTGTGCTTGCTGAGAGAGTCCAGGTACATCGAAAGTGTTCTTTCGGTGAACGAGGACCCCTCCATGTCAATCCAGAGGGGCTGATTGAACTTCTCTGAGTTGACAGCTATCCTCTCAAGCCTATCGGCAGCCCCTGCATCGTCCGCACCGAGGCCGAGTTGGGTCAGTTTCACCGAGGCGAACCCGCGAATCCCGTTCTCCGAAATGCGCTGTTGGAGCCTGAGGTACTCTCCCGCGTGAGATTCTGCAATGGCCGGGTCTGTTATTTCCTCACCCAGGAAATTCACGACGACTCCCATACCTCTCGAATTGGCCTTCTTCGCGTCTGCGATAGCGGAATCGAGGTCGACGCCTGAAATCCAGTGCTTCGCCAGTCTGAGCAGCAACAGCTCCTTGAGCCCCATGACCTCGCCCGCCGATTGGACAAGATAATAACGGTATGCTGCCCATCGACGGCGCGATGATTGGCAAAGAAATCTGCGCAACTAGGTTGGCGAGGCTCAGGAAGAGGTTAGAAGACGAGAAGCTTGACGGAGTCCTGATTGTTCCAGGGCCAAACATGCAGTACTTCACTGGGGTAGAATCGCTGCTGCTTGAGAGGCCTTTCATGCTTCTCTTCCCAGTCTCGGGGACCGCCCAACTGGTGGCGCCGGCCCTGGAGGCCGGACCCTACCGGGATTCACCGATGCCGATGACAATCCATTCATGGACCGACTCTGAGGGCTCACCCCATGCGATCAGCAAGGCGGTTCTTTCAGCAGGAGTGCGGGGAAGATGGGGAGTTGAGGGGAAGGTCCCGTTCCTGTTCCTTCATAAGCTGATGAAGTGCGCAGCACCAGAGTTCGAGGACGCGGAGCCAGTCCTGCAAAGGCTGAGAGAGACGAAAGATGACGCAGAGGTCAGACTCCTGAAGAGGTCAGCGAGAGTACTCAGCAAGTCATTCTCCAAGTTCCCTGAGTTGGTCAGAGAGGGAGTGACCGAGCTTGCGCTTGCGAAGGCAGCCACGGAGACAATCTACTCGAATGGCGCAACCAAGGTCGACGCCATGCTGGTCCAATCGGGCGGAAGGGCCGCCGACCCGCACTCCCTTCCGTCTGCCAAGAAAGTCAAAAGGGGCGAGAGCATTATCTTCGACGTGGGCTCCACCTTCGAGGGGTACTACGCGGACATAACGCGAACGTTCTGTATCGGGCGGTCCGAGGAGGTCGAAGATGTGTACCAGAAGGTTCTCGAAGCTGAGGAAGCTGGGATAAGGGCGTCTGCCCAAGGAGTCGAGGTGGGAAAGGTGGACGAAGCCGCGAGAGGAATCCTCAGTAGGGCCGGCCTTGGGGAGTACTTCATCCACAGGACAGGACACGGACTTGGCCTCGAAGTACATGAGGCGCCGTATATCATCGAAGGCGGGAAGGAGAGGCTAGGGCCCAACATGTGCTTCACCGTCGAGCCTGGCGTCTACATCAGGGGGAAGCTTGGGGTCCGGATGGAGGACAACGTACTGATCGAAGGGAAGAAGGGTGTGGAGATTACGGACACGCCGAAGGAATTCGGCTGGTGGAGATAACCTGCTTCGGCCCCGAGAACTGTGACGCCAGCTCGCAGCATTGCTTTTATGACTCGCGTCGTCTCAAACACCTGGGCTTGAGGAACTCAGAGGTCGCCGACCTTCTAGACTCGCTGGGAGAGATGGTCGAGGTTAACGGTGAGGATAGATTCAAGGTGATCGCCTATCATCGCGCTGCAAACAGCATTAGGAACATGGAGGAGGATATCGAAGAGCTGTGGAAGCAGAAACAGCTCGAGGAGATACAATATGTCGGCGCAGGGATAGCAAAAAAGGTTGACGAATACCTCAGGACGGGGAGGTTGCGCCTGCTGGACGACCTGCGGGCGAAGACCCCGCCGGGGGTTCCCTTCCTGATGAAAATCCAGGGAATCGGGCCGCGGACCGCCTACAGGCTCGCGCACGAACTCGGAGTGGGCAGCGTGGAGGACCTGAAGAAGGCACTTGAGACTGGGAAGCTCGACCAGGAGTTCGGCCCGACCGTACGCAAGTCGTTCATGGTCGGGATCGAGAGGCTGCAGAGTTTCGAGAGGAGGATGCTGCTTCCTGAAGCCGAGGGAATCTTTCAGGAACTTGCTGCCTACTTCGGCGCCTTAGGAATCGAGGTCGGGATGGCGGGGAGCCTGCGGAGAGGCGGGAACACGGTCGGAGACATCGACTTGCTCTCGACAGACAAGAGGGCGGTGGACGCGATGACGGGCTGTCTTGGCGTCGTCCAAGTGCTCGAGAGCGGATCCAAACTGGCCAGAGTCAAGCTGAAGGGAGGCGTCCAAGTTGACGTTAGAGTCTTCGGCGAGGACGAGTACGGCGCAGCTCTGGTGTATTTCACTGGCTCCAAGGACCACAACATTGCGCTGCGCAACTTAGCGATTGGAAGGGGATACAAGCTGAACGAGTACGGTCTCTTCGACGAGAGAGGGTTGAGGTTGGCCGGGAAGACCGAGGACGATGTCTACAGAAGGCTTGGGCTGCAACACACTCCTCCCGAACTGAGAGAGAACAGAGGTGAGATAGAGGCTGCCAAGAACGGGAGTCTCCCCAATCTGGTGAAGTTCGAGGACCTCAAGGGAGATCTCCAGATGCACACGACCTGGAGCGACGGCTCCGCCGAGCTGCAGCAGATGGCCAGGGCTGCCAAGGCGAGGGGTTACGAGTACATCGCAGTTACCGATCACTCCGTCTCGGTGAGGGTGGCCAACGGGCTCTCGGAGGAGAGATTCAGAAGGCAGTGGAAGGAGATCGAGAGGCTCAACGACAAGCTGGCCCCGTTCCGTATACTGAAAGCCGTTGAGCTGGAGATCAAAGGCGACGGCATGCTCGATTTTGAGAGAAAGTTCCTAGAGGAATTCGACCTAGTCGGTGCGTCTCTTCACCAGAACTTCAAACAGGACGCGGAGAAGCTGACGGCAAGGGCAGTGAAGGCGCTAACGCATCCGGCGGTGGATTTCCTCTGCCACCCCACGAATAGGCTGATTGGAAGGCGTGACGGAAATCCAATCGATCTGGCCAAGGTGATTAGGACGGCCAGAGACTGCAGCAAGATGCTGGAGATAGATGGCGAACCGGACAGACTGGACTTGGACGAAGTGTGGGCCAGAAGGGCGATGGAGGAAGGGGTCAAGCTGGTGATCGATTCGGATGCCCACGCCGTCGGCGAACTCGACAATGTTGCTTACGGGGTCACCGTGGCGAGACGAGGGTGGCTGGAGGCGAAGCATGTAATGAACACGGCGAGTCTACAGCAACTGTTGAGAGCCACCTCCTAGCGCATCTCGAACGTTAATAACGGATTTGCGCAAGCGTGAGAATCGCGGGGGTAGCCAAGCCTGGCCAACGGCGTGGGACTTAAGCGACTACGAGGATCTGCCTCGAGAAATCCCATCCCTTAGGGGTTCGTGGGTTCGAATCCCACCCCCCGCACCGCCAAGGACACGGGCCCATGCGCTCTACTGTTTGATGGACCTGAGGTAGAACCTCGGGGCTGTCGCCTTGAAGTTTCCGGTTCGAACAATGAGTCTGTGCAATTCCCTGAGTCTATCGAGGTAGCCATTCACACTGAATCCTTCGAGCTGCCAGGGTATGGCCAACAAGAGGAATACCACCGCGCCTATGTCTCTGAAGCTTGATTCAAGGCGGGCTTCTCGTCCTGTCGTAACGTGGAGACCTGCCTCACCTATCTGCTGCCGAGCCACTCGCAGGTCCCAATCGGCTTCGGTCTTCGGTGCGCCGAGAAACTCGTTCAGCTCAGGGAGATTATTAGAGCCTACTTGCTGGGTCAAGAAGACCCCGCCCCTCTTCAGGACCCTGCAGACTTCTCTGGCAACAAACGATTCGTGCCGGTCGACAACCATGTCGAAAGTTCCGGTACGAAATGGCAAGCCCCCAGCTTGGTGTTCTGTTCTGTTGTCCTCCGCATCGGTTCCTATGACATCAATGCCGAGCGGCTTCAGTCTGTCCCTTGCGACGATTGCATTGGGTGGATACCCTTCGGTAACATGCGTTTGCTCAGGAAGCGGTTGAAGTGATGAAAGCAATTCGCCTCCTCCCGTTCCCAAGTCAAGCAAAGACCTGACGCCGGGGAACTCCCTAGTCACTTCCTGTCTGTAATCCCATGGCGGAGACTCTTCTATCATTCTGCCTTCGAGCCATGAGAAATCCCACCCCGAGAACTTGTGAGATTGAGCCTCTGCAATCAGTCTCTCGAATTGGTCTATGCTGCTCGTAACCGAATCCTGCCTTGCTCGTGATGCATGAGGTACAACCTGACTTGAATTGAGGTTGAAAAGGTCTTTTCCCGACTCCGAGAGCATTGCTTCCGCCCAGCATGCTGGGTTGAAGTCCCACCTCCCCGCATTGTTGCACAGACTGCAACAAGTGGTGTCAATCTCTTCGGCAGTTGCACGCGCTCCCGTCCGTGAAGTTCCCTCGAGGTCCTAGAGAGCTGGAAGGATCATCAGACCCTCCTCGGGGTCCCCGATGGTGCGGTACTCACCGTTCCTGTACATGAGACCTACCAATGCGGAGGTCACCGCGTCCAGCTCGTCTCCGCTGAATCCGCCCTTTCGCTGCCCCAGTCCGACTCCGTACTGCCTTAGGGCCCTCTCCAGCTCGGGGAGGCCTTTTTGCTTGCGCGGCATACCAAGAAGATCCTGTATGGCACCTGGGAAGCTTTCGATCACCTCGAACCCACGCGCCTCGAGGACGGCCCTGAGCCTCATTCCGCGGGCGGTCAGCATCCGCATCGGGCCCAGTGAAATCGGGAAGAATCTGATGTGCATCCTCAGGAGCTCCTTGTCGCACTCCCTGAAATGAGGAGGTCCAGGTTTCTCAAGGCTCTCCCTTCCCTTCGGAAGGAAGAGCGGGGCGTCGATACTCACGACTCCTGGCATCATCTCCGACGTCCGGCCGAGAATATCTTGGTCGGTATGGAGCACTTCTGTCTTGCACCTCATGCGAGAGTCCATCACGCAGAATCCAGTGTCCCTTCTCTCACTCCCCGCTAGGTCGATGCCCACGACTGGTTGACTGCTCTGCCGTGCCAACAAACCATGGCAGGATATGAGAGCTTTTATCAGCGTCGGCTCGTGGTGGACTACATGGATTTCCTGGCTCAGGCCGCATCTATCGAAAACGAGATGATTAGGACGAGAAGGATGATTCACCAGAAGCCCGAGCTATCGTACCATGAGGAAGAGACCGCCAAGTTGGTAGCAGAAAAGCTCGAGTCGTTTGGGGTTAAGGTCAAGCCAGGCGTCGGAGGGACGGGAGTCCTTGGGATCCTCGAGGGCAGGAAGAAGGGAAAGGTAGTCGCGTTGAGGGCAGACATGGACGCTCTTCCAGTCGGGGAGATGGTTGACGTCGAGTTCAGGTCAAAGGTCAAGGGGGTGATGCATGCATGCGGGCATGACGCGCATGTGGCCATGCTGCTTGGGGCGGCCAGGCTCCTCGCAGCCCACAGAGACGATCTGTACGGCACTGTGAAGTTCATGTTTCAGCCCGCGGAGGAGCACGGTGGAAGAGGCGGTGCGTTGCCCATGATTGAGGATGGAGTGATGAGGGACCCGAAGGTGGACTTCGTCTTCGGACTCCACATAGAGAGCAACCTACGCTCAGGGGAGTTCGGAGTCAAGGAAGGGGCAATCATGGCGGCCCCCGACACCTTCAGAGTGAGAATAATCGGAAGGGGCGGGCATGGGTCGGCGCCGCACAAGACTGTCGACCCGATTTACATAGCGGCCCAGGTCATACTCGCAATACAGGGAGTCTCGTCAAGGATGATAGACCCGATGCGTCCATTCGTGGTCTCCGTAGGAGCCGTCCACTCTGGGACAAAAGAGAACATCATCCCCGACGAAGCACTACTCGAGGGTACGATAAGAACCCTCGATGAGGCGACGCGGAAGAGAGCAAAGGCCAAGGTCGCGGAAGTAGTGAAAGGCATCTGCAGGGCTTTTGGTGCCCGAGCGGAGGTGGAGTTCGAGAGGGACGCCTATCCAGTGACAGTCAATGATGTGAAGGCGACCGAGGGGGCGGTTAGGGTCCTGAAGAAGATTCCAGGTGCGAGAGTCAAGAAGATAGAAGCCGTCCTCGGAGGCGAAGACTTCTCCAGGTTTTTGCAGAAGGCGCCCGGCGCCTTCTACTTCCTCGGCACCAACAACCCGGCGAAAGGATGCGTCTACCCGATCCACAGCTCGAGGTTCAAGGTGGATGAGGACGTCCTAAAGTTCGGAGCGGCGTCACTGGCGATGCTTGCCTACGAGTTCGGCAATCCCAAAGGCCCATCATAGGTGCTGCAGATGTATGCAACTAAGGTCTTCGAGAGGGTCCACGTGCTGGACACATACGCCCTCGGACATCCAAACACGGTAGGCGCCTACGTCATAACGGGACCCAAGGTGACGCTGGTCGATTGCGGTTACGCTTCCTCCTACCAGAACGTCCTAGCCGGACTGGCCGAGTTGGGCGTCATGCCCTCAGATGTCAGGTACATCGTGCCGACCCACGTCCACCTGGACCATGCGGGGGCAGCAGGGCACCTCGTGAGAGAGATGCCGAATGCTAAGGTGGTTGCCCATGAGAGGAGTGTTCCCCACCTCGCAGACCCCACCAAGCTCATTGAGAGTGCGACGAGGGTCTTCGGAGAGGCCATCATGGGTCTGTACGGCCTGCCCGAACCAGTCCCGCTGGATAGGATGATGCCTGTGGGCAAGGAGCTGCACATGGACCTTGGAGAAGGGCTGACTGCGACTCTGATACACTCACCTGGGCATGCCCCGCATCAGGTCTCCATGATGCTCGACGATACGAAGAATCTCTTCACGGCAGATGCAGTCGGGATAGTTTACCCTGGAATGAAGACACTGATCCCGACTACGCCGCCACCAAGCTTCGACCCAAACCAGCTCGTATCCACAGTGCGCTCGCTCAGGCAACTTGGCGCGACCAGACTGTTCACTCCTCATTTCGGAGCCAGGACAGATGTCGACTACGTATTCGACAGCACCGAAGAGAAGGTCATCCGATGGGTGAAAGACGTGGGCGACATGAAGGGCAGAGGGGCGAGCCTCGACGAGGCGACGGAGGCGATGCAGCGCAGGGTGGAACGGGAAGCTGGAGTCAGTGAACTCCCGATTTACGCAAGAGTTTCAATTCGAACTTCCGTAATGGGGATACTGCACTACTTGGGCAAGAACGTTTGAATATCGAGAGGCTTCCCGCCCTTACGTGCCGCTAGTCTACGCTTGCATAGCTCCTCACGGCGGCGAGACCATTCCGGCGTTGGCCGGCGGCAAGCTCAGGCTCTTCGCACCGACTAGGCGGGGGATGAGGATTCTCGCCAGGCAGGTGAAGGAAGTGAGGCCAAACACGATTGTGATCGCCAGCCCTCACAACCTGAGGCTTCCTAAGCACATTGGGGTAGTGATTTCAGAACACTCGTCGGGACAAATCGTCGAGGGAACGAAGAGGGTCATACTCCGAGCCAAGTGCGACGTGGAGATGGGGAGGGCGATAATAGATGAAGCCGAACGGCGGGACCTTCCAGTAGTTGGAGCGAACTACGGGGCCCTGGAGGGACAGGCGTCCGACCTGGCCATGGACTGGGGGACTCTGATACCGCTTTGGTTCTTCCTCAGGGAGAACAGACTGAAGAGCAGGGTGCTGATCGTGACCCCCTCAAGGGGGATTCCCCTCGAACAGAACCATGAATTCGGGAAGTGCATTGCCAATGTCGCAGAAAACAGCAGGAGACGAGTCGTCTTCGTCGCAAGCTCGGACCAAGCGCACGCCCACAGGAAGGACGGCCCGTACGGCTACGACCCGCACGCGAAGGTGTACGACAGGTACGTGGTCGAAGCGGTCGAAGGAGACCGGCTCTCGTCGGTGATGAGGATCGACCCGGGTCTTGTCGAGGCGGCTAAGCCAGACAGCCTGTGGCAGATGGCGATGCTCGCGGGGGTCCTCGACGTGGTGCGGATGAAAGGCCACCTCGTCTCCTATCAGGTTCCGACGTATTACGGAATGCTCTGCGCTGGCTTCACGAGGCACCGCTAGGCGAATCCGGTCCTGAGGGAGCTCAAAGCGGTTCAGTTCTAGCGCTCTCTGGCGAAGCGCGCATGTTTAGGCATTGAACGCAGGTATGAATGGCGTCACTAACATGCTGAACAGTAGCAACGCGAGGACGACGGCCGTGATGTAAACGTACAGGCGGTCCCCTTCGGCTGCAAACAGCAAGACCGATATCAGCACCCTAGAGACTGGTGTGGCGAGCAGGATTATCACTCCCAGCTCAATTATAGAGTATGGTTGGAACCCAATCAGACCCTTCACAAGTCCAGCTATGCTGACGTCGAATGTGCCGTGGGGGACCTGGTTAGGGTTGTAGGTCAGCGCCATTGATGTCCCTGAGAAGCCGCTGGTCGCCACCAACAGGATGGTGCCGATCAGAATGACTGCGGCCGACGCCACGACGCCGGCCCTCAGGACATTACCTATGACTTCGTTCATCGCTTCGGGGTCTTTCAGGTTCAAACCGCGATCCCCTCCGCTGCCAAGATCATCTCTATAGCCGCAGCCGCCAGAACAACAATGAAGATTTTCCGTATTGCAGTGTTCCTTGCGCGCATAAGCACACGGGCCCCCAAAGCGGCCCCGATCAGAATTCCCAAAGCCACAGGGGCCACGATCAGCGGGTCGACATCGCCTCGGGCAAAGTAGATTCCCGCGCTTGCTGCGGCTGTCACCCCAATCATGAAATTCGACGTGGTTGTGGAGACCTTCATCGGGAGCTTCATCGCCAGGTCCATAGAGATCACTTTGAAGGCGCCGCTCCCGATTCCGAGGAGACCGGAGAGCATTCCTGCTATGACCATCCCGAAGAGGCCTGTTTTGGGCCTCGTGGCGTTGTAGTGTACCACCGAACCGTCTGGCTCTGGGTATGAGCCTGTCAGGGCAAGCCTTTTCGAGAGATCCTTGAGCTCGGGGTTTTTCGGAATGTTTTCCCCGATCTTCATTATGGTGGGGACGATGGTTACTAGCAAGATGCTTCCGAATATCAGCTCGAGAGCTGCCGAGTCCACGTACGCCGCAAGCGCGGCTCCAACGATCGCCCCCGACGTCGTGGCGAGCTCGAGGAACATGCCGACGCGAAGGTTCGTCATCCTGTCCTTCACATAGACTGACGCAGCCCCGCTGGACGTGCCGATTATCGAGACTATGCTCGCGCCTATTGCGAAGTGGATGTTGACGCCTAGCAGCAGGGTCAGTGCCGGGATGACCACGACCCCTCCCCCGAGGCCGACTATCGAGCCGAAGATTCCTGCAAAGACCGAGATCAGGATGAGGATAGTCAGGAATTCTAATACGATCATCCAGAATGCCTGGCCTGCGTTCCGTACTTAGAGATTGCCTAGGCGAGCTCTGGAGCGTCTTAAGGACCGGTGTTCGACTTGGATGGCACCTCGGTCCGAACACGCGCGTCCTCGTTGGAAACCAAGCGTGGTTAATTAGCCGCGGGCGGAAGGCGGAGAAAGGGGCAGCTCTTGACCAACCTAGTCCTGGCAAAGTCGACGCTCGTGGATGCGACGCTGGAAGAGGTCTGGCGGGCGTGGACGACCTTAGAAGGAATCAAGAGGTTCTTTGCGCCTAACGCTAGGTTGGACATCAGACCGCATGGAAAGTACGAGATCCTCTTCAATCCAGAGGAACCCGAGGGGCGCAAGGGAGCTGAAGGGTGCACGGTTCTGAGCTACGTGCCACTGAGGATGTTCTCCTTCACTTGGGGCGCCCCGCCTGAGTTTCCAAACGCTCGCAAGGAAATCGCTCAGTGGGTGGTCCTGTTCTTTGACGAAGTGGGTCGGAATCGGACGCTCGTCAGATTCCAAGAGTTCGGCTGGAAGGACGACAAGGAGAGCGAGCAGGTCTACGACTATTTCGACCAGGCCTGGGAGTTGGTCTTGGCGAGGCTAGCGCACAGCTTCACTCATGGACCGATGAATTGGAAGCACGCGTGGCGGCCAACCAGAAACGCCCGTAGACCTTAGGTCAGAATACATCCAACTCACATTAGGCGAGACTTCGAGCCAGAGGTGAGGCGCTACTTCATTCTGAAAAGCGTAGTCCCGCAGGAACTGCACTTTCCTTGCAATGCCTTTCTCCCGTTCCGCAGTACGACAGTATGAGCACCGGTGATCTCCCTCGTAGTCCTTTCCTTCACGCAATACGCCAGTGGGTGAGGTCTGCGTATGATTCTTTCAAGCCGTGCGCCTGCCATCGTTCCCCACTTCCTGAAGGTGACTACTGCCAGATTCCGGCCCGATTTCATCCTGAAGAGAGTAGTCCCGCATGAACCGCATTTTCCCTGTAGTGCCTTTCTTCCGTTACCGAGTACGACAGTATGAGCACCGGTGATCTCCCTCGTAGTCCTTTCCTTCACACAGAACGCTCGCGGGCGCGACCGCCGCTGGACCAAGATCGCAATTGGTCCCACGATCATGCAGACAATGATCACGAGCACCACGAAGGCGAGCGTGATTGTGTCCACCATTCTTGAATCAGTTCCTGCGCCTGGAGTACGTAGCGTTATACCGGAATCCTGCCGTGCCGGCCTCGGCTGCAACGGATTGGAGATCCTCTGCGGTTGTCTCGATTGAAGCCGTGGTCGGAAGATGTTCCTTGAGTGACTCGACAACTGTTTCCAGGTTTTCTCCGGGGGCGGCCCAGACCTTCCTGATGTTGCTAATGATCTCCTTCTCAAGATTCTGGGCTGACGTGCCCAACAGCTCCCCGAGAAGCTCGACGAAGCTCCTGGGATAGTCCGGTATGTCACTCTCGCGAAAACCATACCTGTTCTCTAGGAGACTGAGTATGGCCTGCTTTCCGTCGTGGCCCAACGTATCCAGGCTGACATCCACTGCGCGGAGGACGACTTTGCGGTAACCGTTCTCATCCGGATGTCCCTTTTGCTCTTCCTTCGGAGGCTCCTCCTGCCCTTCCTCCTCCCTCAGAGACTCCTCCCGCTTTTCATCGGTGTGTTCCTCCTGGTTCTCCTTCGGAGGTTCCCCTTGCTCTTTCGACGGGGGTTGCGGTTGTGCGGCCAAAGGCTCAGCCACCTCACTGAGATTCTGAGGGACCGACCCCTCAGGTGATGGAACGGGTCTGGAAATCATGCTTTCGACGATCCTGATCCACCTCCGCAGCTCGCCGCTCTTCGAAATGTTCTGATAGTCAATCGTCAGGCCCGAGACCCTGTTCTTGAGAAGAACCAGGTCGAGTTTCAGTCCCTCGCTTCGGACGTTTATCATCGTAGGCTCCGCGTTGTCCTGAGGTTCCTCCCCCGGTTCTTCCGAAGGTTGCGGCTGCGACGCTGGAAGCCTTGTCGCCTCGCCGAGGATCTGAGGAATCGACCCTTCAGGTGATGGACTGGAGTCCGAGAGCATCCTGTCAATGATTCTGAGCCACTTTTGCAGTTCATCGCTCTTCGAGATACTCTGATAGTCAATAGTCAGGCCCGAGACCCTGTTCTTGAGGAGGACCAGGTCGAGTTTCAGTCCCTCGCTTCGGACGTTCATCATCGTAGGTTCCGCATTTTCTTGAGGTTCCTCGCTCTGCACGCTTTCAATTGTCAGACTTGACGAACTCTCAGACAATGCTTACCCTCCTGTGACTCCTACTGGCCCTACCCAGGGAGAGACGTTCCAGAACTCTGGGACCAATGTCTTTGTCATGCCGGGATACCTAGATTGCACATCCGGATTGCATGATTTCTTAGTATAAGCATGATGAAGTCTCAACCTGAATTTCCACTCTAGTGGAAGCCCAGGGAAGCAGTGCTCGAGTCTGCCGAGGGAGAGGCCAGCGAGACGGTGCCCACTGTTCCGACAAGAACATTCTTCTCTCAACGAGCACTTGACTCTGATTCAGGATTCGTCAAGTCAACACTGGGAGAGACTTCGAGACGGAAGTAGGATGTTATTTCATCCTGAAAAGCGTGGTCCCGCAGGAACTGCACTTTCCCTGCAATGCCTTTCTCCCGTTCCGCAGTATGACAGTATGGGTGCCGATGATCTCTCTCTTCGCCCTCTCTTTCACGCAATATGCCAGTGGGTGAGGCCTGCGTACGATCCTTTCAAGCCGTGCGCCCAGCATTGTCCCCCATCCCCTAACAACGACTACTGCCAGGTTCTGACTTGACTTCGTCATGAAAAGAGTAGTCCCGCAGGACTTGCACTTTCCTTGCAGCGCCTTCCTCCCATTCCTAAAGATGATGGTATGAGCACCGGTGATCTCTCTCCTCGTTCTTTCTTTCACGCAATATGCCTGTGGGCGCGGTCGCCGTTGCACCAGAATCACGATGGGAATCATTACCATCCAGAAGATGATCGTGGGTATTGCAATGGCGGACGCGAGGGGGTCTACCATCTTTCAATCAATCCTTGTGCCTAGCGTACGTAACACCTTACCCGAATCCGATCATGTCGGCACCGGCTGCGACTGATTCGGCGTCTTTTGCGGCTGTTTCGACTGGAGCCCTGGCTTGGCATTGCTCTTTGAGTGATCTGATGACCGTTTCTAGGTTCTCACCGGGGGCCGCCGAAACCAGCCTGATGTTGCTCATTATCTCCCTCTCAAGAGTCTGGGCGGACCTGCCCAGTAGCTCGTCAAGAAGCACGACGAAACCCCTGGGATGATCAGGTATGTCGCTCTCGCGAAGGCCATACCTGTTCTCCAGGAGGCTGAGTATGGCGTGTTTCCCGTCGCGGCCTAGCGTTTCCAAAGAGATGTCTACTGCGTGAAGGACAATCTTGCGGTAGTCGTTCTCCTCCGTATGCTCCTCTTGCTTCTCTTTCGGAGGTTCTTCCTGCTTTTCCTTCGAAAGCTCTTCCAGTTCTTCCTTCGGAGGTTCTTCCTGCTTTTCTATCAGGGGTGGCGGCTGTACAACTAGAGCCTTGGCCGGCCCGTCAAGAACCTCTGGGGTCGACTTGCCAGTTGATGGAACGGGGCCCGAGAGCATGCTACCGATAATCCTGAGCCACTTCGGTAGTTCGTCGCTTTCTGAGATGCTCTGATAGTCAATCGTGAGGCCTGAGATCCTGTTCTTGAGAAGGACCAGGTCGAGTTTCAGTCCCTCGCTTCGGACGTTTATCATGGTCGGCTCCGCGTTGTCCTGAGGTTCCTCCCCCGGTCCCTGCGGAATCGGGAGCTGCGAGGTTGGATGCCTGACCGCCTCGACAAGAATCTGGGGGATCGATTCCTCAGACGATGGAGCGAATCCGGAGACCATGCTTTCGATGATCTTGATCCACTTCGGTAGTTCGTCGCTTTCTGAGATGCTCTGATAGTCAATCGTGAGGCCTGAGATCCTGTTCTTGAGAAGGACCAGGTCGAGTTTCAGTCCCTCGCTTCGGACGTTTATCATGGTCGGCTCCACACCTGCCTCAGGAATTACCTCGTCTTGTGCGTCTTCCATTGTCAGACTTTCGCTCGATGCCATGCTATTACAGACGACTATCTAGCAGTATCTCTGTGTTTTGTCCAAAAAGGGGGAAAGACCTCGGACGACTTCTGCAATACGAAGATTCTCACAGATCATATAGATTAGTGTTCCATATTCCGTAAATCCAAGAAGAAACCCAAACGGACTTTCGATGCTAAGAGAGTGATGGTCGAGATAACAAAGATGGATAGGGAACATGTATGACTAAAGGTAGAGATCTAGATATGAGACATACCAGGACTTCAATTGGTGAAGGAATCAAATGGAGAGAGAGCCTGGCCGACGCCGTAGAGGAGGTATTCAAACTCTGGGTAGAGAGCAAAGATGGAGTTGTAACCAAGAGAACAATAGATGCCATCGCGGAGAAGCGCAAGGTTGATCCGAACCTACTCGCGCCTGCCTGGGAGGACTTTCTCAGCGCAGTGGTAGCGTCGAGCTGCCAGAAGAAAGGAATCTAGCCAGGCCACTGATATTAACGAGAAAGAGGCTCATCCGAGCGCTCTTGACCGGAATCCAACTTCCGAACCCACTTGAGGGTGGACCCTCGGGGCCCGGTTCAACGACATGCCAGAGGCGGACAAGGTGGCAGGAACCATATGTTCTTTGGTGTATGCCAAGAATCTCTAATAGGGACTGCTGTCCCATCTGATTTTCAATGGCTGTGGAACACAAGCATGAAAGGAGAAGCGCAGTTTCGTCTGAGGGGAGCATGGCGCCAAAGCGGAGGGCAAAGCAGAGCCCGAAGGCCGTCAGCACCGAACCAGCATTTGAGGTCAGCTCTCCTTCAAAGCCTGACGTCGTTGAGATAGCACCCCCCACCATCGAGGCCATCAGAATTCCGCCGATAATCGAGAGTCCAAGTCGAATGCTGGGACTTGCCAAGGAAAAGCCCGTGCCCGAATCTTCAGGGCCAATCGTCCAACCAGTGAATTCGCCTAAGGCTGCTGCCGATCTAGCGCCTGACTACCTGAAGGGCCTCGCAAGGGAAAGAATAGTTTGGGGAGTCGCCGTCGCCGTCTCATGGATGGTCACCTTAGTGGCACTCCTGCGCCTTGGCATAATCTAGCTAGTCGTCACCCCGCGGAGATGGTGAGTGAGGTACCGAGTTGGCTATCAGAGATGTTGGCTATCAGAGATGTTGGCTACCCACTCAGGGAAGCATCCAATCTTGAGACTATACGAGACACTTCGAGAATTGCGCCCTGATTCAGATCTTTGACAAAGTGAAGACCCATGGGCTCTCCATCTCTGAAGATAGCCAAGTCTCGTCGCACCCTCTTGATCATATTACGAGTCTCGGCACTGACATGAGTCTCGCAATGAATGATGACTTGAGAGGTCAGGCGAAGGAACAGGCAGGCGCGACATCTCCAATTCCGTCGACCTCTCCCCCTAAGAACCATCCCCATTCAGGGGTTGCCTATTTCTGCACCCCCGCCTGTTCGAAAGGACATGGTCGGCAAACACGACAGATGCGACAAGTGTCGCCGGCTCTGCATCACCAAGGACGACTGGCTCCGCGGCCCTCTCCAAGGGAAATACGAGTATCTCTGCAAGAGTTGTGCATTAATCGAGGAGATGGTCTATCTACTGAGATGGAAGCAGCAGGGTCAAGACCCACGATGATTCATTGAAAGGCTGAATGCCGAACTACTGCTTCACTTCCACTTTGTGAGTATCTCTTCCCTTCGAAACGTGGCCTTGCTGTTGCATAGGAGAACTACATCTACGACTAGGATGGACGTCAGTGACAGGGGCAGGTCTTGAAGTACCTTCGCAAACTCAAACGGTCGCCAGATGGCCGTCCAATTGAGAGTTCACTGCCCCCATCAGGATTCCGTTCGCCTCGGCTAGTTATTAGTCTAGTTACCAGATTGGCATCCTACCACTACTGCAACTATTGATTCTGGAAGCCATTCGGCTGCTCAAGGCTTCGTCTTCCACTTTTTCCCCTTGAGAATCGAAGCGAAACTGTCGCATAATCCATGGCAGAGCATCGTACGTTCAATCGACGATCTCGCATGTTGCCATCCAGGCTTAGTACACTTCAGTGAGACCGAGGTTCCAGAGTGCAGGAACCGTACACTTTCTGTCTCAAAGCCATCTTAGAGAAACTTGACTATCCACGCATTTCCCGTACTCGACGAATTCTTCCTCTATTGCTCGCCTTTCGCCCGACTTCAGCCGCGCGCCAAGCTTCATATGACGGAATGCACCACTCCAAGAGTGATGCTATCACCCAAAGGTGCCGTCGTATGAATTCGTCGAAGTTGATTTCGACGGCTTTGAAATTCAACGAGGAAATCAACCAGAGAAACCTTGAAGGTCTAGCTGACTTGATGACTGATGACCACAGGTTCATAGACAATTCTGGGAAAGTCACCAAAGGCAAAGATGCTATGAAGGAAGGTTGGAGAGACTTCTTTGAAAGGTGTCCTGACTACCGAAACATGTTCACCTGCGTAACAATTCAAAACAATGTTGTTGTCATGGTTGGCTACTCTACCTGTTCCTACAAACCGCTTGACGGTCCGAACATATGGACTGCTAAGATTCGGGGTGGGCGTGTGTCCGAATGGAGAGTATATTGGCTGAACGACAGGTAAGAACAATTCAAAGACAAGTAAAGAAAGCATACCCAAGCCAAACAAGTCGACAAGATCGAGCGGCCGCAACACATACTTAGCGGCGCGACATCGTGCCTCCGCGATGATCGTCAGACAAATACGAGTGGGAACAATGCAGAACTTCGTGTACCTGCTTGCTGATAGGCCGGGAGGCGAAGCGCTGGCGATTGATTCGGGATGGGAGACAGGACCCATCGTCAGTGCAGCCAAGGAGGTCGGTATGAAGGTCAAGTTCGTCGTTGGCACCCACAGCCATTTCGACCACGTCTCGACTCTGAGGGAATTGGCCAGAGCGCTCGGGGCGAAGGTGGTAGCACACGAACGAGCACCCATAGACCATGACGTGTCAGTGAAAGGAGGCGACGTATTGATAGTGGGACGGAATGAGATCAAGGTCATCTACACGCCAGGGCACACCGAGGATAGCATCTGCCTCTACGATGGCGAGAATCTCTTCACCGGAGACACCCTTTTCATCGGTAACTGCGGCAGGACCGACCTCCCTGGAGGGTCAACGGAGGAGATGTTCAGGAGCCTGCACGACGTGATCCTCAAGCTACCGCCCTCGACAATCATCTATCCAGGCCACGACTACGGCGACGTGCCCTTCAGAAAGCTGGGGGAGGAAGCTCAGTCAAACCCCGTCCTCTCGGCAAGGACGTATGCAGAGTTCCTCGGTGTCCCCTGACTAGCCTCACTTTTCCTGCTCAGTCAACCCGATCCTGTGGTCAGTCCCTTCCCTCACCGGGAATGCCATGTCGACATTGTTCTGCCTGATTTCCTGCTTGCTCAGGAGCGAGATGCCTAGCCTCTCGGCGTAGAACCACGTGTTGTCGTCGGGATTTCGAGTGGAACTCTTAAAACTGGCTTGACCAGCTGACACCCAACGATGTCCGTGAAGCCAGCGGGAAAGGCAACCCCGCAGAAGGTCGAGAACGCCGTCAGGACCGAAATCGAATGGCTGGTGGACAGACATGACGGAGCGCCCAACTTCGAAATGCGCAAATTCACCATCAAGCCTGGCGGAAGCATCCCCAAGCACTACCATCCTGACATAGAACACGAACAGTACGTCCTAAAAGGAAGATACAGCCTAGGTGTCGGAGACAGGGTTTACAAGGTGCAAGAAGGGGACTCGATATACATCCCACCCGGCATGGTTCACTGGTACGAGAATACTGGTAACGAGAACGCAGAGTTCCTCTGCATCGTGCCGAAGAAGGAGAAGTACGACTCGGTCTACTTGGAAGCGAATAGTCAGCCCAAGTGAGAAGCCCTGGTCTGACCAAGCTTCTGACTCATCACTAGCGCTTTTTCCTGTGCAGAAAACCCGACTTCCTGACTGGCCCCTTGTAATGCTCGTTCCGGGGGCAGTGAGGGCCGCACTTCTCCTTGAACGGGTGGTTGTGTCCCTTTACCTCTTCCTTCTCTTCGGTTCGCTTATGATAGGACGCCATTCTATGAGATGCAATTGCGTTCGACACCGCACCTAATAAGCACTGAACATTTGACGGTAAGAAGCGCAATTGGATAATGAAGGACGACCCGAAATGGCTGTGCCGAATCGCCGCTCTCTGACCGAGTAGGAACGAATTTAACCGGGTAGAAGCTGGAGGAACCTGACTTGAGTGTGCCCCCCAAGAAGAAGAGGGTCAGCGGGAAGAAGAAGGAAGCGGAATCGAAGCGCGTCGTGAAGGAGAAGGCCCCGAAGCCAAGTGGCACTCCTCCCACAGCCGTTGTCGAAGTGAGGCACGGCAGGGGGATGACGCAGAGGCAAGCAAGGGGATTCTCGCTGGGAGAGGTCGCACAGGCTGGCCTGAACTTCGGACTGGCTAGGAGGTGGGGCCTCCTCGTTGACGAGAGGAGGAGGAGCACGCTCGAGGGCAACGTTGCCTCACTCAAGAAATGGTCTTCTCAGACCAAGAAGACGGCAGAAGAAAGAGTCGAAGGCGAGGTCCGGAAAATAGAGAAAGCGGTCGTAAAGGAAGTTCGCAAGGCGGAGAAGGAGGTAGAGAAAGAAGCGAAGAAAGCGGAGAAGGATGTAGAGAAGGTGGAGAAGGAAGTCGTGGAGAAGGTCGAAGCGCCCATAAAGAAGCGCTCGAAGAAGAAGAAGAAGAAGGCGGCTGCGAAGTCGAAAACCCCCTGACCCATTGGGGAGAAAGCTAGGGTGAACCAATTCCCGTCCAATGATGCCCTGGCCGAGACTCGTCTAGCCCAGGCGCTACTTTGTTGTCAGCTTCGAGGCAATCCCCGACTCAATTGAACCTGAATCCGCAGAATTGGCAATAGACCGAACCGTGTTCGTTCAGGGCGTTGCAGCTAGGGCAGTGATATGATATGACGCTGTAACTCTCGGGAGGACGGTGTGGCTTCTCCTCTGGCGGATAGGGGATTGACACGAGGCACTCTGTGTGCTCGACGTTCGGATGCTTCTCAATCACCTCGTAGATGGTCGCTGTCAGTTCGTCCATGTCCTTCGCGGTTACTACTAGAACGGCGTCATACCTTCCAAAGACGCTGTTCGCCATCTTCACTCCATGAATCTTCCTGGAGCCCACTATTTCTTGTGAGGTGCCTGGTTTCATTTGCACCAAGACGTACGCCACTACAGGCAGACCGCTTCACTCTCTGGGCTGAGATAGCGCCAAGGAGGTTTCTGTGTGGACTACGTTGGGGACCTTCTCTATCACCTTGTAGATGAGGTTTCCAAGATGTTCCATGTCAGGGGCCTCGACCGTGACGATGGCGTCGAACCGCCCGTAGATCGAATCCACCTGGATCACTCCTTCGACCTTTGCAACCTTACGAAGATCCTGGAGTACTTCCTTAGAGGTCCCCGGTTTTGTCACCAAGAATACGTATGCCTTCAATTTCGACAATCTGTGCTCTCGAGTCGCTTATATGCGTAGCGCGCGCTCAGCCCATCATGCTTCGGTTCACTTCAACGCCGAAAGAGGCACTAATCCATCCTTTACAATGGGCTTGCCGGAAAGGCCGTAGTCGTTGAGCGTCGACGAGAAGACCGCCCTCCCCCCCGCGAGGTCTTCGCAGCACAACTCGTAGTATCTCGTCTTGTCTAGTCTTCCTTCCTTGTGGTAGAAGTGTTTCACAGACATATCTGCTTGGCCATTGTCCCCAATCTCGAGGACTAGAAGATTCAGAGCACTGTTCGTCTTCGTGCAATCCTCGAGGTCTGCTGAGGCAGCGGATAACCCCCTTTGCACTGCGTACTTCAGTACCAGCTCGCTGTCCGTTATTCTACTTAGGTCGCCGGCAAAATGGAGCCTCTCTGCGAGTTTGTCCTTGTAAAGAGAGCCATTGTGCGCAAGCAGAATGAGGCCGTAGGGAGTCTCAGCGAGGAACGGATGAGAGAATCTCTCCCCGACCGGATTCCCCGGCGTCGCTTGTTTGGCGTGAAAGACCGCAAGTATTTTCCCGTCTGTCGGAGGCAATACCACGTCCTCGTTGAAGATGGACCGACCGGATCTATGATATGTCAACCCTCGTTTCGAATACACCGCGAAACCCCAGCCGTCGCCATGAACGATGTTCTTCAGAGGGACTCTTTCAGCAACGGTGTCTCTCTTGGCAGCTTTACTGAGGGCACCGACAAGCCTCGCGAGGTCTTCCCTAGAATTCCCAGCGTAAGCAAACATCCTGCACATCGTGATTTCGCGGGCAGGTCTGCCTGGGTTTATTTAACCTCCTTTTCGGCCGAATTGCATCGTCAGCTACTCGGTTGTCTTTTGCTTGGCTAGGATCAAGGCAAATAAGATCAGGTCCAAAGTCAGCGGCTTGCCCAGAATCCATCTCAAGGCTGAGTCAGTAGAGACTGCCGCAATGGCTGGGGGGGAGGAAACGCGGGCTAGTTGATCTCGCTGATTACAGGTCTGTATTTCGCTGGCATGTCATCTTCTGACCATTCTTCGATTTCGACGGTGGGACTACCACCAAGGAGGCTTGTCAAGTATCCAGACACCCCCCCGGCAGTCTGCTCGGCATTGTCTCTGCTGAGGAGCTTCAGAATCACTCGTTCGCGGCTCTTCTGGACTAGCTGATAGTCTCGTATCCCCATGACTCTCTCCAACTGATCGCAGATGACGCCTGGAGGAATACGCGTGCCGTCTTCTGCCACCAGTCCATCGCTCAACCTTCCCTGGATTGCACGCAGTCGAGGGAGGTACGACCCGCAGCCGCACCTGCCCTCCTCTTCGAGGACCACGCGGTCTCCCTGCTCATACCGAATCAAGGGCATCGTCTCGTTGTGAAGGCCTGTGATGACAAGCTCCCCCGATTCACCGGGTGAGACCTCCTCGCCATCCCGTTCGACTTCGAAGACCAAGAAGTCGGAGTTAAGGTGCATCCCGGAGTGTTCGGGGCACTCGAAGCCAAGGCTGCCCAATTCCATCGAACCATACTCTTCGAATACCTCACAGCCGTAGAGAGAAGCTATGTCCGCTCTTGTGCCATCGCTCATGAACTCGCCTCCGATTATGAGGAACTTGGGATCAAGCTTTTGTCCCTCCTCCCTCAGCTTGACCCCCAGCCTTCTCGCGTGCGTGGGTCGGGAGTAGATGACATCAGGTTGGAGGTCATGCAGCATAGAAGCTACCGATCTCCAATTATCCTTTGATACGAAAAGGTCGACCTGATTGAAGACCAAGACCCAGAGGTTTATGGAACCGAACAAGAGCTTGTAGGCATACACCGCGCTTCTCCTGGCGGCCCCGCTGGCGACAATGGGGCGCCCTGGGGACCCTGTCCAAACCATAGCGACCCTGTGCCAGGGTCTTACTCCCTCTACCGAAGTCGCCCTGAAGACCTGACCCATGACCATGTCAGAGAAGCCTGGGCTCCAGAGTATCCTGACTGGGCGTCCCGTTGTCCCAGAAGTCGATCTTACGAGCCCCACTCTAGCACCGGGAACCACGATCATTTCTGGAGAGGTGCCGCTTAGAGTCTCCCGCGACAGCCTGGGCAAGAGTCTGAGGTCCTTAGGCTCTCGAACGTCTTCGGGGGTCAGTCCCCTCTTCCTAAACCATTCGTGGTACAATGGGACGTAATCGTAGCAGTACCTCAGCGTCCAACGCATCTTCTTCGTCTGCAGCTGCCTGAGTTCCGACGGTATTCTCTTGTAGTTCCTCAATGCCTCAAACGAAGAGCGGATGACACCCTGAAGCATGGAATGGCGACTGAAGCCTGCCCCAACCGAAGCTATTTCCGTTTGGGCAATACCGTCAATATCCTAGGCGTCGAAATCGTACTTCAAGATCGGCTCGGAAAGCGTAGACCCCGCCCTCACTAACACGGTCAGCTGATGCTAGCTCTCCAAGAACCAGAGCACAATCGCTACTTGCTCATGCGCTCGTCCAGCTCCTTCCACCACTTCTTGAGCAATCTCTCCCGTTGTGCTTTGTATTCTTTCTCGCTCAAACTCCCCTTCTTGCGCTTTTCCCTCAGTTCCTTCATCTCTGCCTCGTATCCTGTCGGGCGGAATTCCTCCGATTCCGAAGGCGGTGCCTCGTCGCCCGGCGGGGGACGCCCCCCCGAATCCGTGGAACCACTAGAATCCGTGGAACCACCCGAAGGAGGAGGCTCCAGGAAGAACCTCGTCTCATGGTCGATCGCGTGGTCGAGCAGGAGGTTGACGAATATCTTCAGATAGTCCAGGCCCACGGGGTCGTCGGCTGAATACATTTCTATCCTGACCAGCTTCACGTTGCCAGTTCCCTCGGGCTCGCTGTATTCACTCCCTATCCAGAACGAAGCTTCGATGAAGTTGTCGAACCTGTCGTACGGCCTCTTTGCTTCCTCCTTCGTGTACAGGATAATAATTGGTTCCAATCTGAAGCCGGAATCTTAAGGATGAAACGGAGGAAGGATATAGGGATTGTAGAAGACTAGGAGAACAAGACATGATTAAGAGGGTCGTATCCTCCACTCTCCTCGCGCCGACTGCTTGTCGTCCCGTCAGGGAAGTTGTTCGGTGGCAGTTCCAAGGCGTATGGAATGGCCGGCTAGGGTTCGTACTGTCTAGGGGTCTTCTCAGACCGAAGGGTTTTTTGTGCTCATAGTGGCTCGATGTGATTCCTTGGAATCCGACATGAGACTCACGAATGATCAGCCATGAAGACAAGGGAATTCTCGATGAAGGATTTCGCTGCCGTGTCTCAGCTCTGGCGCCGCTCGGGATTTGAGACCCGCCCAGGAGACAGCAAAGAAGAGCTCAAACGAAAGCTCGAGCGAGATCCTGACCTTTTCCTCGTAGCGGAGGAAGGCTCTAAGATCGTCGGCTCCGTCATCGGGGCATGGGACGGCCGAAGGGGTTGGGTCTATCACCTGGCTGTAGACCCCAGATTCCGCCGAAAGCGTATCGCAAGCAAGATGCTCCTAGAATTAGAGCGTCGAATGATAGAGAGAGGCATCCCAAAGGTCAACGCGCAAGTGTTCGATTGGAACACCCCTTCGCTGAACCTCTTCGAAAGCCTCGGATATGAGAAACAAAGTGACCTAGTCCAGATGGGCAAGGCTCTCGGTAGCAACAAGTGAGTCAGCACTGAGACTGACAGTCCGGATTTGGAATAGCAGTATTCGCGCCTGGATGGATTTGGTCGGTTAACTGTCGAATTCAGGCCCAATCGGTACTGCTAGGGTGTGATTAAGCGAATCCCGGACCACGCCTATACCGGGCCTAACCGCACGCGGAAGCATGCCGCAGGCTGCTTTTGCGCCGAGGGTCCTGCCCTGTGTCGAGCTACCCGGCAGTGGCAGGCTGTTCGTGCTTCATCCATCGCTTCGCGTGCCTAATGCCCCAGACTGTCCAGCCTAGGCCGATGGCTAGACCCATAATGACCAACGTGACGAGGGTCACTATGACGTTCTGGAAGGTCGAGTAGCCGCTGGACCAGTAGAGGGCATATAGGAGTATGAAGACCAGCCATCCAATCACTACGAGGAAGGTCGCGATTATGGGCCCAAGGGGTCTGTAGTGCTCCCAGTTCGCCCACGGGCTTCCCCCTCTCCATTCGTCAAGAGACATGGCGCGCTTCATCCGCCTGCCGTTATTTAACAGGACGTGCCCATGACCAATAGGTGAATTCACAGTAGCGAGTGCACGCGGGGGGCACCTTGCCAGAACTGACGAGGGTAGTGAAGCACGAATTCGTATACACGCGAAGATTCCGTTTCAGAGATGTATGCAGTAAACCCAGGCTGACGAGAAGAAATCCTAATCATTCCTCTAACGGTTGCCGGGGATTAGGTTCCGTCCTGACCGGGCCCTGAGCTGCGAGACTGCAGCTGCGACTGCATCTGCTGCCAGGCTTGGCGCGCCTCTTCCACTGACTCTCCAGACTCAATCGTTGATATGTCTCCAGGTTCCTGATTGAGGACTATGGCCTTCAGCACCCGCCTCATGATCTTCCCACTGCGCGTCTTTGGTAGCACTTCCACGAAGTTGATTTCTTCTATTACAGCCAGCGGGCCGAATTCTTTCCTGACCGTTTCTCTCAGCTCCGACTTGAGCTGATCGCTAGGGGAGTGTCCTGCCTTCAGAGTCACAAAGGCGACTATGACCGAACCTCGAAGTTTGTCGGGGTGGGTGGTGACCCCGGCTTCTGCGACGGCCGGATGCCAGAGGAAGGCGCTCTCCACTTCGATTACCCCGATTCTGTGGTCAGCCACCTTGATTATCTCGTCAGACCTTCCGGCGAACCAGATGTATCCGTCTTCGTCCACGTGGGCGGAATCCCCTGTAAAGAACACCCCAGGGATTCTCTCCCAGTATTCTCCCTTGTAGCGCTCGTGGTCCCCCCATATCGTGGAGGTCAGCCCGGGGAACGGGCGTGTGATTACCACGATGCCCTTGTCTTCCTTGTCGGCACTGGACCCATCAGGATTGCGGATCTCGACAGATATCCCGGGAAGGGGGAGGCAAGCCGACCCTGGCTTTATGGGGAGTAGACAGATCCCGTACGGGTTGCCAAAGACTGGCCCCCCCGTTTCGGTCTGCCACATGTGGTCAATGACGGGAATCCTGTCGCCGAAAAGCTCCTTCTGCATCCAGGCCCAAGCCGGGGGATTCAGTACTTCTCCTGCCGAAAAGACACGTTGGACCGTCCTTAGGTCGAAGCGCCTTGCCGCCTCGGTCCCGTACCGCATGAGCAGCCTAACCGCCGTCGGAGATGTGAAGACTCCTGTGATACCGTTGTCCTCCACCACTCTGTAGAACGTCTCGGGTCCCGGATGGTCGAGCGCGCCCTCGTAGGCAACGGTCGTGGAGCCAAAGAGCAAGGGGGCGTAGACGATGTAGCTGTGCCCCACTATCCAGCCAATGTCTGAAGTCGACCACCAGACATCGCTAGGTTTCAACCCAAAGATCCACTCTCCTGCGCTACGAATCCACACCTGGTAGCCGCCATGCATGTGGACGACGAGCTTTGGCTTGGCAGTGGTCCCTGAAGTGGGTAGGATGAACGCAGGCTCGTTCGCCTCCATCTGCTCAAAGTCAGTTGATAGTCCCTGACCGGAATCTAGGAATTCCTGCCAGGTGGTATCACGGCCTGACTGCAGCTGGGGTTTTTCTGTAAGGCGCTGGAGGACCACAACCTTCTTCACCGGTGAGGACGGATCGCGGAGAGCTTCTTCGACGATGCCCAAAAGCGGGGTCGGACGGCCTCTCCTCCAGGTCGCGTCTGCAGTCAGGAGGACTCCTGCTCCCGCCATACGGATTCTGTCAGCAAGTGCGCTGGCACCGAAGCCAGCGAACACAACCAGATGCACCGCGCCAATCCTCGTCGCTGCCAGCATCGAGATTATCGCTTCAGGCATAGTCGGCATGTAAATTGCGACGCGGTCTCCTCGCTTCACTCCAATTCCCCTAAGAGCAGCCGCGGTCTTCTTTACCTCAGTGAAGAGCTGATGGTAGGTGTAGACCTGTCTTTGGCCAAGTTCGTTTAGTGCGATGAGCGCCGCATGACCGCCCCATCCCTCCTGCACATGACGGTCCAGACAGTTGTAGCTCAGGTTCGTGAGTCCGCCAACAAACCACTTGAAATCGGGGACTCTCGCTTCGAGCACTTGGTTCCATCTTCGGAACCAATGTACCTTCTCGGCCTCCCTTGACCAGAAGAGATCAGGATTCTCTTCCGCCTCCTTTTGGATAGCGCGGACCGCCGGACTAATCAGATCAGGCATGCGACTGTCGAGAGCTCGCCCAATCTCAATAATAAGACTGTTGACGCCGTGTTTCCTAGGTCACTCAGAACGTTGCCGTAGATGTCGAACTGATGAGAGAGTGTAATGGTCCTAGAGATGAACGGATATGCAGTTAGAGCGCGCGGCTGAGAAGGGCACGGAGTCTCCAAGCTGGCCAACTCAGACAATGAGCTCATTCAACAGCTTCGCCGCACCTGACTTGGCCCATCGATATGCGATGACACAAACCACACATCCGAACGCAAGGCCTAAGCCCACTGCGACGCCATACGACAGTCCCACCCCTTCAAGGTAGCTTGACATGAACGGCCAAAGGGTCAGCGGGAACGCAGTGACTAATGCCAGAAGCATTCCCAACAGCATTGCCAGAATCATCGCGCCAGGCTGAACGAACCGTGGTCTCGGCCTCTCTTGCAAGTCAGGGAATCTTGTAGCAACCCCAAGCCCGATGAAGACGCATTCCGCCACAATCGCTATTGAGACCAGCAGCGAAGCCACGAAACCAGTAACGGATGCTGACACGAGAACAGATGAAACAACAAGCATGGCGAGTATTGTCACCATACCGAACAAAGATGCAACAAGCAGCTTGGCCCTAAGGAATACTTGGGGGGAGATCGGGAAGGCATAGATGTTGAGGATCGCTTTGCCTTCCTGTCCCACGCTCGTCGTGGCGACGATAATCGTCATGATTCCTCCTATGAGCCAGAAGGGGTAGACTGTCGCCCCTCCGGAGCCCGAGTTGGACCCAGGGATGGTGAATTGCTGAACTACGATTAGTGCGACGAAGACGACCGGAATGGCGATGTAAGGGAGCAGTTCTCTCCTTCTCGTGAACCCCTTCAGGTCTTTCCTGATTATTGCGGCTTCCACCGCTGACAGACCCAAGGATTGCAGAAAGCCAGCGCGAGGGGAGTATTCCGATTCCGTCACCTCGATGGTGACAGGAAGGGGGGACCAGTACCTGGCCCTGACCCTGACAGCCGCGAAGAGCACGAAGAGAGTGAAGAGCACTGTCAACGCAGAGAAGGCGGCTGACAAGAGCGGCTGTCCTGCTACGAGATAACTGACCGCGATTGAAGACCAGAAGAACGGGACGAGAAATGCTGAGCTCACGACGCCGGAAAACGTGCCCACCACGCTGGACAAGATCACCGGATTGAACCCGAGTTCCACAGCCAGGATGACGAGCACTGTCACCACAACCCGGATCACGACGGTGCTCCTTCCCGCCTTTCCATAGACGGCCGAGGTGACGCGGTTCAGGGCGGCTCTCATGATTTCAACCAGCGCGCCCGTTGCGAAGAGCGCGACGAGGCTCAACGTCGCCGAGACCGCCCACGCAGGTAGAAGGGAGGCCCTTACCGCGAGAGGGTAAGTGACCCCTATCCCAAGTGCGACGATGAAAGAGTACATGTAACAGACCGACAGAGTCGACGCCGAGACATAGTCTGTCTGCGACACGGGAAGCCAATTGACCACGTCGCTTGACGCAAACTTCGAAGAGACGCTCAGTTCGAAGAGGACTGCCGCTATGAATATGGATGGTGGTATGAGAGCCGGCATTGAGGTCAAAGCTTGAAGCGTTATTGTGTTCAAGAGGCTGGTCATCTCCTTGGACATGACGCCTACTAGTCCAAGAATGCCGTAGACTGAGCTAGCAGCTATTGCAAACACGATTGCGTCGATGAGAAGGATCACCCTCGGTTTGTTGAAGAAGCGCATACCGAGGGAACCTGAACGCCCAGATCTCAGTTGGGATTTGACAAGAACGCTTGCGATCTTGTAGATACGCTTCGGGTTCACTTACTGAGCTCCTCTACTACGTCCCTCAGGTCTGAGGTTCCAGTGATCTTGAGGAACACCTCTTCAAGGGAAGATCCTGGAAGCCCCGCCTGCCTGCGAAGCTCGGGAACCGTCCCCTCTGCGAGAATCCTGCCCTGATACATGATGGCGACCCTGTCGCAGATGGCTTCAGCGATTTCCAGGACGTGCGTGCTGAACAGGATGGAAAAGCCCTCTTTCGCAAGACTGCGAAGGAGGTCCTTCACGATTCTGGCCGACCTAGGGTCGAGCCCGTTCAGTGCCTCGTCCAATATCAACAGCCGTGGACGGTGCATGAGGGCAGCCGTTATCGCGATCTTCTGCTTCATGCCCTGAGAGTAGCCGCTGATCATCTGGTTTTCATGGCCTACCATTTCCAGGGCGTTGAGGAACTGCGTGATTCTCTCCTTCCTGACGTCCGAGGTCATGCTGTACATGTCGGCCACAAAATCGAGATACTCGACCCCGCTCAGGAACTCATAGAGCTGTGCCGTCTCGGGCACGTATCCCACCAATTGCTTGGTTTCGACCGCTTCACGGGCGACATTCTTGCCGAAGACGCGTATTGCGCCAGAATCTGGCTTGATCACACCGAGAATCAGTTTCATCGCAGTACTCTTCCCCGATCCGTTCGGACCGAGGAGACCCAGAATCTCGCCTTTCCGCAATCTGAGGCTTATGCCGTCAACGGCATGTGTTGTACCGAATGACTTTGAGACGGTCTCAACTTCGAGCGCGATCGATTCGTCTACTCCTTGGGTACCTTGCAAGCCGTGTCTTTCTGGCCGTGGTTTGCTCGGTTAAAGCGTTTTGACCCGGTATTCTTAGACGTACGGGATTCGGCACCATCGTGCATTCTTCCCGTCATCTATATTACCCGCAACCCCGGTACAATCATGTTGACTGGGAGGGGGTTGACCTTTCATCTGGTGGACGTCTTCGCCGAATCCCCTTACGGCGGCAACGAGCTGGCAGTGGTGCGAGATGCAGGCCGACTCTCCACTAGCGAGATGCAGAAGATCGCGCGCGAATTCAACTTCTCGGAAACGACGTTCATCGTCTCGAGCGAGAACTCAGCTGTCAGGGCCGCTCGTCTCTTCAAGGTGAGGATATTCACTCCCACGCGGGAGCTCCCGTTCGCTGGCCACCCGACACTGGGCACAGCCTACGTGATACAGAAGTTCATCATGGGGAAGCGAGTGTCCGACATAACGCTGGATCTCAAGGTCGGCAGGATCCCCGTCACTTTCGTCTACGGTCGGGGCGGGGAATTGACCAGGCTTTGGATGAGGCAAGTCGAGCCGACCTTTGGAAAGGAGAGGTTAAATGCCAAGGAACTATCCAAGGTCCTCGGAATAAGGTCCGACGACATCGACCGGAGGTTTCCCATAGTGGAGGTTTCAACAGGCGTGCCCTTCATCATCGTTCCGCTGCGCAACCTCGATGCGGTCAAGCGCTGCCGGGTCGACGGTAAGTCATGCGACGATCTTCTCCAGAAGGTCGGGGAGGAAGGGATACTCGTCTTCTCTCCTGAAGCCCGTGAGGCTGGCGACGACCTGAGCGTGCGAGTCTTCGTCGAGGCGTTCGGGGTGCCCGAGGACGCGGCGACTGGCTCGGGCAACGGGTGCCTTGCGGCCTATCTCTCGCACTATAGGTACTTCCGAAGCGAAAAGGTGAACGCCAAGGTCGACCAGGGGCATGAGATCGGACGGCCTTCCAAGATCTACCTAAAGGCTCACGAGGAGAGAGGGAGCCTCCGAGTCTACGTGGGAGGGCATGTTGCGTCCGTCGGCGTTGGCAAGTTCGAATAGACGCATGAAGTCAGCGGGCCCGATGTGGTCCAGCGCGGAATCGCGCCTCAAAACTGTCTCGAAGAGCGAAAGCCAAACACTTCTAGCGAGCGCTGTCGCCGTAACTTCCGACTGCAAAATGGTCTGAAATTCCTTGGTTGCGGTCGGTTCACATCTGCTACTCCGAGGACGCACGCATCGAGTTAGAATCCGATTTCGTCGGCTGGAATGATCCTGACACCATCTCGTCCGAGTTCCTCTTCCACCCTAGCCGAAATAGTCTCAGCACTCTCGCCTTCATCGTAAGTCGCATGGGCTCCTGACGCCAAAATCACCTTCAGTCCGTGATGCAACGCGCCGCGGCATGTAGCTGAGACGCAGTAGTTGCTCTGCATTCCGGCAACTACTACCTGATCCACCTGCCCCGCGTCGAGTGAAGCTCCGAGACCAGCATTCGAGAAGGCGTCAGGAACGGTTTTGCGGAAGACTAGTTCACTGGATGCCACAGGGAAAGCCAAGTCCCACCCGGAGGTGTGTGGCTCATCTGGGTCACCCAGAGGTCCGTCATTCTGCACAAACACAACAAAGACTCCCGCCTCCCGCGCCCTGGCTAGCAACGATTCAAGCGCCCTCCTAACCTCGACGTGTGCTGGAACTGGTCTCGGAGCTTCAAGCATGCCACGTTGAGCGTCAACTAACAACAGCGCGGTAGTCATCCTTCGACAGACTCTCTAGGTCCCCTTTAATGATTCTGTGTGTGGTCACTGGCCGCGCGCCGGAGAGGACCCAGTGGGGTCCGCACCAAATGGATTCTGAAACTGGATTCCAGTCGCCAGTGCCGACGACTGGTCGCTGTAAGCACATTGGCTGGGACTTGTCAGTCACGCATTAGGGCCGTAGTCTTCTGCCGGGAAGAACCAGTTCTGAATCAAGTAGATGTCCGAGTCTCGAAGCTTGGTTTAGGTCCGGGATAGTGTGCCCGCGTCTCCTAGGCGTCTTTCTTCGACAGCCTTACGAGGATCTTTTGCACTGATTTCTTCGTGTCTCTCAGATATTCCTTGTTGTAGTGATTCAACTTGTCCTCATCTCGCACAGGATACTGAGGAATGTGGACGAACCCAACGGATCCAGCCACCTTTGCCTTCTTGGACGTAAGGTGCATGCCGGCATAGAACGCCTCCTCGCAGAGGAACGCGCCCGCATCCTCGGATTCATCGAATTCGACTTTCGCACTCTGCAAAGCCCGTTTGATGTCACGGGCGATCGGCGAAGAATATTCTAGCGGACCTCCGTTGATCACTTCAGTCCCCACCTCGGCCCCGGGTCTGTTGTTTGCCTCGTCGGCACGTCCCCTAGCGCGTTGGTTGTGGGCCTTCTCCTCGACTCGGATTCTTCTTCCGCCGCACTCTCCTAGCTCTAGAATAGCTATGAGGTGTTGGCCTTCTTCCTGGATCTCCTCGATCGCCTTCTTGATCATTGTCTCAGGTCTTCCCCATTCGACTGGAATCAAGACGGAGCGGAGCTCTACACCGTTGAACTCCTGCCCATCAAAAGCCTCAGCTATGTCACCTGCAGCGTTCGCCTTCCTACCTGCGAAAGGGTTGAATCCGATCACCAGTATCGTTTTGTGCGCGCTCTTTGCCCTGCCCATGCGTCCCTGCGTTGCACCCGTAGACGTTCATATGTATCTTTGTTTGTGATGGAGCCCAGGCTAGCGGCCAGGCCTCACCTGCAACGCAGGGAGCGGAACCGAAACGGAAGCGAAAGGCACATAAGACGCCTTGGCCTCCACCATCCGTAGAGAACAATGGTCAATGTGAAGAAGAGGGACGGAAGGTGGGAGGAATACGTGGAATCCAAAGTTAAGGCTGCCGCGAAGGCTTCGGGAGCCACCGCAAAGGAAGCAGAACAAGTGACAAAAGAGATCACTGCAAAGCTCGCCAAGAAGACGGAGATAGCTGCAGAGGAACTTTCGGAGGCTGTCGTAAAAGCCATCGAGAAAATGAACAAGGCCGCTGCGAAGGAGTTCGTAAGGTTCAGAGACAGCAAGCTGAAGGCCAAGAAGAAGAAATCCTAGTACTGCGCGCGCATCTGATCTACCGGGCCCGGTGGGACTCAGACCTCGCAAGAGTGGGGGAATAGTTAGAATCTAACCACTCTAGGCAAACAGAGTCCATTCTGAGTTTCTTTGGGCTGCTCGGCCTGGGTTCGACCCTATCTGGGAGCCTCTAACAGGGAAAACGTCTGGTGACGTTCTGGCCAGGAACTTGTCAGTCTATGTAGATGACCGAACCGGGGATACCAAACGAGCGCGCTGTCTCCAAGTCTGGCTTTGGCCCGTGAGTCGCCTGCAATGACCCTATCGTAAATGAGAACCGCACAGGACAGCACAACCCCCCAGATAGTAGCTCCAAAAGGCGAAGAGCTCACTCTCATCAGAAAGAGCCTCATTGAGGCCAGAACTGACCCGCTGTTTCGCATTTCTTTTGTTCCACTACTGCTCGGCTCTGTAGAGTCTGAGGGAAAAAGAGAGGGGGACCGAGTGCTGCAGCTTCAGCTCTGAACCGTGCCTGTCAGAGCTACCGCATACTCGGTGGATCCTGTCTTGAAGTCTAGGAGTAGTGAGCCAGTAGTCCCTGCGAAGCTACCCGTGGCGGTGCCCCGCAGCAGAAACTGGCCTGTAGGTGTTGTAGTGCCCTGCCCCGATATGACGTCAGCAGAGCGTCCTGTCTGTGCTGTGCCTGATGAGATTGTGTAGGTCGTCCCCCCCACGACAAGGCTGCCGCTGGTGATTGAGAGTGTGTATCCCTCGGCTAACTTGGATGTCAATGTGAAGGTGATTGTCCCTGAAGCTGTTCCGTTGCTGCTAGATGTTCCCATGACTTGGAATGTGCCCTGGGAACTTGTCACCGTAATTGTCTGCCCAGCCGTTAGGTTGACCGTGTTTTGGAGGTCGAAGCGGCCAGGAGACCCGGGCAGAGTCGAACGGTCAAATCCCCGTCCGAAGCCTCGCCCGTCCAGGCAGGCGGTGTAGTTCTGTGTGCTTATTGAGTTGGATGTGGATGTCGCTGTCGAACTTGTTGCAGTGGTGGAAGTCGAAGCGGTCGATGCGGCCGCTATGACCCAGGGAGATACGAATAGGGCTGCTGCTATGGCGATTGCTGTTATTATTGACAACTGCGCTGTTCTTGTTTTCATCCTTTCGTCGAGATAGTCAGGAACGAGTCTCGTATTTACTGGATTTCCGAGATGACTCCCGAATCTCTACGGATTTCACCCATGAACCCTCCATGATTGAGAGCTGGAATGCGTTGAACTCTCGTTCCGAAGGGATTTTGGAACCGGGTCTTCCTGGCCCTCCCTGACGCGCGCGCTGCGAGAGACCAGAGCCATAGTCTAACCTGGCTGGACCTTTGACGAAGCTCCTAGGGCACCGTTGTGCTTTTATGAGCCCTTCAATGCGCGGAATCGAGAAATTTGGTATCAGAAAAGGTACTTCGATTCCAAAACAAGGGGAAAGACCCAGCCCAGGTGGCCCAGCAAATCGAGCAACAGCTCATGGCAGAGGGCTACAAGACTCAGTCTAGGGTTGCACCACTAGGCAACATCATTCAGGCGCAGAAGGCGGGCATAATGCGCGACCTCATCGCTGCGGACAGGTGCTTCACCCTGGTGGTGAGCGGACAGCCCAACGACTTCACGGTCCACATAGGCATTGGGAAGTGGGTCCAGAACATCGCCGTCGCAGCTGTAGAGACGCTGTTCTTGTCCTTCCTCTTTCTTGCCGTGGACGTCCCAGAGATGCTCTGGACGACACACGTAGAAGGAAAGCTGGCAAAAGAGATCCAATCCATCGTGGGCTGAACTCAGCCCACCGCCCTCTTTTTGTCAGGCCCGGGAAGCGACGGCTAGAGACTCCATTCTCTGCATGTTTGTCGCCTACATGGAATGATAGTTCGTACTACTATGGCAAGGTCAGCGCAAGAGTATAGATTCGTATTCCACACGCCGTAAATCTAACGAGAGAGTCTAGGGTAATTTTGGGAACTCTAGGGAGAGCTCAGGCGGGTGAAGAAGGGACACGATTCAGCCTTCCTGGCTCCTAGATTGATCGACGTCGCAATCCACCCCTACTCTGACGGCTGCCTGCCTTCTGCCCTGAAGCCTACGACTGAGTGCTTGTCTCAGTCGAGCCGATCTTGGGTGGGGATTTCTGCGCCCCGATCCCGTAGGTTAAGATTGCTAGCCCTGACGGAAGCAGAAGAATCCCCGTCCATAGGAACCAAATCGAAATTGCGATGGCATCGCTCACGGAGATACCAACGCCCAAGCCAACGGTGCTGGCCTCGTATACTAGGTTGGGAATGCTCGGACACGCCCAGATCATAGCGAAACCTAGACCCAGGATAAACGCCCCGATTGCCATGAGTCCCACTTTCAACGTGGATGCTCGGAAAGAAAGGCGTCTTAAGTCTGCACATTGCCGCACGGTCGAAAGCCGTTCCTCGACACCATCCGGATCCGCTAGGGGCTTGGGGTTACAGTCGCATTACGGGCCTGTACTTGGGCGGAATGTCATCTTCCTTCCACTCTTCCAGCCTGATCTGAACATCATTGCCGAACAACGACCGGAGATATGAAAAGAGCGTTTGCACGGTCTGTTTGGTGTCTTGCTCCTGGACAAGCTTGACCAAGACGGAACCTTTGCCCGTCTGAACTAGTTGGTAGTCTCTAAGGCCTAGTGACTCGATGTAGTCTACCACCGGTCCAACAGGGATTCGCGTACCATCGGGCAGCTCCAGGCCGTCGTCCAGCCTACCTCTGATTTCCCGGAGCCTTGGAAGACCGAGACCACAGGCGCAATCGACGCCCGATTCAGGCACCACGACATCCCCAAGCTTGTACCGGATCAACGGCATTGTTCTGTTGTGCAGTGAGGTGACGACCAGTTCAGCGGCCTCACCCGCTGAGGCAGGCTCTCCGTCCCTGAGGAGCTCGAAGGCGAAGTGATCGGAGAAGAGATGGATTCCACGATGCTCACTGCATTCCGCTCCAAGCGTGCCAAGCTCCTGGGCGCCGAGACCGTTGAACACCTCCGAGTCGAAATAGCCTTCAAGCTCCTTCCTAACCGAACTGCTCAGGTATTCCCCTCCAGCGAGGATCTTCCCGACCTGAAGCTTCTTTCCTTCTCTGTCCAATTGCGAGCCGAGCCTTCTCAGGTACGACGGCCTGCTGTAGATTGCTGTCGGGCGAAGTTTCAGCAACTCCTTTTCGACCTCGAGCACGCTCCTGCGGAAGCCTGTCTTTCTCGACCTCAATGTGAAGATCATTGGCGTCGTGATTGGACCGACGAGGATCTTTCGCAGCCGACTCATTTCTGGCGTTGTGCTGGGTTCTGGTTTCTCAGGCCCCAAGTACATGATGTCAACTGTCTTATCGAGAAGGGACAGGCCGAGGGATTGCGCCATGACCAAGTGCCGAGCGGTATTCCTGTCGCAGTCTTCGTTGTCCCAAACTACCTCCAAAGGTCTGCCAATTGTCCCGGACGTGTGTCTGATGACTGTGCCAGCTGTCGATTTCCCTGAGGCGAGCATGCGGTCGGGGTAGTTGTCCTGTATGTCCTGTCGGGTCAGGACAGGCAATAGCCGAAGCTGTTCAGCGCTCCTGATTTGGTCCGGAGTTATGTTGCGTCTGGCGAACGCATCGTGGTAGAATGGAACGGTGCGGTAGGCATGGTCAACGAGGCTGCGAAGTTTCCTTCCCTGAAGTTCCGCCAGCTCCTTTCCTTTCAGCTTGTGGCTCCTGCGTGCTGCTATGTAGTCCCAGACGATTCTGTGAAGCATCCCATCACCATTCTTCGCAGGCCAGGCTATGAACGGGCTGGCCTCTTTTGGATACCGGTCTCCCGTGTGACCTGCTGAGCGGGCTAGCGCGCGCGCGTTAAGTGCGGGGGTGGGACTTCAACCCAGCATGCTGGGCGGAAGTCCATCCGTCTGGAGTTCGTCCTCAGCTTCGTCGCTTCTCGATACTGGGTTGAGCCTCTTCAGAACGTTTCTCAATCCATTGATGACCACAGTGTTTGCACTTGTAGGAGTGCTGGAAATCCTTTCTTTCGACGGTCACTCGAACCTGCTCTACGGGCGCTGCATAGCCGTCGTAGGCCGCCTGACCAGCGTTCCTCGTGAGCCCCATTCCTGGCCTCTGGGCCGCCAGGTAGGTCATGCTGCTGGTCCCTGGTCTCGTCGACAGGTAGTCGCTCCTCTTTGTGCCGACCAGATTCCTGCCTACGAGCTTGACCTCGAACCTTCGACCGCACGATGGGCAGTGACGAAAGAAGGTCGTGACGCTGGACATGTGCCTTGGTAATCGCTATCCTTCGTTATTTACGCTTGCTCCACGGACTTCCTGAGTAGCTCCGTCCGTTTGTTCTTTCCGTGAACACCGACTCCCGCGGCCTCTGCGGGTCGTAGCTTTTGCGATGGTCTCATGATTCGGGTGGTCTCTGCGTCTTGTCCCCGCTTGCACCCCCCTCTAAGTCTATTATCTAGAAATCGAAGATGATCCGTCCCGTTGATATCGGCTCCGCTGCTCCTCATCGTCGTCATGATGATACTCGCGGGTTGGCTCCTGTGGACGCAGGTGATAGGTGCGGGGTGGTGGCCGACTCCGATGAGGGCGGTCAGGAAGATGCTCGAACTCGCGGATTTGAAAGAGGATGACACGCTCTACGACCTTGGCTCCGGGGATGGGAGGATACTGATTGAAGCGGCGAGGAGGTACGGGGCGAGGGGAGTTGGGATTGAGGCAGACCCGCTACGGGTAGCAGTGTCACGCCTGATCGTGAGATTGAAGGGCGTGCAGGAGTTGGTCACGATTACCCATGGCAACCTCTTCAGGGAGAACATTGCCGAGGCGACCGTGATCACACTCTACCTAACGCAGAAGACCAACAGGACTCTGAAACAGAAGCTCCTCGAGCTCCGGGACGGGACGAGGATAGTCACGCACACCTGGACATTCGAAGGATGGACGCCGGCGCGATACGACGAGAGAGAGAGGGTGTACCTGTACGTGGTGAATCATTCAGGCTGACGCGAGCACGACCGCCTCCACCTTCACTTACGAGGCTCTGGGTGCCACTACAATTGTGATATTGACGTAGCAATTCTAGCTGCTTGGGTCCTGAGAGGTAGAAGATTCTAGTCGCCACTCCAAGGATTTGATTCATCTCCCAGGCCTACTTGCTTCTCTGAACCAGTTTGGAGGCGCACCCCTCCGGGCCCATAAAGAACCTAAACAGGTCGGAATCCTAGCCGGGCCATCCTCAGAGAAAGAACCCGTGTAGACTCTAACCCCTCCGAGCCAGTGAGGCCGGACTTCGACTGGCATTCACGGCTTATACTTGGAATGTCGCCTTAGCAAATCGGCCAGGGCGACGAAGTTGGGATTGGCACTCGCATTAATCAGCCTAAGGGTACCCAAGGGCGACCTGACCTCAGGCTCGAATTTCTCCTTCAACGCGAAGCTTACCGAACTGTAGTGAACGATCCCCTCCAGTTGTTGTTCGATGACCGCATCACCGTTGGGGTTGAATGGAACAACTTGAAACACAATCCCGTTGCACCAATGGACAAGAGGAATTGTCGTGCCTCCCGCCGCTCGGGTGCCTGTCAGCACGAGTTCTACGTAGTCGCTGAATTGATATTCAATCACCTCATGAATTACTATCTTCTTGTAGGGCTCGATGGTTATCTCTGGCGTGGCCTTCTCCGACATTACGCAGAAGGACATGGCTTCTGATATTAGAAGCTTGGTGGGGTGAGTCGGAAAGGGTGTTATCGCTTGTGCGATGGACACGCAGCATGTACGAAGAATCCATAACGCAGAAAAGGCATCCAGATCCCTTGACAGTTCATGCCATTTGAGGATGTCTTGGAGAGAGAGCCCAAAGGCCCGGAGCCAGGGCAACATACCCCGCCCTGAGGCAGGACAAGGGTCCGAGACTGGTTGTCGGGGAGCTCAAGTTCCGGTCGTTTCATCCACTTCATTGACTGTATCAATTCCGTTTCAGCGAACTCGGAGATCGTATCAAGACTGTCTCAGGGAACTGATTTACCCCCACCGATTCCATACTCCACCCGTGGTTAGATCGAAATGACACAACAAACGAAATCTGAATATCCGAACACGGCCTCGATACTCGCTCTCGTAGGCGGTATCCTGATGGTTCTGGGTGGCCTTCTGCTCGTAGGCGTCTCAATCTTCGTCATCCCGCACCTCCCGTCCTCGGACTTCTCGTCCAACTCGACCGCGCAGCTCTCTCCGGCCAACATCCAGGAGTTAGCATCCTTCATAGTCGGAGGAATGGGGACATTCGGGCTAGTTTCTGGGATCATAGTGGCGATATCGGGTATGATGCTCCAGACCCGTCCGAATAGACAAAGAACGTGGGGCGTCCTCATACTGGTCTTTTCGGTCCTAAGTTTCCTGGGCACAGGGGGCTTTGTCGTGGGAGCAATCCTGGGAATAGTGGGCGGCGCAAAAGCCCTGACTTGGAAAACGCCGATGCAATAGGCCGGCCTCTGGAGAACCAGATCAATTCGTCGGATAGGACCGGACGAAGGACTTATTCCCGGAGTAGAGGAGGTGGCTAACGAGATGGAGAAGCTCAAGGTTCTGTTGATACTGCTCCTAGCGGCCACCCTAGGGCTTGCGGTCTCCATGATCATACTAACCATAATCCTCACTCCTACGGAATCGCCGCTCAGCGTCATTCTTGGGATTATGACACGAGGGTTCCCGCCGGACTTCCCCTTCTTCATACTGCTGTCGTCGCTTCTCTTCCTCAGCACCGTCCTTGTCAGCATGGTGGGAGTCATCTACTTCCTCGTTCTCCCAGAAATGAAGAACTACGCGTCGGGAAATGGAACGGACACCACCTCGGTTGTTCTGAGGGCTCTCAAGCCCGAGGAAAGAAAGGTGGTCAATGTCCTCTACGCTCACGGGGGGACATACCTACAGAAGTTCATTACCAAAGAGGCCGATCTATCCAGGCTGAAGACACACAGGGTCGTAGCTTCTCTTTCGGAGCGAGGAATTGTCCACGTTGAAAGGCGGGGAAACACAAACGAGGTCTCGCTCGTGAAATGGTTCCAAGACGGGATGCATTAGTGCATCAAATTCGTCGTACTCTCTGCGCGCGCTTCCCTGAGATCTTCAAGAAGTTGGGCCTTCCCTACTAAGCAGACCCACGGATTGTTAGTTCATGAGCTTCTTGTTGGGGCGCCTACCTGAACTGTGAAGTCCCGGCCAGGGCGCCTCTTCACTTAAGCCAATCTTAGATTCCTTCTTAAGACACCCCACCCTAGCACTTCGGGCATGTCAAAGTCACCAGTGAGGACATCATTCTTCTCCAAGAGGACCTTGGAACAGCTTGTACTCTACTTTCTGGTCGGAATCTTCGAATGGTTCACCGGATTCTACATCTTTCATCATCTCGGACACCTTACAGGATTCTTTGCTTTCGGCGTCCAGTCGCTTGCTGTGGGTTTCATTGCTTTCCTTCTTCGGAAGTATCTCGTTTTCAAAGCCTGACAGCGTCCGTAACTTAGGCGAAAAACTGGGTCGCTTGCAAGTCTGAAGCGCGCGCGCACAACGCAGATTAGACAGAGCCCTTTCTACGCAATCTTAATCCCAGAGAAACCTTAGAGGCGAGCCTATGGAGTCGGGCCAATTCCTGAAGAATTGTGATAATTGCGGGAAGCAGATATCCTTAGGAGATGAAGCATGGCAGATTCGGCGATTCATGACGGTCAGCAATCCTGCCATGTCAGTTGAGCCGATCCTCACATTCTGCTCGAAACAATGTCTGAAGGACTACGTCGCGAAGGCCATATGAGCGAGTGTCATGTCCCGACCCTTAACACCGCCTTCAGCGAGTCGTTCCAGGTGACCATACACATGAATGCGAGTATTCAGGTCAGCGTCAGGTGCAATAACGGTGTCGCATACAACGTGACCGGTCCTTTCAGTTGCCCCGGGGAGTCTCCGGATGTCACGGGCATTTCCAGTAATCCTATTTTCGTAGCTCGTTGAGCCACCAACCGGACAGCGCTTCGGGTAGGACAAACGTACGACCATGCACGTCACCCGATTAAACGATAGCTCCTACCCGCCAAGAGCGGGCGCGTTACCCATCGGAGGCTCACGCGGCTTTCGTGCCCACGAAGTACCTGTTGAGGAACCTATCCTCTGAGATTCTGTACCTGTATTTCCCGACCACGACCTCACTCTCCTTCCTCAGTCTGTCCACGAAGTCCTTCGAGGACTGAAGCTCGTCTACGAGTCTACCGTCTCTGCCTCTGAGAAACGCCCACTCCCCCTCCTCCTTCTTGAAACTCTTCCATTGCAGCGAATCCAAGGTCTCTTCCGACGCGGTTGTGGACTTCTCGAATTCGGAGAGTGGAGAACTCTTCGGCTCGGGTTTCTCAGCCCGAATGGCATCTCCCGACTCGGGTCCTTTCTTCGGAGAGGCCGCTTCTGCCCTGATGACCTCCTTCGCCTTGAGAAGTTCGTGCTTCCTCTTCTGCAGATCCCCGATCAAGCGGTCGATTTCTTCGACCCTCGCGTTGATCCCCTCCTCGTCGGACAGGGCCATTTCAATCTCTTGAGTGCCCAATCTACCATGATATAGCATCTTGTCCAAGCCCCTGAACGCTCAACGTCCCGATGGGTCAGCTGGAGAACCATCCTAGAAGGCGGGAGACCTGCCGCAGTCAGCGGCCCTGCCAAGTTCATGGGGAATCGGGACTACGACTCCTGCTTTCTACAGTTGAACTCTCTCAGCAAAGTCACTAACTACCTATGACCCGACGGTTAACGCCCTACGCATGACCCGAAGAATTAAGAGAACCCTAAGCACAACATTCCGCGATGGAAGCAATCTGTGAGGTATGTCAGACCACATTCGATGACTCAAAGCTGGGTTATACCTTAAGCGTCGATAGGAGGTCGAAAACTGGCCTGAGTATGGGGCACAGCTACTGCTGCAAGGACCACCTTGTGAAAGGCGTGCAGAACTTAGAACAGTAGCCAACCAGTCACCAACCGAATTTAGACGGAGGAGACCAACTGTCGACGGTTAACGCTTCTCCCCGGATGCCTAAGAATTAAGCGCGCGCGCGGTGGCTAAGATGAGCCCCGTAGTTGTGGCTGACAGTGTCGTTTACACACTCTTGCTTAGGAAAAACGCCCCTGACCGATAAGCTGACGGGCGGTACACCGAAGCATCAACCGCCAGTTGACACCGACAACAAACCGCCGAATCAACCGTCAAGTTAACAGAACCCACAACCCAGAGCCCGGTTTGAACAGGTCTAAGTATCAACGGCCCGAAACTCTGGTCTGGTAAGTCCTTTGGGCATGAGATTCGAAGAGACCTTCGGGGAGAGCCAAGTGGCGATTGTGCTGGAGGTGCAGGACGTTTGAGGTGCCACTGCAACAACACGGTGAACCTCCGGGGCGAGAAGGGCGCTGTCTGCTCGTCCTGCGGGTGCGAGTTCGTGGGGTCGCCAGACGACGAGGCGCCGACGCTCATCAGGAAGGGGAGCGCGTGCTGGGTCCGAGGGGCAGGATAGTGTCAAAGAGACTGTTTCACTACCCCATCCGCGAGCTACCACGTGACGAAACTTGGCAACCCTGATTCAAAGGGCGACGTGACGAGAACTTGACAGAACCCTACAAAACAACCATTAGTTAGCGGCCCCAATATGGTTTGGGCAGTCTTGATTCGGCTGCCTACCGTGCGCCCACCTAGCCCAAGCGTGGCCGGACCATGCCTAAACTCGAAAGAATCCCCCCGCTTTCCTAGCACTTTCGGAGCGCCAGAGTTTAGGGGCTAAGAAGATTCGGGGTCTTCGTCAGACGGAAAAGCGCGCGCGCTGGTCCCGAACGCTCGTATCCATCCCAGCCGAAATGGTTGCAGTAAGTCAAGACCGCTCAGACAACCATCCTCCAACCCTTAAATCAAATTCTGCGGCGGTGTCGGCTCGCGGTTGAGCTTCGCTCCTCTTGGGAAAGGACTCTTTTGCGGAAAGAGGCCCTCCGGACAGCAGAAAGGCAAATGAAAAAGGAAGAACTTCATCAGCGCAAGGTAAAGTTCTCCGAGGCCACTCAGGTGGACTACGATCAGCTCAAGACCAGAACGATTATCGCCTTGGACAAACTCGGGCACCAGAAGTTTTCCTCGGAACCTGGAGGTTACTCGCTTGAGAACTGGACGAAAGGCGTGAATCTCTTGCTCGACGACTTCGAGGAGAAAATGGGCGCGGCAAGGCTCCCTTCGGCTTACGCGGAGAGGCGCCGCGAACTGACCTACTGGCTTTCCAAGCCTGTCGACCTTTCTTCGATTGACAACAGCATATCTGAACTCATGCAGAACGAGGAGGAAATCGTGCGGAAACTCCACGAAGCGCGAACGCGGAGTTCCTCCAGGATAGACGAACTTCGGACCGAGCTGGCCATGCGTTCAGCCGAACTCGAGGAGAAGAAGAGGCAGCTCTCCAGCCTGGCCTCAGAACGGCGGTCCGATTCAATCTTCAAACGCCTGTTCGGCGGGAACTCGACACTCTCCGTCGATGCCACCGAAGACGGAGTCGAGGAGATGGAGTCGAGACTTCGCGTCCTTGCTAGCGGGATACTCGAGGAACAGAAATCCCTGAGATCCATAGACAAACACTCCTCCGAGTCTCCATGGGTTGAGGAGTGGAGAAGACTGGAATCACTACAAGCTAGACGGAAGAAACTGGAGAACGAAAGGTTGGAGAAATTACAGCTTGTTAGAGAGCGGGAGGAACTGACAGCCTCGATTGCAGACATGATCTCAAGGGTTTCTCCGGCCGAAAAGAAGGGGGAAGGAGAGGCCGCTTCCTCGAGTTGACCGCAACGTTCTGGGACCGAACCCATCCCGGCCGGGGCATACAACCCATTGGGCTGACAAAGAACCTTGACGAGTGGGAATCCTAGTAAGGCTACCAAGCTGTTCGGGCGCCTATGCCAAAGCGCACATATTCGGCCAGGGCGCCTTTCAATATTCAAAGGCGCTCTGTCATTCAGAATCCTGGGGCGCATTTCGCTCATAACTGGACTCCTCCCTCCCATTACTCTTGAGTAGAATCTCGAATTGGCATTCGTGCCCTAACACGAGTAACTGTGGGCTAGACTGGAGGTCGCTCGTTGATTTGAAGGCCGCGTCTGGCAAACAAATACGACATCACGACGGCGACTGTGATCAGAAGAGCGAAACCGAGCTGGGCTGGAAATTCAGGGATCCCGGAGGACGCGCCCGATTTTGAGGACGACGTCGATGATGTCCCTGTCGTCTGTGGCGTGGTCGAAGTCGTGGAACTCTTGGACGAGGTCGATGATGTTGAAGTGGTGGAGGTCGTGGACGAGGTCGAGGTCGATGATGATGGGGTGATCACGGAAACCGAGTTCGAACCGTAGTTCGCCACGTAGACGCACCCGTTGGTCGGGTCGAAGGCGACTCCATCAGGACCGACGCCCACAGTCACTGTGGTTACCACAGTGTTAGTCGAGCCGGCAATGACTGAGACCGTGCCTGAACCATTGTTAGCCACGTAGAGGTACCCGTTGGTCGGGTCGAATGCAACTCCTTCCGGGTTGGTGCCCACAGTCACCGTGGTTACCACAGTGTTAGTCGAGCCGTCGATGACAGAGACCGTGCCTGAACCATAGTTAGCCACGTAGAGGTACCCGTTGGTCGGGTCGAAGGCGACTCCATCAGGACCGATGCCCACAGCCACCGTAGCTACCACAGTGTTTGTCGACCCGGATATGACCGAGACTGATCTTGAAAACGAGTTGGTCACGTAGACGTACCCGTTGGCAGAGTCAAAGGTGACTGCGTAGGGTTCACTGCCCACAGTCACCGCAGTGACCACAGTGTTAGTCGAGCCGGCAATGACTGAGACCGTGCCTGAACCTTTGTTCGCCACGTAGAGGTACCCGTTGGTCGGGTCGAATGCAACTCCTTCCGGGTTGGTGCCCACAGTCACCGTGGTTACCACAGTGTTAGTCGAGCCGTCGATGACAGAGACCGTGCCTGAACCTTCGTTCGTCACGTAGAGGTACCCGTTGGTCGGGTCGAAGGCGATCTTAATGGGATAGACGCCCACAGTCACATTAGTGACCACGGTGTTTGTCGAGCCGTCGATGACCGAGACCGTGCCTGAACCGAAGTTCGCCACGTAGAGGTACCCGTTGGTCGGGTCGAGTGCAACTCCTTCCGGGTTAGTGCCCACAGACACGGTAGAGGTGACGCTGTCCGCCAACGAAACCTTGGCCGTCAAAAGAACCAGAATCAAGACGAGAGATATTGCGACTGAAAGAACCCTGACTGGAGCGTTGCTCACCATTCGAGAACTGTGCACTGGACTGTTTCTCCCCCTGTTTTCTGGGCCTATTTTCTGGCCTTAATAGCCGTTCCTTGAGCTCTCCGAGCCTGTCGTCGTAATTATCAAAGTGGTCATGATACCTATTCCTTGTCACGGTACATGTTCCTCACCTTGTCCCGGTCTCCTATGAGACTATGATTTCGTATGAGTATATCGACTCAAGATGGCGAACTGACCGACAGAATAGGAGATAGTGCGTGCGCTAACGAGTCCGGTGGGGCCTGCCCCCAAACAGGTCCGGAGAGTGGATTCCATCGGTCCACAGTGTCGCTCTGACGCGAGTGAGTCCTGCCCGGCCTTGTCATTCCACACAGGGCCCCAACGCTAATGCTTCGCGGGACTACCAGCCAGTATCTCGGCCTCTCAGTTCGGGGTCTCCTGGACCCTTCAGCTTCGAGTAGATTGCACTCATCTCTTCCAATGAATCGAAGCCTAGGGCCAGCCCGCCTCTCAGGTTCTTGAATCGAATAGTGAAAGCCGCACTCGCATAAGGAACGGGGCGTGTATGTACTACTCTGCCAAACCTCCCTTGCTGTAGACCAAATGGTGTAGGAGCAACAGATTTCACGATTGCCGATTCGCGACGAACTCCCTTGGCATTCTCGTAGCACAATTCGAGCTGTCTGCCCTCATCCCTCTCGTCCTTGAACGAGACTTTGTAGGTCTCCACGGCACTTGGCCTCGACCGTCTCCAGCCCAGAATCCCAAGAATGAGAAATGAACAGAGGAGCACGACAAACGAAGGCACCGAGAGCTGCTCGTACACGGAAAGGGACCAAGGGCCAGCTGCGGAGAGGAAAAGCAAGACAAGGAATTGCAGAACACCAATCAAGGGCAAGTAGACGCTTGGCCCTAGCACAGCACCCTCCCAGCCCACGGCCTCGAAGCTGCCCATCTTGGTCATGCCGGCAAACCAGCCGCTCGACGTGATAAGTTAGTCGGTTTGGTGAGACCTTTTCATTCTAGGCAGGCATCCCCACGCCGGAGCGGATGAAGAGACAAAACGGGCCCGGTGGGGCCTGCACCCAAACAGGTTCTGAAAGTGGATTCCGCACTGTTCAGTAGGGAAGGCCCAACTTCCTGAAGATCTCAGGGAAGCGCGGGTCGTCCCTCACCTTGTCGTAGACGGGAGAATACCGAAGGTCTGCGGGAATAATCCTCTTCGAAGATATGGCCCTGTCAATCCAATTGAAGAACTCATCTCTGTCGCCAAGAGCCGCATAGCATGCAGCGATACCTCCCTCCCCAGGTGATGACTTGCCGGCATTCGGAATGAGCTCTTCGATGACCGGCAGAGCCTTCTCCCTTTCTCCAAACCATCCGCCTAGCACGACAGTATAGAGCTTGTATTCGTCTTCATCTCGGTAAAGTCTGTGCCACGCTTCCAAATCGGCGTAGGCCTTCTCTTTCATGCCCTTCTTCATGTAACAGTAGGCGCGCCCGAAGTAGCCAAATGCAAAGGTGGGCTCGTCCTCAATCAGTTTGTCACTTAATGCGAGCGCTTCGTCCATCCTTCCAGCATAGAATCGTGCGGCTGCCACATTAAACGCGATCACTGGAGACAGCGGGTCTAAGGCATGGGCCGTCTCGATCTCTTTCGTCGCTTCCTCTGCCCTTCCCAAGTCTTGGAGACATAGACCGTACCAGTGATGAGCTGAGGCATAGCTGGGGTTCGACTCGATGGCCCTTCGGAACTCTCGTAGAGCATCTTCATACATCAAATCATCTAACAGGCTGAGCCCCAGCGAAGCATGAGCTTCGGCCAGGTTGTCATCCAGTTCCAACGCCTTCATCGCCGCCTCCTTCGATCTGGCCAGTCCGTCAGCCAGATCCATGTAGTTGTTACCTGCGGCGATATTATAGGCGTCGGCCAGCCCAGAGTAGGCCCTCGCGTAGTCGGGGTCAATCTTGATCGCTTCCTGGAACAGCTTCACTGATCCCAAGACCCCTTCCTTGTCTCTCTTGTTCCAGTAGAATCGCCCTCTCAGATAGAGTGTGTAGGCTTCGATGCTTTCAGCACGCTTCCGGACCGGTTCCGCAGAAGCCAGCTTGACCCTCAAGGCCTGCGCGATCTTCCCCGCTATGTCGCTCTGGATTGCAAAGATGTCGTCAAGCTCCCTGTCGTACATGTCTGACCAGACATGCGATTCGGTAGGGACGTCGATGAGTTGGGCGGTCACTCGTACCCTGTTTCCGGCCTTGCGGACGCTCCCCTCCAAGACCGTCCCGACTCTGAGGTCGTTGCCAATCGTGGAGAGCTTCGTCTTCTCCCCCTTGTAATTCATCACAGACGTTCTTGCGATGACCTGTAGGCCTCGGAGTTGCGACATCGCAGTAATCAGCTCTTCCGTCATGCCGTCAGCGAGATACTCGTCTGCTGGGTCGGGGCTTATGTTGGCGAAGGGCAGGACCGCGATCCTGTTCTTGTCGAGCTGGGTCAGTGGAGCCGCCTTCTCTTCGCTCCAAGGCATGACCACTCTGTACACTCCCACTGGCACGCTGACGTTCTTCAGTGACTTGCTCCCGAGGTTTTCCAGTGGGAGTTCGAACTTGTTCTGCACCTGGTCGTAGACCTGCTGCGAGACGCATACCCCCTCGGGCCCGGCTATCGGTTCAATCCTGGAGGCTATGTTGACAGCATCGCCGAAGACGTCGCCTGCCTGGTGAATGACATCGCCGAGGTGGATGCCAATCCTCAGCTTGATCTTCCATTCCTCTCTGGAGGAGACGTTGTAGTCGTGCAGGTATGACTGGATCTCAGTAGCGCACTTGAGCGCATCGAGGGCGCTTTCGAACTCGACCAAGAAGGAGTCGCCGATAGTCTTGACCTCTCTCCCATGGAACTTGGGGAAGAATGGCCTCAGGAGCCTGTTGTGCCTTTCAAGAACCTCCATCGCCTGTGCTTCGTTCGACTGCGTCAGGGCTGTGTAGCCAACGATGTCAGTGAACATTATGGCAGCGAGACGACGCTCTCCTTCGGTAGATGTCAATCCAATCCGAGCCTCTTGAGGAGGTCGAAGTACCTCGGATCGGTTCGAATCCCGTCAAAGTCCGAGTCATATTTGATGCTGCTGATGTCCTCTCCCCTGGAGAATGACCGCTCCAGCCACTCAAACCCCTTGTCCATCTCGCCGAGGTAGAAGTAGAAAGTGGCAATCAAACTGGCCGTGTTCCCGGGTTCTCCTACGAGGCCCTCAAGCTGGGGCAGGAGTCTTCTCAGAGTCTGCTTGTCAGCTTCCAAGAACGCGATGGTTGCGTCCGCCACGGCTCTCACAAAGGGAAAGCCCAAGCGCGTGAGGAGCTCAAAGAATGCGGCCACCTCGCGCCGCATGGCATCGAACATCTTCATCTTGCCATAGGTGATGACCAACTGATAGCGTCCAGGGCCGTAGCCAGGGTCCAGCGTAGTCACCCTCTTGAACAGCTCGAGTGCCCTGCCGTATTCCCTCCTGGCGTAGTAGAAGTTACCATGATTGAAGTTAATCACCGGTGACAACGGGTCGAGCTCCAGGGCTTTCTCGATCTGCCGCAGGGCTTCGTCCCACCTCAGTTGAGAAAGCAACAGACTGTGGTACCACATGTGAGCGAAGGCGTAGTTCGGTTTCAGCTCGATTGCCCTTCTGAACTCCTCCTCTGCCTCCCTGAGATTGTGCTCATTCTCTAGCGCCAATCCCCTCGTAGCGTGCGCTTCAGCTAGTTCTGGGTCGAGTTCAAGGGCCTTGGCAACCATTGTCTTGGCCTTCTCCAGGTTCGCTTGCAGGTCGAATCCCCTGTTATGCAGAATCAGAGAGCAGTCCGCCAGACCGGCATACCCAAGGGCGAAGCCCGGGTCTTCTTTGACCGCCTGCTCGAAGTGCTCTGCTGCCTTCTTGACGTCCTCGATTCTTCTCGTGTTCCACAAGTATCTTCCCCTTAGGTAGAGAGTGTAGGCGGTCGTGCTCCCGGTGGGCTTCTTCGCGATCCGTTCTATTTCAGGGGAGAGTATCTTGACCCGCAACGCGTCTGCCACCTGCCTTGCTACGTCACTCTGGACCGCGAATACGTCGTCGAGTTCCCTGTCGTAGTTCTGCGCCCACAGGTGCCTGTCTCGGGCCACGTCAATCAGCTGGGTTGTTACCCGTATCTTGTTGCCAGCCTTCTTGAAGCTCCCCTCCAATATCGACCCGACCTTGAGTTCCCTTCCGATCTCTTCGACCTTCTTGGTTGTCCCCTTGTAGCCCATCACCGATGTCCTTGAGATGACGCTGAGGCCGCTGATCCCAGATACCGTCGATATGATCTCGTCGGTCACCCCGTCTGCAAAGAAGCCGTCGTTGGGGTCAAGGCTGAAGCTGGCGAAGGGGAGGATTGCGATCCTGTTTGCCGGAAAGGTAGGCGCCTCCCCCGTATTGGATTGTTCCCATGGCATCTCCATCTTGTACACCTCGACTGGCGTACTCACATTCTTCAGGGCCTTAGGCCCGAGGCTCTTGAGAGAAAGCTCAAACTTGTTCTGAACATGATCGTACACCTGGCGTGTAAGGCACACCCCCCCGTCCTCAGCGAGGGGCTCGATTCTGGAAGCAACGTTGACCGCGTCGCCTGATATGTCGCCCTGGGACTCCACCACGTCTCCTAGGTGGACGCCCACCCTGAGGTGAATCCTCTTTTCTTCGGGGATGGAGATGTTGAACTCCCTCGCGGCCCTTTGAATGTCATAAGCGCACCGCACAGCGTCGAGAGCGTTGGGGAACTCCACTAGGAAGGCGTCCCCCATCGTCTTGACTTCTCTGCCGTTGTGTCTGCCGAGAACGGGCCGGATCAGCTTCCTCTGTTCATCGACCAAGGCTAGAGACAGGGATTCGTTCTTCTGCCCCAGGGCGGTATAGCCGACCATGTCCGTGAACATTATCGCCGCGAGTCGACGGTCGCCCTGGGTCAAATCCTGAACCGGCTCGGAACCCCAAGATGATAAAGCCCTTGTGGAGAGTTCTAAGCGGGCCCGGTGGGGCCCGGCACGAGATTGCACCTCAGGAGTAGCTCGAAATAAGGGGTTGGAATCCTAACCGGCCTGCTCCAGTCGAATTGACAGGGTTTCCCAACGTCAGGATCCGCTTAGAAAATTAAGCGCACCCTGCCGGGCCGCGCGCTTACTTGCGGTCGCCGGTCGGGTGCGTGCCACGACTACGGTTTTCGCAGTCTTGCCTTTACGAGAAGAAGTGCTGGCAGGGCGAGCGCCAAAGCCACCCCGATTCCTAGGGCAAGTGGAAACTCGGGAACACCAGGGGCAACCGCAGTCGTGGAAGTTGATGCGGTGGTAGAGCTGCTTGTGATGGTGCTCGAAGTGGTGGTAGTGCTCGTGGTGGTTGAGCTGCTCGTAGTCGTAGTGCTCGTTGTCCCCACGGCAACTGGGGTACCCGACAAAGCAGAGACGGGCATCACCCCGCAGATCGAGTCGCCTGGGAAGCTGAGGGGCGCAGCGTGCGTCCAGGGTCCGGACGGGGGCAGGTAGTAGTCCA